>Ga0302271_10002343_pt1 | contig 17147 bp, 5 predicted proteins | sample III_Bog_N1_1_FD_198767 | JGI IMG/M metagenome (GOLD analysis project Ga0302271, IMG submission 198767) | Peat permafrost microbial communities from Stordalen Mire near Abisko, Sweden - III_Bog_N1_1 | ecosystem: Environmental > Terrestrial > Soil > Wetlands > Peat | place: Sweden: Abisko...
ATTTTAATCCTTTCAGGAAGACACTTAAATTCACTAAGAAATCAAGCTAAGAATCATGCACACTCAATGTTGACATTATTCCCTTAGACAAACTCTACCCTTGTGTGCGTATTAGCTACGCTTAAGACTCCGTTGAATACATCTAAGAACAATGAGAACACACTAATCTTTATTGAAAGCAGATCAAATATTTGATTCTTAAGTCTACTTCTTGCCTCAATGTTTAATTCCTTCAACAAAAAAACCATTTTTATTAACGATATTGATGTAAAACTGAGCTACTTTGTGTTTGGTTCGTATGTCCCAAGAACCAATTCATATTAAATTATTCCAAAAATAAAATGATAGAAGACTCCGCTTAATTAAGTTTTTCTCCAGCTAACTGGATTGGTATTTTGTTTGTTTACCTGATTATGTCTAAATTAAACTATTCTTCGATGGTCTAACTTTTTAAGAAAAAAACGAAAGGATAATCAGAGACATCAAAAAGCAATCTTGTTTCTCCTTAATTAGGTTTGTTTTACATTGCAAATGGGGAGGTTGTTTTATTCTAGAATCACTAAGAAAATTAATTAATGATGCATATTCTCTCCTCCGTCGTTTCTATGGAGAACTAAATCAACCTGTGGGCATTTTAAATTAAACTAAAAAGGCTCTATATCTCTCTCTCTCTCTCAAATATCTTTCGAAAGGTGTCTATCAAAATAAATTATTTCTTAAACAATAAAAAATCAACAATCTCTCAAGCTACACACACATATACACAATAGATCTATGTAACGAAAGATTTTGCTAAAAAGTGAGTAAGACCCATTGGATTGTCTACAATTCGATTTTAGAGCTCAAAGATGTGGTGTAGGGATCAAAAGTATCGAACTAACATGCAAGCTAGATGATCAAGTTTAAGTTGGGTAAGTCATCGGAAAGATCATCGATTAGCAAGATTAAGTAAAAGATATTGCTGTTAGAGTACCAGGATGGATATTGAGTGTGAATGCTCCTCCTTTTCGCTTGACTGATCCAATTATCAGCCTGTGTAAGATCGTCAAATGCAAACATGAAGAATTCGAAGAAAGTGAGCTAAAACATATGCGTTTGTGCTTGAAATGCGGTGAAGAGTTATGGATATATCCGAACAAGTCTGTGGGTGTAGTTACAGCTAGAAACTTAAGCGATTTTGAGAGCGATAAGAAGAATATTGACTATTCTAGACAGCACATCGAAATCATGTTCTCTTCGTTCTTGAAACAAAATGAGATCGTTCTTCCTGGGAATACTCTGTTCAAGGGATAAATCTTATCTAAGTAGGAAGATGACAACGAATATGAAGAAGAAGAAGACAACGAAGAGATAAGGTTTTACTTGAAAGAATGTGTCAGATTAGTTGAGTTTAATCGTAGCTACAAAAACGATGACAGTTGGATTTTAAAATACGAAAAGATAATCTGTTCGCATCAGAAAATAGACTCCATGAATTTATGCGAGTTTTGCAATGCGCATGTTACAAACCACAGTAATCTGAGTTATATTGGGTTGTCAAGTGAAAGCAAAGCGGCCTTGATTGGAGCAGACTATGCTACAAGACAAAAGAATCTAGCTGTGTAGTAGCTTAGTTCAAATAAAAAACTCATTTTAGTTCTTGACTTAGACAATACAATTCTCCATGCGATACAAGCAGTTACTTAAGCTACATTCAATCCGATTGCTCATGATGATGTCTGCGAGTTTTACAATTAGAACTTTTTTAAATATGTCATTAGAATCAGACCATATCTCAAAGAATTTCTTCAATAAATTCTCCCTCATTTTGAAATCTACATTTTTACGATGGCGATATTTGATTATGCGAAGGCGATTTGTGATCACATTCGTAAAGTTCACGCAGATATTCTTGCAGATTATCCATAAGCGTTCTCTGTGGATAGGATTCTTTCTCGTGAATAAATTGAAAAATCCAACAAAAATTTGTCTAAAATATTGCCTGATTCTGATAAGATTATGCTCATTCTTGATGACCGTTCAGATGTCTGGTTGAAAAACTCCGGCAATCTCTTAACAACTCTGCCATATATCTATTGGGGAGAAGGAGAAAATTCTTGGAACGGTTCTGCTTTCAGAGCAGTGGTCAAAATAATTAGTAATGCAAATGTGTATTTTGAAAAATTAAGAGCAGAAAAAGTAGCCAAAAGACAGGCCGAAAAGGGTAGAAAATAAATCAAAAAGATTAAAGAAAATGATAATCCAAATGGTGGCTCAGCTAAAATCGAAGATGCTATTACTCCTATGAATTCCCTTGCCGACAACCAAGCTATTCAGATGTATGAATCGGATCCTTTAGTTGAAGATGCTCTCAATGATAAAAACTAAAACACTGATATTATTGAAGAACAAAATCAAGAATTAGCTGACTAAACTATTGAAAAACTTGAATCATAAGCAGAAGAATTTGGGGTAACATAGGTCTTGTACGAAAGCAGTTAACCTTTTGGTAGCATTGAGAGTAACATAAGTTCTCCTGAAATTGAACAATCAGGAGAAATGATTGAAGAAACAATCTCATAAGAAGGCAGTAATTCTTAGAAGCAAAAGTAGTTATCTGAAGCTGATGTTTCTAAAGATTTTGAAGAGATTCCAGCTGTTTCGGATGGTATTGTATCTGAGTAAACTCCCTCTGAAACAGCTGCAGAAACCTAAACACCATAAAATGATGAAAATCCTCAATCAAACTAAACCTCCCTTCCAGTTTCATCAACACAACCGGACAGCTAGGTCTCTTCTAATCAAAATATTATTTTCCTGAAGCCTAGTGACTTCATTGGCCCAAGCCCAAAATTTCAAGAATAAATTTGCTAGAAATATGACAATGTCGAATAATATTAAAAAAAGCAGCATTTTGCCTATAAATTAACAATCGTCAAAGATGTCGATAATTACTTATTGTTCGCAGGACCACTTCTCACTAAACTCAAAGGCGACTTCTACAGCCAAGAAGCTGAGCCCAGGGATATTCGAGAAATATTTGCATCATATCAAAAAACTGTTTTAAAAGGAGTTAAAATTGCAGTCACCTCGATTCTTGTCAATGATATTACCCAAGATACAAGTATAATCTGCTAGCGATTCTTCTAACTAGGTGGATAGATTGTAGATAGTTTCAGCTCAGCAGATGAAATCAATTACTTATTGATAGGAGGTTCGACACGGACTCATAAAGTCAAAAACGCTCAGCATTTAAATATCCCGATAATATATTACAAGTGGGTGCATTACTGCTGGTTCTACAACTACAAGCTCGACCCTAATATTTTTGCTGTGTCTTCTGATCTAACACTACATAAGACGAATCAACAAATTGAGCAAGAAATATGCAACCTTTATCCTTCATAAGCAAAGTTGTTTTGATAGAAATTATAGCTAAATAATTACAAGGAATAGTACTGAATTGATGCTATTTTTTACTTTATTGTTATTATCTAACATTAGTAATATTCTTAATTAATCTGCTCAGATAAATGAACAAAAAAGTTCAAAAGCTTATTTTGAGCTTAAAAGTTTTTGGTGTTTATTTTTGGGTGAAAGTTTAGCAAAACTTGAAAACGAAAATTGAAAAAGGATGAGGAAATAAAAAGTTGAGGGAGGGGAAAATCTTCGAGGTTTGTTTCTTGTTACTTTGAGTTTCTTGTGCTAATTAGGGAAATCAGCAGAAAAAAGACAAAGCTAGCAATGGGAGGAAGTGATAGTAAGTTTTTAATAGAATCAAATTATTAGATTAAAAAAAGTAACAATTTCCACATGTAATGAACGCTAGTTTTGACAACAAAAATTGATTGTTACATTACACAGCATTCGCGCTAGGTTTGCTCAGTGACAGTTTTTTATAATAGCAGTCAGAAAAGAGAAGATAAATTAAAATTAGATTAATACCCTTCCATTTCTAAGAAGAAGCTAATTTATGGGCTCAAGCTAAGAAAACTTAAAGGGCTTACCTGATCCTGAGATCTTTCCCTTGAGAAAAGAGGATACGAAGTAGAGTGATGCTTTTATTTTTAAGAACATCGAATAAAGAGCAGTTAATCAAATAGATATTGAGATACTGAATGCTAATCTCCAAAAAGAAAAGGGGAATGGTGAAACTTAAAATGATTTAGGATCTTCGCTGCCAAGACTAGTTGAGGTGAACATAAACCAATCTAGATTTCAAGTAACTAATATGATAGAATAGCACTGGAATACTGATGAGTTAAATCAATCTAATACATGGAGCAATTCAGTTGAATCTCACATTTCAGCAGTAGGAGCTGCCAAAATGTAGTTTTCATTCTTGAACAGTTAAAATCAAATGTTCAATAGTTCCAACAAAAACAACAGTATTTCAAGAGAGCAATCGATTTTTCTTGATAGTGGGCATCTAGATAATAGCATACAGACTCTTCTTATCAGCTAATCTAGCTAGAATAATCAATAATAAGATGAACTTTTCAAGCAGAAAAAACAACTAAAACCTTTAGGATATTTAGAAGCCATTGAGGAGGTTGCATCTTTCAAGAAATCGTTTCCAAATAGCTCTCAAGACTCCAAAGAGATTCAGACAATACAAGAGAGTTAAGGTGATGTAACCCAGGGGAATAATAGTTAATAGAAGGATAGGAATTTTGGATAAGAAAAGCAAAAGCTCTTTGAGTTTCTGAAGGCCATTCCAGGAGCTTTGTCGAAGTTATTTGAAGCAAAATAACAGAAATTTAAAGAAAAAATAGCTTCTTGTGTTGCTGTTGTTGATCCATCAAACAAAAAGCAAGAATGGTTTCCAAGAGAAGAAGACACGACAATACGAGAAAACGTATTATAATCTGAAGATCATAAGAATGAAACTAAGGAAATAAAAAATGTACCATTCCACGCAACGACATAAGAATCGGATATAAAGCAAGTACCTTAGCCTGATTCTAATGCTTACATCGTTTTGGCTTCTTAATAATAATTATCAAAGCTATCCAGTGATCACGCATAACCATCTTCAAGATAATAGACATAAAAAGTTGAGTTAAAGTAATACTCAGCTCAAGAAGTACTATTAATAGTTACTTGTTTGCCCCCTGAAAAAACCCCTAAATCACTGCTGGATAGTCCAGAAAAGTAAAACTCTGCAAACCAAAGCATTTTCAGTGCACATAAAACAGCGTTCTTAGAAGGATTCTCAGTTCAAAGAACCAAATACTTTCTCCAAGAATCGTAAATCCAACAGAAAAATCGTCGAAATAATTCCTTGCAGCATAATAGGCCTGAAAATTCTTCCAAAATTTAGTTGACAAATACATTAGGAATTCATAGGTCTTCAGTTGAATAAACCAGGCAAAGGATATTACTAGCTTAACCTTCTAATGATGTGTAATTACGCCAAGCTAAATATTCTTCACGAACAACCCCGAAAGTATTGAATATAGAGCTGTCTGGTATCAAACTCCCTTTATGCTAGTAAAACCCTCTCAAAAAGCGTCATAATACAAATCCTAATGTTTCATCTCCTTTATAGTTCTATTCTTAAGATCAACGCTAACATCATCAAGAAGAGATAACAAATTAATAAACTTCTTATTAGCCTGAAAGAAGAGGAAATGTCAGTGGATTGAACTTAAATGAAGAACTAATACATTATCCTGGGCTTTCTCCTCATTTCCAAAAGAAAATATCTGTCAAAAACTATGAATCGCTGAACAAAAGCGCGTATGCTCCCTTGCACAAATAAACCTATTTTTCTCGATAGTCTCCTAGTTAATTGCAGAATAGTCCGACAAAGGGGAATACTTTACTTAACAAATTTCTAACTTTCCCAAACTCTCCTTTTCAGTAGAACGAAAAGAAGAATAGCAGCTTCCTTAGTAATGTAAAATAATCCGCTCCTGAAAGAAGATTATCCCCTATTGTTTCTTGTTTTATCGATGGAAAATAAGAGTCCTCCTCTGGCAAGATGAGATTATTGTCAGCTTCAGGGAAATACAAGCAATCTGGGGCGCAAAAGAAACAACCAGAAAGCGTCTAATTCTCAAAGCCAAGAAAGATAATAACAGCAATAAAAACACCTGTGGAAGAGGATAGACATTCCCAGAAAAGACTCAATGAATAATAATAACATGTTTTGCTTGAGAAGAATAACCAGAAAATAGCAGATTTGTCAAAGAGAAGACAAATAAAAGTAATAAATAAAATCAATATTTCCTGAATGATCCCCAAGTAGCAAATGAAAGAAATTGAATTAGTAACGATTTTTAAATTAATCTACTCATCTCTTGATATGGAAAAATAAGTAAAAGATGGGAGACAATTATATATTGTTTGTGATGTAATTTCAATTCGAAAAATTAAATGGGTTTGTCTGTCAAAAGAGGACAACACACAACACAACAATTACTTTATGTTGATTAAATTTCAAATTGAAGATAGTAGTCTTAATAAGGGGGGAAGGGAATTTCTGGTAGAAAGAAGGTGGAATCTAATTATAGTACCCTAATAAGTCTCAGAGTGCGAGAGAAATAAGCGACAACAAGCTTGTTAACTGTAGTGGTGTTCCAGTAGAAAGACTAAATGAAATATATTCACTTCATTAAAGCTCCACTGTTAGTTGTGTGGTTGTTGCTGATAACTGGATCAAATACAGCAGCAATGGCATAGAATTAACAAGAAATATAAGTGACATGTAGGCCGTTTACGAAAGCAGATTTGAGTGATTAATCTCCTGATATTTGTGTGAAAACTTCATGGTAAAAAGAAAATTCTTTCTTAAAAGTAAATGCAAGCAAGAAGCAGAGTCTGGATGTAGATAGTTAGTGTGCTTGCTTAGAGTGCATTGTGAACTAGCTTGAAGATGCAGTTCAATTCAACAACTTCATTGATGGAAAGTAAATATAAAGTTTAGCTGAAAAAAGCGATTAAAATGGAGATAACTAAGAGGATAGATATAGATTTATATTTAAGGAGCGTTGCAGATAAGGAGAATGTTTAAAATTCCTATCCCTATTCCCAGGGGAATATGTAACTGATAGCGATTAAAGTGGTTTTGTCTACGGCGTTGAAATTCGTTAAAATTAGAAAGATTCAGATGGTATTGCTAGGGTTGATTTAAGATGTGAAGATCTTCTTGTTGATCATAATAATCAATGCGTTTCCCCATTGAATCCTAGCGATCAATTGTTGATAAAAGATTTAAAGTTTATGATTTTCAAGAGTCAAAGTTTATTCCATGAGAAATCCTGCCTAAATAATCTCCTTAGGGTTACACAGTACAGTTAGTTTCTGAATCTCATCCATGGTTTTTAAGGGTAGATACAAAGAGACTCTTCTTTTAGATTCCTAGATGATCAAACGGACAATAACTCATCAGACTTAAGTAATAAAACAGATACAAGTAGTAATAATGGCAATTATCCTGTAAAAGGTGATGAGAAGAAACAAGATGAATCTGATTCTTCTTCCTCATCAGCATCAACTACTACGCTCATTGTGATCGGTGTAATTTTGGCTCTTCTAATTTTAGGATGTTGTGGAGGTGTCATTTACATCAGAAGAAATAACGATAGCGGTTTTGCAAGTCTAACTGCGAATATTGAGAGTGATAAGCAGCGAATGATCAAACCAGGTGGTATGATGAGTATGGGAAGCAGCAGCAACAGCAATGGTAGTACAAGTAACAGCAATAATAATAATAATAATAATAATAATAATTAAAATAAACTTTAAGAGTAAGAAAATCGAAGTTTAAGTTAAAATAGTAATCCTAAGAAGTTCAGTAATCGTGTAATTAATAGCAGTGCTAGCAGAACAAGTGGAAAAGAAAAGCAATTTACAGAAGGCAATAATAGCTTGAAATAATACCAAGACCTTCACAGCGCTATTGAGTTAAAACTAGATAGCAATCAAACATAAAATGTAGCTGAAAATCTGAAAAATAATGCTAAATTAAATGGAATCGCAGGTATTCTAAAAGAGGAAAATATTTCAGGTCCGATAGAAACTATTGAATAAGGGAAAGTGATCTCAAAAGACAATAAAATAAGACATTCAAAAGCCACTCTGAAGCACTCCAGCTCTTCCCCAAATAACTAATAAATCCAGAATGTTCCTCCTCCTGCAGGCTTAAATGACTAGCCGCAGGATCCAGTTAAGCATCTAGATACTTCTGTTTAGAATAATTTTTTCTGCATCGATGGAGAAGAACAAGAGAAACACGATAAGATCATGGACTCTATCGAATCCGATGATACAACATTTTCTAATGTATTCAATTTGGAAGGAGAAGAATCATGCAAGCCACAGACAAACAGGCGAAAGAAGAAATAAAAGAAAGAAAATCATTTGTTTTTTGAAGATGTCAATCAAGAATAATGAGAGATTGGTTGAAGATTTGATTTCTGATGATTTTAAGAATATTTGCTGAGATAACTCAAGAATGATGGTACTTTGATAGGGTAGATAAAGACACGAGAGGAATGATGAAATTTACAAGAGCTGCTGGGGTTGTTTATGCTGATGCTAGAAATAAATTTGCATGTGAAATGTTTTTCAAGAAACAACAAAAAGAAGGTTATTTTTTATCATTTATGTAGATAATATCTGAAAATTAGTTGATTTTTAAAACACAATTAATTATTTTGAATATTGCTCTCATTCAGACTTTTAATCTGGTAATTGCTGCAATTAAGAGCAAGCTCAAGAGCATATACATAGGATATTATTACAGTTAAGTTCTACTAGATTTGCGTTGTTTATCTGATAAATTGAATAACTTATTTAAAAGGACATTTCTGAATTCCTCGCATTTTCCTCTAAACAATGTCTCAACTCAACAGACATGCTAATTAACATTCTCCAAACTAAATAAGAAGCCTCCTTCCACCCATGGATTCAAAAGATTCTTCTCTGAACAATGATTCTCAAGATGTCTTAGCAAAGGTATCGTTTCCATTCTATTCATTCCCTTAAGCAAAAAAAAAAAGAACTAAAACGATCTTCAAAAATAATGTGACCTTCTTGTTAATCTACTTTTAATAAGTTGTAGGTGATAGCACCAGCAATCCATAGGGACAGGATGGATGATTCTAAAAGCAACGATAGTGAGAGTATCACAAAAAGAATGAACTTTTAGTCAAAAATATCTGGTCAAATTGACAAATCAGGAGATAAAGAAATTCATTAAAAATAAGCAATCAATCTACCAAAGACATAACCTAACCATCCTGGTAAAGTCTAAGTTGAAGTCATTTCCAAAGTCCCAGCTGAAATATCCAAAAAAAGAATGCTAAAAATCATGTTGCATAGATTTTTTACAGCAAAAGCGTTTAATCATTTTATGGTGTTTATGACTGCGTTCTACACAATACTGATGTTTGGATAGTTCTCACTGGATGATCCATCGTAGACTAACTAGATCATCACTAATATTCTCTCAATACTGCAATATCTTGAGGTAAATAAGAGAATGCCGTTTACAAATTAAAAAATGTTAAAAAAATATATTGTTATTTTTGCTTGATTAGATTGGGATTATCGTAATTTTCATCGTTGAGATAGCTCTAAAGTGCTATTGCTATGGTTCTGTGGGTTACTTCAAATAACGAATGCAGAAAGTCGATGCAGCTGTTATTTTTATCAGTCTATTTCTTGTAATGTTTAGCTACTTCATTACATATAAAGCCATTCAACTTGTATCTAAGTTCCTGAGAATTTCTTTTCGGTTTCTTCGTCTGTTCATGATTCTTCGAAAAGTGAAGAGCATCAATGGCGATGAGTTGATGCTTGAGAAATACGGTGATAAAACACCTGTAGAGAAGATTCTTAGTATTCTTGATCAACTCAGGACAATCGTTCTACAGACAAACTATTAGAAAGAATTGGAATGGTAAACAGAAAGAGAGAGAGAGATGAGGATTAATAAGTTGAGAGACTAATTTTTAAGTTTATTCATGCTTTGATTGTAACTAAAGGGCTTAGAAGATGATTTCTACTAATAAATTATACGAACCGATTCTTGACAAAGAAGAGAATGAGCTAGCAATGTGGATGCGGCAATACAATGGAAACTAGCAAAACAGTGCGAAGACAAAGCAATCAAAACCAACAGATAATAGTTAATCAAATGATCGGTCTCTATCTTAATCAAATGGGAATCAAAATCAATAGTAACAGAAATAGCAGTAAGATCAGCAGTAACAATCAAAGCAAGTGCCAATACCAAAAGAGTAGAATAATAATAAGATAACCGCTTCACCGAGGGAAGAGAATAAGACAACTTGTGTTACTTAATCGAAAGAAGATAGATTCATCTATGAGCCAATAGAGATGTCATAGAAGGTAAAATACACACACAGACCAAAAAATGATTTATTTTTGAATGATCAAAATGGAATTAATGTTTATTTTTAACTGAATTAACTAAAATCAATAGGCACTAAGTAAGTTAGAATAATGTACGAATCGTGAATTCAATGTCTTTGAGTTTTTTTCGAGTGGTTTAAACAACGAACTAGCGATGCTACTGAATTATCTGTTCGAGAAATACGATTGCTTCAGTGCTTGGAAATTATAGCCTAAGATCCTTTATGCATTTAGCTCAGCGATCTCAGACAAATACAACCCAAATATTCCATATCACAATGTTATGCATGCATTCGATGTTACACAGACGATGCTGTTCTTTTTGAATAGCTGCTAGTTTATTAACTTAGCTTAGCTTAACTCTGTTGACATCGGTACTGCTTTTATTGCTTGTGCTATCCATGATGTTGAACACCCTGGATTTAGCAACCCTTATTAAGTTAATGCACGTACATCATTGGCAGTTTTATATAACGACAAAAGTCCACTTGAAAATCACCATTTAAGTGTGACATTCAAGTTAATTCGGCATAATCTTAAGTTTGATATCTTTTCAGGGTTAGATAAGAAAATAACTGTGGAAATTCGGTAATTATTGATATAAATGATTCTCAAAACTGATATGGCGGAACATTTCTCGAGTTTAGCATAACTCAAAGGGAGACTAGCTTCGAATGAATTTGATGCAGGTGGAGTTGACAAATAGTTATCATTAATGACATTGCTGCATGCAGCTGATGTGAGCAACCCTTTCAAGCCATTTCATATTTATTAATAATGGACATAACGAGTTTTAGAGGAGTTTTGGATTTAAGGTGATTCTGAAAGGAATATGGGTGTTCCTATATCGTATCTGTGTGATAGGTACACAACAAACTTAGCTAAGAGTCAAGTAGGGTTTATTGATTTTATTGTGAAGCCATTCTACACTACTATTTGTTAATTCTTACCTGATTTATAGCATTACATGAGTGTATTCAATACAAATAAGCAGGAATGGTAAGTTTATGAAGAATACTATGATAGAAAACTTGCATAGCTTGCAGTAACTCAGAAACAGAAAAATAATTAAGATGATACTAAAGTCAATGTGGTGTGAAAGGAAATGATATTAGTTTGTTTTTGTTTGATTGAATGTTCTGATAGCGGCTTGTTGTTTTCTTGAAAACGACAATGTATTTGTGTAATTTGTTGTATTTTTGAAATTATTTTTTGGTAAAATTTCATGACATTTTTTAGGAATAAACATGCAGAAGAAAGAAGAAAAACAACAAAAACTATCACACATTATAAATTTTTTTAAGTCTGTTGCCATCATAAGGAGGAATAATTTCTTCCAGATCAGTTTAGGATGAGTTGAGATGACGGCTTGTCTTAATAAAGCTACTTGAAGAAATCTCAGCAAATGTTTTCCCCTTTTTGTGTGTAGAACTTATCTTATGAGGTAAATAAGCATTCATAATCAATTCTCTTTGCAGAAGAATTCTTTCTGAAACGGATGATTTATTCCATATATCTTCTTTCAATGCTCTTCTGCTGAGACTATCTTAATTCACAGGAAGGACTACAAAGCCTTTTGTAGATGATTTTGTTACATTTCCTGATGAATTTGTTTTTTCATTATTCTTACAATTTAATTTAGTTTCATTTTAGAAAATACTTTTCGTTGTTGGAATAAGTGAATAAGGCTTCTGAGTCTCTTTGATGCTAAGAGGAACAAGTAATTAAGAGTTTATCAGCTTATTCGAGTGATTTCCAGCTGTTTCAAGAATGTTTGATTTGGCTCTTCGATGGGAAATATCTTTTTATGTCAATTACTCACCAGAATTCCTCTTTGACAGAAGCGGTGATGGACGTTAACTTTAATGCAAGTAACTTTAGCTGTTGCTTCTTGAAACAGTAGATTTCAATGGACTTAGGTGGGTTTGAGTTGTTGTAAAGGATGACTAAATCTTGGAGAAATCTATCGAAGAATTTCCTTTACGAGTGGTTTTAAATGCTGGTGAATATTATCCCAACATTGAAGTTGAACAATTCTAAATCTATTACTGATCTTCTTGAAGTTCAATGGCCCTTTTAGCTGAACTCTACGCTATTTACTATTACTTTTGTAAAATCAACAATTTCAATTCAGAAAACGACGTATCTTTCTCCGTCCTCGCTGATCTAATTTTGTCATAACAAAAGAACTTAACAACAAAAAAAGTCACTCCCCAAACCTTAATAATAACAATTTAATACTCATTCCCTATTTAAACCTTACTGAATTGTCATTATAGGTGTTGGTTTCTTTTTCAAATGATGGAGATGCAAAGTAGCTCGTTATGTCTCAAAATCGTTTCTAATTTCCGAAGCCGAAATCGGCGGTAACGGCTGAAATGAATGTGTATGATCTTAAAATGACTTAATTTTCTTCCACATTTATCTTGCTTCTTAGCTAATTCGAACATCTCGCTGCTTCGTATTCATGTAATTGTTTGATTTCCGCGGTGTTTCAGTTTATGTTTAGAAACTCTCATTTTTGTTTTATCCTTCAGGATTCTACTTTTCTTCGACAATTACCTCAATGCTCCCTTGATCATGTTAATCAGAGCCATCATCCTCTATGCTATCATCTAATTCATTTTAATCTCTTGATTATCTTCGAACATTTTCTTCTGGAACTTAATCTTCACGATAAAATGTTGGACTGCTGACAATACTTTCTTCCCTAAGCAAATCACCCTGATCTATTTGTGAACGTTCTTTATCAGTTATACTTCTATTTTAATTATCTCTACTATTATCAGCTTTTCCCCTTTTCTTTGTGTCTATCTTTTGAGCAATATGTTGTTCTCTTCCTTTTCCTTTTTTCTATTTGTTATCCAAAACAAAACTAAACTCCCTTTTATCTTCAAAATAATTTAAAATACCTGATCCATTTAGCTGATTTTCCTAAGCATTATCTCTTATCTCTACTCTGAAATTGACTAAGCTCTACTTTTTACAAAAGTTGAATTTTCAGAAACTAATATTGTGTCTTCTTATTGTTTCTCCAACCTGGTTTTCACAGCAGAACCAAGATCAATAGCCAAGGTAATAATCCGCAAGAGAAATGAGACATGTTAATCAACTATCCGTTCATAGTTAGCTCTCCCAGCTTATCTTAGTTCTCCAGATCTTCCTAGAATCATTTCCAATTTTTCTAGATTTTTCACTGCTTATTTTTCTTTTTCCTATCCATTCTTGGGAAGATCTGAAATCTTAATTTTTGGTGTTTCTGCTAAATAACCCTATGTATTGTCACTTTCGTTGCTACTTTTCACATATTAATTACTCAAATCATTGAAAAAACACTCGAAATCCTTCAAAGAGCAGAAATTATTTATGATAAAATCATTTTTTATGAATTCAAAGAATTATTTTGATTAATCATCTGCAAGACACATTTTACTCTCCAACATAGTCTCTAGCATATCCATTTTAGATAGATCTTCATCTAAATCCATGAACTCCTTGATTTAACTGCTGCTAGTGCTCTTTTCACTTTGCAATTCTCTTAGCATCTATGATCTTGAAGTGCTAAGAAAAATTGATACTTCCTCTAAAATCTTAAACAATCCTTTGTTAGATTCTGATATCAATCTAGAACATGTCTGATACTACTATTAATGCTGCAACTTTTCAACTTCCATTGAATTATCAGGTGTTTCTTCAACTGATCGTTCTTAAACTGCCATTTTTAAATCGATTTAGGCTTTACTTCCATTATCCCCTATGTTCCTGTAACTTTCACTGCCATTCTAACCAATACCATCAACTTGTTTATCATTACCCTTATTACTGCTGCATGCCTTTTCTAGAAGTACTTTCAAAGTCTTAAGTAATTACGCCAGTTTGCTGAGGATCCTTGTGAGAAATAGGAATGTTTACTCGGCTAGTTACTGAATATTAATTGTATCTCTTACTGAAATCTTCACGTTTTCTTATTCTATTTCTGAGTTTCCCCTGTTTATCTGCCCATGTAGAGGTAATTTTCTCACCTGCATTTGATAGAGTTGTTATTTAACTTATATCTTGTTATCATTAGTATCATTTTCATCTTCTACAGTGAGCTGATTTGTGATAGTCAACAATCGTTTTTTCTACAAAAGTAAGTCTTCACAACGCATGCTCATTGTATCATGTGCTCGAGTTAATTCCTAATCAAATCACAGCGGATTAAATATGGAATCAATTGGAATAAATTCTAAGAATATGCTTAAATTTCATCACAAAAGAGCTTCCAAAAATCCAGAATAAACAACTCACCTGAAACAGTGTTGCTAGCTTCCCGACAATCTGCTCAACATTATTCTGATGAAGTTCTTCAAATTTCATGATTTCTTCCTTGACAATCATAGCTTTTGATCTACCTGAAGAGCTCAAGTAAAGCTAATCACTTGCTTTATCCTGAAAACAAAAAAATCAAAATCAAAGATCAAACCCCTGAAATATGAAATTCAAAACAAAAACAAAACTAATATTTCTTACATTTTCATCTAATTTCTCAGCTGCTAACTCAAAAGCATTTTCGACATTCTCGATATTAGTTGGATTCTAATACACAAACATCCTTGAAAGTACATTAAATGCATTCATATCCTTAATCAAAGCGCACTGCTTTTCTTGCTTAGAAATAATTCTTTTCTGCTCAAACAACAAACTTTCTACAGCTACTCTCGTTTAACCTAATTTCTTCTCCAATTTGAATTTTTTGTCTTCAATTTTATTGAACATTTTAAGCTCTTCTTTGACATCTAAAGCAAGTTCTTCAGCTGATTAGCGATATTCTTCAAGTCGCTGAGTGTTTCCCTCAGATTCCTTGTCAATGACTCTAACCGCTTGCTATTACTAAAAGTTGCTAGTCGATATTTTTCTTCCCATGCTCAAAACCTTCTTTTCCATGCCTTTTGCTTGCTGGGAGTATTGTTAAGTTAGAGAAGTTAAATCATGGATTTCTTCAGTTTTATGCAAAGAACTCTTCTTGATTTCAGTGACCATGTGGGTATGCTCTTCAATCTTCTCCTCCTACATCATCAAATGTACAAAATGTTTTGGTTTAGCTTAAGAACATAATCCTTCAAACAATTATTCAATGTAACAAGATTAGAATATTTATTATTGTTACTTGTATTTCAATTTAGCTGTGAACATTCTTAATTTCTTCTTGTATTTTAAGTATTCTTTACGCTAGCATGCTTGGGTTAAATAGTTGCAGCTAAGATTAACCAGATTTAGTCTCTGAAATGAAACTCTAAGAGTTATCAATTGAAAAAACACTACTGTTATTGCCATTTTAGTTTTGTCTCTGCAGCATATCATTTAGCTATTTCAATTTGGTTTCTCTTGCTTGGTTTTGGAAAGCAATAGCAGCTAGAATATTAGTATAATCGGATTGTTTGGAATGCATCTCTTGATCCTTATTCATCAATGCTTGTGAGCGAAAAATAAATTCATTTTTGAGATTTTCGTTTCGCTTCATGTGACTAAAAGGAAGATTCTGTTATTCTTCGATTTGGTAGGGTTTTCTCGTGCCCAAGGAACTCTCAAGATGTTTGCCTGTTATTTAGCTAGCTTATCCGCTTGGATGATGGCTAAGTTTCTCAAGAATGAGTGAATTATTACCAGCATAAGATATTTCATTGCTTTTATCGTTCATAGCGGAACTATTTAACATATTACGCTCATGTCTGGAATCGAAAAAGTTTCTTTTCGCTTGCGGTTCAGAGTTTAATCTTGTCTTTGAGCCATTCTATGGAATATACTGCTATCCCTTTATCATCGTGAAATCTATTTTATCTTCCTTCTTGCTGTTTTTTCTTTTTGTATTTCTCTAAAGCAACTGCAAAATAAGACTGATGAATAAGAGGAATTATTTTATCTGCGTTCGATTGATACTTCACAATTCTCTTTGAAGATATCATCCAACGCAAGTATTATATTTTTGTGTGGTTTTGGTTCTCGCACTAGCAGGGATAAATAACATCCCAATTTATACCCACTGAAATTATTCGAGATTATATTAACTTAAGTTTTATTTCTAGAGTAGAGTCTCAAATTTGTTATTTTGATTGACCTGTTCTGCTGGAAATTGATATGTGTTAGTAGGAATGTATCTAAAAACGAATAATATTAACAGATATTTACGAATTCAAGGTTGTTTTCTTTTCAAGAAATATATCTAAAGTAAATTAATCCTGCAGGGATTCTCAAATTCTTGAGCCTGAAATAATTCTTAACTCCCTTAAAACAAAACCTCAACTGCAATACCATATCCAATATTTTTATATCCAACCCTCAACTCACTTTTTTGTGTAACTATTACAAATAACAAGATAAATTTTAATTATATTTTCTACAATTTCTTTACCAAATCTTGCATGGAGTGTTGCACACGAACATAAAAACACTCAATTTTAAGATTTTTACCTTTCAATAGTTTTGCCACTTAGAGGATGCACAAATTGGATATTTTAAATTAAAAATGATATTTATTCGTTTTCCATGGTGTTAGAGGAATCTTAATTCTTTTCTTATCGGAGGACATGCAAATAAATGAAGTTATTGCAATACAATTAAAAAGATTAAGAATCCTTGTTATTTCCTGAAGGTCTGTTGATTGAGACTTAACATAGATGACAACGAAGGAGGAAAGAGTGAAATACTTCGATCGAAAGAAGTTTGAAATCGAAAATGAGGGTTTCATTGAGATCATGGAAATCAGCCTGAAGGAATCATTCAGCACAGCTGTCGTTGAAGGC
>Ga0302271_10002344_pt1 | contig 17142 bp, 9 predicted proteins | sample III_Bog_N1_1_FD_198767 | JGI IMG/M metagenome (GOLD analysis project Ga0302271, IMG submission 198767) | Peat permafrost microbial communities from Stordalen Mire near Abisko, Sweden - III_Bog_N1_1 | ecosystem: Environmental > Terrestrial > Soil > Wetlands > Peat | place: Sweden: Abisko...
TCTTAAACACTTTGCGAAATGTAGTAGTTGTATCAAATGCTCTAATCCTTTCAAATACGTTCATTTCAGCAATCCCAAGGTTTTTAGACTACTCGATCTTCATGCTTTCTTTGATGTAATCCTAATTAAGTTCTTCATTTACTAATTTAAAAAGGTCCTCTGGAGTTTGAGGCTATTCGTTATTTTCACTGTCATTGGAAGACAAAGCATCTGAATGTTCATCTCGCTCGTTCATCTTCTCTCCAACTAGCAAGTACAAATCCCTCTTTTATTTTTACTTTAAACAAATCAATTTAGCAAGAACTAAATGTTATTTTGCTGACAAATTGTACCTTTATTTCCTCTTGAGTCTACTTTTTCGACAAAAGAAAAGAAATGTCAGAATCTGCATCTGAAGATGAATTATCATCTTCATAATTCATATTCTTCATCTTGTTTTTATCAGAAGATAAATAGACTTTTTTGATGTTTCTAATTGGAATCTCTGCTTCAAGAATATTGCGCAATTTTCCAATCCACTCACTTTAATCTTTTTCATTTTCTGCTCGAACAGCTGCAGATTTGAACTAAGGTAACATCGGATTTAACTCATTCTACCCTGCTTCCATTACGATGATAGTAAGGACGAGCGCTGTTTTATGATTAATCCCTATTTATCTGTTTTTTCTTTACTTTTCTTTGCTTTTTTCTAAGAAATTGTTTACTAGGTTTCTCTTTTTTGGCTGGCAATTATTTATTGTTTGCTTAACTTGAATTAGTTAAATTATCAAAAATAGATTGACTTCGATGTCAGTCCCTAAAAATATACCATAAACATACTATTTTTCTTCTATAACAAAAAAAGTATTTTATGGTTTCCATTCCTTGTTATCCTTGAGAATTTCAAACTAAAAAGATTCTTAATGATAAATTTTTGAGTTGAAGACCTAATAATCTCAAAAGAAATCTAAGATATCTTTAAATCAAAATCGTTAGTTAGGAACTACAACCGCAACAATTTAACTTACTTTAATTCAATTTGATCTTCTGTGCCAAATTGATTTGGATAATTTGGATATGTTCTAAAAATAGCACTTTTTAATAGTTTCCCATTCTAGGGTTTGAAGAAGCAAATCTAATTGATATTTTAACAATCTATTCTCATTCATGAAATAGAAAACAATCAAACCCAAATGGAATTGCATTTAAGAAAATAAACATAAATTAATTTCGCAATCAAATTTCATTTAGCTTTCCTTTTAATCCCCCCTTCCCCCCATTTATTCATTTGAAAATAAAAGAAAAATGATTGCTTGAATTAAACTAAAACTAAGATGCTGAAAATGTAATAAATAGCAAAGACACTATTCTCCTCCTTTTGTTTCGTGATTCATTTAGAATAACTTGTCAGTGAAAACAACCATTTATCTTCAATCCGCTCAATAGACACATTACTTATTTTAGAATGCTACTGTCACATCTCTCAAACTTTGTTACTATCTTAACTACGCTACATTGCTTCATTTTTGAGATTTTCAAGATTTTCTAAAAGAAACTTACTTGGACGTCTCTCAAATAATTTCTCTGTAGAGGTAGAGTTACCTTATTGATTAGGATTCACAGGAACAGCCAACTATGCAGCGCTCAATACGAAAGGATATTTTTAATATTATTATGGTTAATCATTGTTTGCTGTGAGGATAATTTTAGGTTCAAGTAAAGCTAAGTGCTCTTTTTCAATATCATTTAGCGTAAGTAAACTATTGACTTATTTAAAAAGCGGCTATTCCGTCTCAAGATGGCCATCTAAAGTACAAAAACTAGGTGCTTTTTATTTATCCCTTGGAGGAAACTACATACGAAACTATTTGCGATGGAGCAGATTCTAAGATCTTTTGTGTTATGCTTCCTCCTCGAAGTGAATATTCTAATCAGATTCCTAATCCTCGTTAGATTAACGTTTCTTGTAATTTCCAGGGTACTTTAATTCTTTGAAACTGTTTTAACTTGGGCTTTGAAATTTCTCAATATCTAATGTAATACTCGGCTGTTTATGTTTGTTTTTCAATTTCAAGGATCCCAAAAAGTTGTTCTCGAATACATAAGGTGAATAATTCTTAATTGTGTTTTAGCTGTTATTATGTGATGATGATTACTACTTATTTTTCAACTATTTTTCTTAGTTTATTCTATCTCGCTCTAATTACAGCTTTTCTTGCTGTTTCTGAATGCTAATTCGTCGTTAGTAAATCTATGGATTATCTTCAGCGAATTCAGATTTATATATCTCATCTGCATTAGGCATTTGTATAAATTATTGTACTTATTCTTCTTCTTAAGCTTGGGGTTTCTCATTCTGATTATTTTATGACCTTTTTTCCCTTAAATAAACAGTATGCAATCTTGGCACAATTAATCTTTTTCTATCTTTTTATTCCCTCTCAACTTGAATCAAGTTATCTTCTCTGTTTTTATAATAATTATCTATTCCATGCAGATTGATAATCGCTTGATTGTCCATTTATTTATCCTCTTCTTGTGCATTATCTTCATCATCATCTCCATAATCATCTGATTCACTTTCACTGGATATATCGTCTTCATTGTAATTAGTTTGCTTTAGATTCTTCTAAATCTTAGAGCTATATGTTTTCCAGCTATTATAGCACATACTCACGAATAAATGGCTAACCATTGGATTCACACTCTTTAATTTACTCGAAGATATCCTCGTGTTTGTTAATGCTGCTTGTTCTTTTTTAATTGCTCTTAACTTTCTCATAGTCGATCTCTCTTACAGATGAAGTATTAGATCAGCTTTAAGACATTTTTCAAGTTCTTTTGAATTCCGAGCTTTCTCTGTTCGTTGGAACACCCCTTCGAAGAGAGATTGCTTAAAACAATAATAAAGCAATTCGTTGTAGTAAACAAATCCATCTTAGTCACATTTTATGTTCATTTGCATGATTGATCTTTCTGCAAGCTGCTTTTATTTGATTCTAAACCTTCCAGAAATGACTTCTAAATCAGCTGCACTCACATCTTTGTTCATTTTCTTGACTTGCTCCATGAAATCCTTTAATTTGTTTTTGTAATCTAGCAAAAATAAATGATTATTATGAGATTTTTTAAACAAATTCTGGTTTAATAATCCTAAGATTTTTAAGATAGAATACCAAAACCGAGAGGACGAAGAATTGAAAAATAGAATTCAGATATCTATCTTTCTTGAATTTTGACTCCCTTATGCTATCTAGTGAATATCACCCATTGTTTCTTAAAGTCTTCTTCTGAATATGTGAAGTCATTTAGCGGATTATCAGGGTTGATGTAATTGTCTTCGAATTATTCAATTATTATGAGGATAAATAGATTCATCATCACGTATTGCTGGATAATGATAAAAGATATAAAGAAAAAACAGCTGTATTTGGATGTCTATTCGATGATCTCAAACATAATAGCATGCCATTCTTCGCCAGTGCTGATACGAAATAATAGCAGAAAAGATCTATGGAATGTGGAGAAGTTCTGAAAGTGATTGAGCTCTAATCCTTCTCTACAAAATAAGGGAAACAAAAAGGATAAAAGTAGTTTAGAGAATCTTAATTGTTAGTTACTCATAAGAGGAGAATAAGAAGCATGCTAAGATCGAAAAGATTGCATAGATCAGTAGAAGAAGGCAAGTTGCATTCACTAGAGAAGGCATCGCGAAGATGAGTGTCTACAGTAGTTTTTAAAGTCCTTCAAATTGTTTGAGTAGCCGAAGAACACGAGTGACTTTGAATACTCTTAATATTCTTGCAAGTTGTGACCCAATAGACAAAGTCCTGATAGATGTTTAACCTGAAAAGCCGTTGAATGTTAGGTCGATCAGTGACACGATGACTAGCAAGAAATCAAATTTATTTGAAGTCTTATAAAAATAACCTCTTGCTCCATAAGATATTATTTTTATTGCACTTTCTAATGTGAATATGCATGTAAATCCAAGTGAGATTCCAGAGAGAACGCTATCGTAACTTGAAGGAGATGTATCGTAACTCAAAGCCATTGATAATATGTTACACATAACGCATATCATGATAGCGACTTCAAACTTTTATGACTCAGCAAGTCTCCACATAATCTTTCGATAGGAGTTTGAAGGTGGCTGAATAGAATAATAATCTGGTTTGGATATTAAGATTAAGCGCTACAATTCAATCCATTAGCCTTACTCATCAGAAAGATATTTATTTTTATTCTTTCGAAGAGCAATATCATAGTGAAAAGCGAGAACAGCTCCGAACAAGTCAATCGAAAAGACACCTCCAATTAAGAGGAAAATCACAATGAATATCGAAAAAAATGCACTTCCTCCAATGACCGGCCCATCCGAAGTGGCATCTATGAAATTCCAAGAATATCTTGGCCATCCTTCTAAAGTAGAGTAGATAAACAGAGTCAGCATTCCTTCGAGCACATTTTCAAAATTCATTTCATAGGTCTTCCATTCACCTTCAGCATGTTCGCACTAGCAAATAAATCAAATTGAATAATAGTCCAAATTAATCAAAATTAAGTTATTTTTTTTCATACATTTTCTTGGTGATAAGAATAAATGTCATAATTTATTTCTTCTGAATGAAAATGGCAGTGATCCATTTTCCCCTTCATAAGGCTCACACCAAGGATTGCGAACATTAGCCATACAAGAAACAGGACAACTATCATATTGAGAATGCCTGGGATTGATTCTAAGAGAGTGGTAACAATCAGTTTCATAGATTTGTTATGGTGGAGAAGACGGAGAGGTCGCAACGTACGAAACAGACGAAGGATTTTGATAGCTCCTAGCTCGACACCAATCTTAGAAGCATCGATGATGCTAGTTACCACAACAAGGAAGTCTAGTTACGACCAAGAATCTCTGAGATATGAGCCTTCATCTAAAATAAAACCTTGAGAAATAATCTTGACAAGTGATTCCATTGTGAAGAATACAGAGAAACAGATGTCTACAACGTCGTTGACATTTGAATAGATTTCAGAAGGACTATTTTAGCTAAAATAAGTGTCCACAATCAGCTTCAGTGAGTTCAAAATGATCCCTCTTACAAAGTTAAAATATAAAAAAATAAAAATCTCAACCAAGTAATGATGCCAAACTGACAATAAGCAGTAATCTATAATTCTTTGCTTACACAAGAATCAGAGACTCAAATTGTGGATTTTTAGAGAGAACATAGCAAAACCTTCTAATCTCATTCTCATAAGAAAAGACATAAAGCGATTTTTAGCATGTAATCTTCTCAAATAAGTGAATCGATTTTTCTTCTTCATCATCATCAGCTTTTCTCTCTTCTTCATTCGAATTTCTCTTCTGCTTCTTCTTGTTAATCGAGGATGCATTCTCTAAGGATTAACTTTAAATACTCATGCTTTATTAGTCACCCTTACCTTCCATATTCTCTTTAACTTAAGGAACTACCATTATTGTATCCATTTTAGTATTTTAATTCTTTTTCTCATTTGAACTTGGATCTTAGGATGATACCCCAATAGAATGAGAAGAACCTCCTGCCAAGTCATGGTTTAAAGAAAATCTATTATTTACTATTTTCTTAGATGAACCTATGATAGCTGTAGAAATCAGCGATGAGGAGCTTTATATCGAGGTATTATTGCTGCTGACTGACATATCTTAGTCATCAATAATCTCAACTTACGAGATAATCTGCTATTTTTCTTTTTCAAACAGACTTGAATTGAACGCACCTATCAACGTAGCAAGCACTAAATTCATGATAATAAAGTCTCCAATGAAAATGCAGCTTATTAGATATGTTATCGATATTGCAGGATTCACAGACGTTCTCAAGGCTACCTTCAAAATGTCAGTCCAGAGGACAATAGTCACAAGATTGAACACAGAAAAGGCTGATTCTAAAAAGCTATCAAAGTTCATTCTGACAGTTGAATGTACTTCGGAGAACTTTCCTCCGAATATCGTCATGCCAATCAACGTATAAATGAAGATATACAGCACAAGAAGCAGAAAAATGTAAAGCAATTTATCAGCAATCGAGACTATCACTTTCGCAAGCATTTTCATGAAAGATAATTATCTCAGCAAGCGAGTCACTCTAAACACTCTCAAGATTCTCAAGGAACGGAATGCACTAAAAGAGCTCCCTCCTTAAGTACCCGATAAAAAGATCATATCAAAAAGTGATAGAGCCACGATAATAGAATCAAAAACATTCATCTTATTCGCTACATACTAACCAATTCCAAGACCAATTATCTTGGCAATCATATCAATTGCGAAGATAAACGTAAAAGCCTGGTTAAATTAGTTGAAAAGATCTTCATCTGATTAATAAAAACATTTATCACTAATTGCATCAAATAGAAATAATTAATGATAATGTGTTACTTGTAGAAAGACCATCTAAAGAGAGAATCACAGTGTTGATGATCACGCATAGCATAAGTATATTTTCATAAACAGACGATTAAACAATTGTCTTAACTTTCCTGCGAAATCCATTAATGATACCTTGCAATCCTTTGATATTTTGTTATGAATCATAAAGATTGTAATTCAGCGAACGCAGGATAAGAGAAGTAGAGTGATGTGATTTAGAAATTCTAGCATTTGGAATAACTTCATCTATCGACCAATCTTCTCTAATCTTTACTGTACCTCTGTTCACGAGGTTTTTAACTTATTTCTTCATTGTCTTAATATACGATTGCTCAACTCCATCCTTTGAGAATTAATCTAGTGTTTATATTTCATTTTTATTCTCCTGATTGTCCTCTTCACCTTGTGATTTTTCGCCTTCTGAAGAACTACCTTTCGATGAAGTTTTAGGGGAGATTCTCATTGAATCTGATCGATTCGTACTTTTAATTCGAAGCAAACCATTTTCCGTTGCAAGTGTCTATCCCTCGTCGAAGATATTCTCAAAAGAATCATTCAAACTTCGTTCGAAATCATTACTGATACTTGAGTTCCTAGAAGTATTCTCTTGTTTCTCCTCAGATGTTAAAGAAGAATTCAAACTCAGCTTTAATTTACTCTCACCAAGAATACTCGTATACATGCTCAAATCATCCCCAAACACTGCACTTAGCTCTTCTTGCTTGATAGCTTCATTGCCGATCTCTTCGACTGTAGGGAATACCTTTTGTAAAGCGTTTAATACATCCCAGTTATAGATTAGCTAATCGCCTTGTTTTCTCTTTCCTTTTTTGATTTGTTAAGAACTGCCAATTTCTTAAGATGTTCTGCTACTACTTGCTTTTAAATCTTTAGAAGATACGCTCTTTGATGTTCTCTACTTTAGAATACTCTTTACAACTTTCTTCGCAGCTTGTTTGGTAGTTTAATCAATATGATCCTCTTGATTATTAGCATTATGGGTATTATTTTCAACATTTCCAGCATCAATCGACACATCTTTAGATAAATTGAGATTGCCCATTTCAACATTAAATAAACTATGCTTCTTCCCAGATTTAACATTTCTAAATTAATCATTTTCAGGTGTTTTTCCTTGCACAAGATTTGTAAACGACATACTTCTCTTTTAGTTATTGCCGAGATGTTTTCCCGTGTTGTTTAGAAGAATACTCGGAGATTTATTAAATGTCCCTTCACTGGAAATATCATTCAAAGGTGCAATAGTTGATATCCGTTTGAATGAGGGTACTTTAATTTTACCATAATCGGTATTAAACAGTCTATTGTTTGCTTCTAAGATACTTGCATCATACACTCTAGCTTGTTATTGCACTAGATTTGCAGCTATTTCACTCATTTTAATAGGTATTTTTCTATTCCTTTCCATTTTCATTCTCATTTCTTATTTAAGTTTGCTCTTCAACTTGATTCTCTTTTCAGCTGAATAATATATCTAAAACTTAATTCTCTTGATCCGTTCTATGATTTCTTATCTTCTCTTTTCTCTTTTAAGGATATTTTCTCTTGGGAGAATATCTTCTGCGCAACCTAACGGTTCAGTGAACAGAACTTTAGCAGTTAACGGCTTATTCAGAAATAGTTATTTGTAAAGTTATCCTTCATCTTTGCTGAAGACTTGATTAATAATATTCTCTTTTTCTATTTGTTTTTGCAAAGTTTAGTTCTACTGAAGCAGTTATTGCTACTTTGAATCGACAGTTTCTAATTATTTCTATTGCTTCTTCTCAGTCCCATTAACAACATCTTAATTTTTCCTTTTATATGACAATTTCTTATCTTTTTTAAAATCATAAAAGTCTTCATCATCGAAAATGATTTCCTTAAACTTATCGATTGGTTAAGGAATCATCGAAGGATCTCTATTTTACGATCTACCATCTGAAATCAGCTTCTAACTGTCTCCTTTCTTTATTATGTTCTTATTTCCAGATTAAGGAGTAAAAAAACTACTTAACATCTTTTCATGGGAAAGTACTGATGAATTGATTCCACTTGCTCTTCTTTTAGCATTATTTTCTTTGACATTCAGAGATGGTTGCGGCTATGAAGAAATCGATTTCTTTTGCAGTGATGATGGCAGCGAAGGAAGACTGAAATCATTTGAATTGACTACCTTAATAGGTGATTAACCTACTTATTAGTCTTTCATTGTAGTTTCATTTAATTCCTTGTTTTTAATCATATTCTCGATATCTAATTCTCTAGGTTAATATTTTCCTTCTATCTCTTAATCTCTTTCTTAATCATTATTATTCCCTGGATTATCGATTTATTATCCACCATTTAAAACTGCGAGAAGCTTCTAATTTTATGTTTCGATTAATTCAATTTTTTGTAGAAAATCATCATCATTTTCATTCTCTTCCAGAAGATTAATCTCTTCTTCTTCATTTTCATCTTCGGATTCAACTTTTCTTGAAGGTATGATAATTTTTTCATTTTCAATTCTTTTGGGCTACGAACTGCTCGAGCTAAAAAGATTTTTATTGATCAACACAGATTCTACTTTCTTGGTAATTTTCCTCATTTGATCTGAAAGATGTTTCTTCGATAGGATTGATGGAAGTCGAGAAGAATGCCTTTCAGATACAATAATAGAATTATCTCTTAGATAATGTGAAGCAATATTATTATTATTATTCTAAGCTCTTCCAGTCGATTTATCAAAACTCTTTTCAAGTAAAATAGTATTTGTTTTTCTTTATTTTCTTTTGTCATCTTCTTCTTGAATTAGAGTGTTATCCTTGGGGTATTTCATAGTTAGTTTCTTAGATATTGACCTTAATACCAAGGAAGGAATAATTAATTAATTATTCTTAGAATTCCTCCTGTTCTCTTAGGCTGTTAATTTAGTCTTGTCTTCTAGCCATACTCTATTATGGTTCTTATTTTTAGCTAGTTTTATTGGTTGAAGCTTAGGAATAAATCTATTCTAAACATATGATATTTATTAAATATCCTTGATTCGAATAGAATGTCTTTGCTGCTCGTTTCGACCTCCAAAATCTTAATAATTATTCTTAGAAAACTACCACCTAGCATTGCTATCCTTAATTTAAGATGATCCATACTGACCAATGTTGGAAATATTCGCTCTAAGAATCATATTGTTCCTTGGAATTTCTAAATAGTTGCTTGTTAGCTAAGTTTCTTTGGGAATTCCACGATTATTACTCACTGGCACTAGAGTTCCTTCTCTAATAACATTCTCTGATGGAGCTTAGCTTTGGCTTATAATATTATTCTTCTCCTCATTAGGTTATTTTCTCTCATAGTCTTTATCCTTAAATGCAATCTAATTCTAATTTTATTTTCTAAACAGTTTGGAGATTTTTCCTGCTCCATTTTTAAGCAAAACCATAATTTTCCCTACCTAAGATGCTCTCTTTCGTCTATTTTCTTCTAATTTGAGATATCTTTCTTTATTAGAATGATAGATTCCCCATTTTTTGAAATCATCTATATTATAAATCTTTGCATCTTCAGCAATACGCTACTTGTGCTTGTGATGCTTCTCATTTTCTTCATACTTAATTTGAATAATAGCCATTAGCAGATTCTCTAGAAACATGTTGCCAATCAGCACACAAGGTAGGAAGTATAAAAATGACGCATACTGTTCAAAAAACAACAACAAATCAATTAAACAACCTTAATCAGCCTATTATACAAGTTTGTCCTTACCGCAAATGATTGCTAAGTGTGAACCATTGTAGAAATCCATCCTTCATGTGTAACTACGATGTAAACATTGAGAAGAGACCATCCAAAAGTATCAAAATTCTCTGTATCCCATGAAGGACTAACCATGCCTTTACCACAAATAAACAACTTATCATGCTCATAATGCATGCAATCTGAATCCGTTTAGCATAGAATGACTTCCTCTAAATTATTGCCCAACTGAATTCCTGTTTCTTGCTCGAAACATCTTCGTTTGAGGGAACCAGAGAAAAGTTATTATCCAGCAATTGCAAAGGTTAAATAAAAAAAGAAAAGCACTGCAATCGCATCTTTTAAAAGTGGGAGAGAGTCGAATATTGTGTTCAGGATTTATTTTAAAGGTTTGATGGATGAGACAGCTCGCAAAGGTCGAAGCACTCGAAGAGATCGAATAGCATTTAAATTCATGCTGGAATTGATGAAATAAGGAATAAATCCAGTGATTATAATAATAAAGTCAAGAATGTTCCATCCATTGCGAAGATATGCTTTGTGATTGAAGATAAATCCATAAGCAGAAACCTTGAGACTCATTTCAATGGTGTAGAAAATAAGCAGCACAAGCTCAACAGTTGATTTTTAATTATCCTATGGAGTAAGCGGATCATCCATAGCTAGGACTATGCAGTTGAATAATATCATAATTAAGCTTAAATTCTCGAAAAAGTGACTCTCAACAATCTTCTTACAAAGCAAGCTCAAATTGCTGATTCAAAACAACAAACAAAAATCATTAAAATTACAATAATCTTTTGAGAATGTGCAAATTCTCAGTAGAAATTAATCAAATCTTTCCCAACTAAAACTGTTAATTGAAGCAACGTTTGGCGCATTTGTTTTTAAAGCCAAATAGAAAAAATTATTCCTAGGAAATTAAAGAATAAAATAATCATACCTCTAAACTATCCAGCAGTTCTTTATCAACTTACGGGACGCACTGTAAGCATCAAATACTTTGATTCTCTCAAATACGTTCATTTGAGCCACTCCCAGATTTTTTGACTATTCTACTGAGTTTTTCTCTTTATTGTAATCTCCTTCCATCTCCTAGCTAATTATCTGAAATATTTCTTCAGCGTTTTGTTCTTTTTCACTCCTATTACTGTTTTATGGTGAGTCTTCATCGTAATCATCTCTTTCATTCATCTCTTCGCCGATTTGTAAGTATAACTCTCTCTTATGCTTTTGCTTTACATAAACAATAAAATAATTTCAAGCATGGTTTTTTTAAGAAACTAAGTACATTTTTATCTTCTTGAATCTTCCTTTTCGGAGATAAAAAAGAAATATCGGAGTCAGAACTGGAGTCTGAGTCAAAAGAAGAGCTTATTTCTTCAAGAGTTTGGCTTCTTATCGTGTTCTTCACTTATTGCTCAGTGTTTTTCTATGAAGGGATATTTATTTTATTTTTTGAGATGGGAACATCTGCCTCAAGCATGGTACGTAGCTTAGTTATCCACTCATTTGAATACTTTTCCTTTTCTACTCCAATTTCTGCTGGATTATGATTAAAATGGATGTTTATAGGAGGTGGAATAGCTGACTCAATCTATTTAGAATCCATTTGAAGAAACTTTCCGCAAGTTTGTTTTGTGAGCAGTTTTATCAAGAAAAGCGAAAAGAATAATCAACTTTCTACTTTTATTTAAATTATTTTCACAAAAAGCACTATTGAAACTTTTCTATCCCAATCTCTTTGAATGTGAGCATTCGAAATCAGAGATTTCTTAATTGGTTTAAAAGTCAATCATTCATTTTTTCAATGTTAGCCACTTATGCGTTATTATCTTTCTATAAAAAAGAAGTTCTCAGCAGGCTTTAACTCTCTTTCTCTCTAAAATTAACATAATCATATTTAATCGATCAATTTAAGCATTTGTCTTTGATAAAATTTGATCTAAATTTATAAAACTAATTATTCTATTGATAATCTATTCAATTAGGGAAGCTTTCAAGAAATTGAAAGCTACTTCATTTTCCAGTCATTTTTGCTTCCTTCTCCTTTTCGACCTTAACCCTTGCTTTGATCTCAGGCCAGTTGATCTCCACCTAAATTGAAGATTATTGTAAAATTATTTTCACAAAAAGCCTAATAAAGTACTTTAGATTATGCAATGAATTTTTTATTTGTCTCTTCTTTCTTCACTGATTCAAGATACCGTTGTCTGTATCCCATCACCAAATCCACGAATTAGTTATTCTGAACTGCCAATTCCAATGCTTTGTCCCATCTACAAATTGAAAAAGGATTATCCATCTGCAGTGTGATTAGTAGTTTAGATTAAATTACCTATAAAGTTTGATGTTTAATTTGATAGCTCTGTAGAAGAGCTTGCTTTTGATAAGAAGTGCTTCAGCTTCACCTAAAGAGAATCATGGATCAGCAAAAAATCAAGAATTATTATTAAAATTACTTGATTTCTAGAAATAAAGGTTGAGAGCAGCTTGTTTTGATATTTCTGAAGGCAACTCGTTAATGTACTCAATATACTTAACTTTATCTGCTGCTTCAATAGAAGCTAAGGCAATTTCAGCAGTATTAAGCTCACGAGAATGAAGAGAAACAGCTGCTAAGCATGCCCACAGTGATGGTTCTTTGACAAATCTGCAAAGCTTAATAGCTTTCTCCCATTTATTTTTATCACAGAAATCAAACAGGATGCTGGGGTATGGAGAAATATTCAGAGTAATCAAACCTCCATCTTTTCTTCTGAGAATAACCTGAGGTCCATTGAAAGTGATCATTTAACTCATTCTTCCAATCTCTGAGGCTTCCTTTTTTATCAAGAAAGATATTTTTTATTTTGAAAAAAGGAAAAGAAATCTTTAAGATGTTTGATAATAATTTTGCCTTTATTGCAAGATTATTTACCTTGGTGATCTTGCATAGATCCATGAGATCTTTGTCGACGTAGATTGCATTGGGATAATACCACGTTTAGAGTCTACCATCAGCAACGCAAGATAGAATATCATGCTTTTCATTCCAAAGGAAGCTCTCAGCCATGGCTGCAAGCTTAATTAAATCCTTTTTATGCACAGGAGAAAGATAGAAATCCCTGTTGGCATCAATAAAGGCGATTTTTCGTTCAGAAGCTGATTCTGAGTTATTAAGATGGATTTCAAGTATTTCTAAAGTGTGATCAAGAGTGAAGTTGAGTTTATTGCCGCTTACGATATCAAAAAAGCTAACTGTCTTAGGTTTAAGCCCATCAACTATCGCCAAAACATCTTGGCTAATCGCAAGTTTTTGAGAATTCAAGACTTCAAATTTGATTCCTTGCACTTTCGGGTTGGAAATTTTCTTGCCTTCGTAGTTATAAACAACGATTCCAGATACAGCTAGGACGAGGCAAAAGTATCTTTGAGACTGCACAGTTAGACTGACTGCTTCTTTAATGTCAAATATGACAGGAGTATTCCAGTTCTAAAATACACAAAAAAATGAAAATGATTAATTAAAATAAGCAGCATGTTTTTTATTTACAGTGAAGGAATAGACGTATGATTATGAGTTTGTGTTAACAATCAGATGCCCATAAGACATGGACATGTTTATCACTCGCTCTTTGAACACTAGTTCCTCCTTCATTTCGTTAATTAAATCCTAAACGCATATTTTGTTATCCTCGACTAAATTCACTTCGAAATTCTCATAAGTTAACGATCTTTCTACCACATAGCCAAATAGCACATGACCCAGGCCCTATTAAACAAATCAATTAACTACTTTTTTTCTATCAAATTTTTGTTTACACCACCGGCTGCACAGATAGTGCTATCAGCAGACCATTAGATAGACATTAATGAGCCAGAATCAGTTTTGTCAAATGAATAAGTCCAACCTGTTTTGTCGCATAGCTTAAACATATTGAATGCTCCAACTGCGAAATATTAGCCATTTGGTGCCCATCCGATGGAGGTTATCACATAGTCATATGGCTAAGATGAAAATAAGCATCTCCCATAACTATCCCACACCTTGTATTTGCAGTCCTCTCCTCCACTGACGATTTGGTTATTGCAAGCATTCCAATCTGCTTTGAGTACGACACCTTCATGCGCCTTCCAAGAGATTGTCTTCTGTCCTGCCTAAAATAAACAAAAATCCATAATATTATCAGAAAATTAATCATTTCTTTGGTAATACTTGTAACGGCTTGACATAAATGTTCTTTTCTGAGCAGTAGAGAATTCCAGAATTATCTGGATTCCAGCAAAGACAATAAATTGGTTTGTCAATTTATACGAGATTGCTTCTGCTGTTTCCTGTCTTGCTCCAAGTTTTCACTGACCCGTCTTCACCTCCAGTTGCCAATTCATTACCATCATGACTCCATTTTAAAGTGATTAGCTTTAAGAAATCAAGATAACTTAGTATAAAATAATTTTCTCGATTACACAATCTTACTGCTGCATCTTTATGAGCATCTTTGATCTCTTTGTCGACCTTGCCTGTTTTAGTAATTAACTTTAAACTTCCATTGCTAAAGCCAATAGCAACAAGTTCATTGATTCCTTTATTAGCAGCTGGTAACCAGTCAAGTGCAGTTGGATAGTTATCAAGCTCGATGAATTTTTCATTCTACAAATAAAAAAGTTTATATTAATACGATTGATTAGATGATATTAATGACTTTACCTAAAAGCTATTGCAATCCCACTTGTAGACGATGTTGTCATCCGAAATACTAAATAACCAAAACACAGGTAAGTCAAGATATTTCAACCTAATGGAACCTAACCTGTAGAGCTCATTGGAGATAGTCCATGCAATGTCATTAACTATTTCAGAGTGCTTTTGAATATCGTTCTTTCTGACCTTGAATTTCATGATTCCTTTTGTTGTGAGTTTCTAATCTATTTTATGCAAAAGATGTTGTACTTTTTTTTGATTTTTAAAAATAATTTATTGATTTTTCCTTGAGATTTGATTCAATTATTTAGTACTTTATTTAAACTAAGGTATCTCCCCCCCTAGAAAAGAGATAAAGAGGGTTTTTCAAACATCTTACCACTAACTTTTTTTGGTTAAAAAATAATACTACATTTAATAAAGAGCGAGCGATATTTTGAAAATAACTCATATTTCTAATTTCATTCTAAATAAAGTAAGAAAAGAATTTGCAATAATATTTTTTATAAATTATTAATCTAAATTATGATTTCATTCTATTTTGTTGTATTAATCTTCTAAGATTGATCCTTCTAGGGATATCTTCAATACAAAGTATTTTTTAAGAGTATTCTTTTTGTAAAACCAATAAATGTTGTAAATTGATAAGAAAGACCTCTTCTTCCTACTCGAATTTTTATATACTGGGGTACCTTAAACAAAAAAATGTTAATTTATTTGAGGAGGAAATTTCAATTCTGTTTGAAAAAATGCGAGATAATATTTCTTGATTTTCGGATAAAAAATAACTAGATTATTCGTTTCAAACTAAAATACTCATTTAGATATCTTAGCTAGTTCCCTTCATGTTTTTCCTATTTTTTGTTAGAACGAATTTCTATTCCTACCAATACATCTCTTTTTGTCTTGAAATAAGTTTATTTATTTTTAGCGTTTGAATAAACTTTCTTGATCTATGAAAACAAGATGGAAAAACTTGTTTCATTAAGAAAGAAAGAAAAAATTAATACATTATGGGAGGGATTCATTATTCCTTGATTGATAAAAGTGATCAAATATTTTGTTTCCAATAATCGAACAAAAAATAGGAAATATTAAACAAAGTTGGACTAATAAATGACTCACTATTCTGCAGTAGTTTTTATCTTACTCATTGCGATCTCATTTGACTTTTGCAGAGCTCAAGATGTGATCTAAGCTAGTTCGATATTCTTGAAAGAAGAAGGATAGAATTTTTTTATCAGTCGATAAATTTTTTATAATAATTCAACTGATCTCCACTATCATTCAATTACTTCATGTGCCTAAGCAAGCCATGTGAAAAATGAAGGAAACTAAACATCTTCAGATTGCTAAGAACAATCTTTTAAATAAACCACTCTACTTAGAAGATGCAGAGTTAGAGTTGGTGGAGATTACGCCTGTCTAGAATGCCACGGAGCATTCTTTTTTGTTCTCCTCTCAGATTTAGCTACAAGTTACCTCTAAGCTTCAAAAGTAAAAAAAGAAGAAGAATTAAAATCTTTTGATGGATACAATTCTACTTATTTGTTTAAAGACAGGAGGCAGAGATGGCTTAAGATTGAGAGTCTTTGACTTTTAAGAAATGCCTTCTGATGTGGAGAATTATTTCCTGAGTGATAGGTAAATGTGCTTTTACAACAGAAACAAGGTAGAATGCAGAGATATGAAGGGAGAGAAATCTAATAAATTTAAAGTAGCTTTCTAGACTCTCAAAGAAGAAGTATCTATTCTCCCTGAATAGGAATAGCAAGAAGAGTTAAACAGTGAGGTATCTTACTAAGATATCCCAGACCAAGAGAGAAAACAGAAAGAAGAAGCAATGCAAAAGGGTATTGGAGATTTCGAGGGTGCAGAGATACAAGGAGTAGGATAGTTAAGTTTTGGATTCAGTAGAACGATTCAATTAATTGTACTATCTTTTGGGGATATATAATATGACAAAGAAACATCCAACAAGGATTTAGAAGTAATTTTGATTCTCTCTGATTCGACTAGAGTGGAAGACTAATATCAGAAAGTTAGGAAGGTATTTAAAAGCGAGGATATTGGATTGAAAGGTGCCTCCCAATTAAAGGGAGTTTTCCTTTCATTTAATGAAATCAAAGGAACAATAACTGCATACATAGGTAATAATCATGGGATCTGGATTTTTGAAATAGCTCTCTTAGCGGGAGAGGGAGTTGAAATGAAAATTTAAGGAAAAATAGAGAAGGAATTAGAGGTTTTTGAACTCAAGCATAATATCCTCTGCGTCCTCACCAAATCGGAGTTATTAATCTACAGGACTCTTCTTTTTTCCCACAAT
>Ga0302271_10002345_pt1 | contig 17137 bp, 13 predicted proteins | sample III_Bog_N1_1_FD_198767 | JGI IMG/M metagenome (GOLD analysis project Ga0302271, IMG submission 198767) | Peat permafrost microbial communities from Stordalen Mire near Abisko, Sweden - III_Bog_N1_1 | ecosystem: Environmental > Terrestrial > Soil > Wetlands > Peat | place: Sweden: Abisko...
AAATATTGAGTCTTGGGGAAGAGAGGAAGTTGGTATCTTATGTTCTCTCTTTATTTCATTTCAAAAATCAACCCAAACATTGCTGCTCTCTGAATGATTAAACAAAACAATATCTTTTTAGTTAATGTATTCTTTTTGGCAGTTTATTTTCTATGTGAATAAATCTAAAAACAATGTGTAATAGCAACCTGAATTGCGAATGAAAACAACAATTATTTTTATTATTTCAAATATGCTAAATCTTTGTTTTTTTAAGTCACATTCGCAATTTAATGTCAGTAACTGTTCGTTCATATTGAAAACAAAATTGAGAATAATAAATAGTTACTTAATTCTGGAGTTAATTATTTGAAGTAAATAATAATCAAAAGGGGTTAATTATCCTTAGAAGTTAATATACAACTAATCGCTGTGGATAATTATTCAAAGAACTTCAAAAACACACACTGAGATAGAAGAAAACTGTTTCTAAAATACAGTTCACTTAAAAGTTTAAAATGGATAAAAACAAAGGGAATCTGAACCAAGTTAAGAATCTAAATTCAGATGAAGTAGATTGCTTAGTATATAAGATCGAGTAGTATTGTGGAGGCATGTCAACACCTTTGATTGATCACTACAATCTAGAGATGATAATGGTTTTACTGGATCGGTAGAAAATCAGTGAAGTTGAGATAAAATTCATGGCCTTCCCTCGCAGAGGAGTGGATATTGTTGATTTCGTGAAGATATTTATTACAACAATCGATCACAAGCCGCATGAAACGTTGTTTTTGATCTTCGCGGTGATAGACTTCTTCAAAGAAATATCGGAAATTCATAATCTTTCTCCATTTGTGAATTACAATGACTTAACGACCTTCATTTGTGATGTAAAATAAATTATGAATACAGAGGAGGGGGATTTAAAAGGAGATAATAGCTTGGAAGAAAACACACAAATACTAGCATGCACTTTGGCATAATAATGGCAATTTATCATTTATCCTTGCTTGATTGATTCTCCAGTTTTTTGTAGAGAAGAATATCACAACATATTAGCTCCCAACAGTGAAAATGCCAGAGTAGAAAAAATTCGATATTTCCAAGTTGCATATCAGAGAAATAGACATAAATCCACCAATTATATTTGGCAAAACAGATGAAGGTATTCGACGCCTTATTCCAGGATCAATTATCACAGATTCCTCAAAACACAATGATTCTTAGATAGCTCAGTAAACAAATATTCCATTGCATTTTAATCACTTTTCTTTATTTTTAAAAGTGGAATATACTCTAAAAGCAGTAAAAGAGTCATAACACTTGATAGTCTTGATACGGAAATCAAATTATATAAGCTAAATAACACTTATGATAGAAACATTGTACCGCAAAGTTAAAAGGAAAATGATGTTATTGTTATTGGGTTTGCTCATTCTGAAAAAGAATAAAGAGTAAAATTTAGATTATTAATCATGTTTTTGTTTTGATAAATGATTTTGATGTTATTTGTTAGATTGGTGCTACTTTGAAAGACGTTTCACTTATATTCTGGGACAAAGCTGATTCATATAAATTTTAGAAATGTTTCAGCATTGCTTCATTAGTTCCTGATTACTAAACGAATATTTGGCATCTCGAAAATTCAAATAGTTGGATTACAACAGATAAAACGAATGGAATCAATTTTTGGGATCTTGAACATGAATCATTAAAGAAGCATTTAGAAAGCAAGGAGATTGCTGGGACAATCGTAGAAATAGTTGATATCACGCATGTTTAACTTGTAGGAGTTGCATCACTTGATAAGAAAATCACTGTTTGGGATTTTGAGAAGGTATAATTACAAGAAATTGCACTTAAAAAGGATTTAAATAAGAAAAATAATTAACTTTTTTTATTTTTTTGTTAGGAAACACTTTACTTTACAATTGACTTAAGCAGTGGTGGTGGTGTTCACAATCTCGTATACAGCTATGCTTTTCAATCTATTGTCACAGCAGGGTTTGAGAATGATCTACGTGTGTTTAGAATTGATCCTTAGCATTTAGATTACGATGCAATTGGTGTTCTTTCTGGACACAGCTCTATGATAACAGCTGTTGAATTAATAGATAAATCACCGATGGTAATCAGTGCGGATGATAATGGAACTATAAAAGTTTGGGATATTAGGAGTCTCAAATGTCTGTAGACTTTTAATATCGGCGTTGGAACGTGCTTAACTTAGATAATAGACGTTTCCGATAAGAACATGATATGTTTGTTAGGATCGAGAGTCAATTTCATTTCATTTGATACGTAAGTGTAGAATGTTAGACAATCTGAAGAAGCTTATCCTATTAAAGTTGAATATAATGCTATGAAACAAGAAATGGTGATATGTACACGAAAAGATGTGAGATTTTTAAGAATAAAAGATGGTAAAATATCGAAGATATTCTCTGGACTTCTGTAGGATAATAAAGATGAAATATCTACATTTGCATCGACAAACTAATTCAATAATTTTATCTTAGGAGATCTCAAAGGATCTCTTAGGCTGTATTAGTATCGTAATGGTGAGCACTTAAAGGAGTTAGTTAGCCATTCTTCGGAGATATCGCAGATAAAAACTGATTACTAAAATAAAGTAAATTAATGTTGTTATTGTTGTTGTTTTTGAGGAAAAGATAACATTTTTGAAACTAATTATGATTTTGATTTAACATAGTTGGTGACTACATCAAGTCTTGATAGTTGCATTATGATACAGCAAGAAACAGCATTAGGAGGGGAAACAAAGAGGATCATATAGAATGTTCATTTTAAAAAGGAAATTAATTTAATGGAAGTATCGCTGTTTCATAATATAATTATCACTGGCAGCTTTGAAAGGAAACTCTATGTATGGGATTATGAATTCTCGAAGCTAATCGCTTGTATTAAGCTTGAAAGAGGCACAGAACCTACAGCGATTTGCATCTTAAGTGGATTTTGCTTGATATTGATTGCTACAAATGCGGGGATGATTCATCTGATAAAATTCGATGTTAAAGGCTTGAAATCATCGTTTGAGTTAGTTTTTTCGTTTAGAATTAATGATGAAGATAATAAAAACCTAAGTGAACTTGAAAGTAAGCAAGTTAATTCAGAGAATTATATCGTTTCTCAAATTTAACAAAACAATCTCAATAGAAATAGTAAACCTGTTAATATGGTACCTAAGATAAATCCTGGTATGCACAATAAAACAATCAGCTAAACAGGTTCTTTTCCTAAGCCGACTAAAGATAATAAAAAACCAGGAGTTAAAAACTAACCTTCCAAAGCAAATACTTCACAATATTAAATAAAATTCGGATCAACGTAAGATAAACTTAGTAAGCAACAACTTATTAGCGAAAATACATAAAATAACATATCTGTAATGAGTAAACCTTCTGTAGTAGGCACATAAATATAGTTACTTTCGACTTTAAAACTGCCCAATTAATCATCAAGTGAACTCCCAAATTCCTAATAAGCAGGGAATAATTTAATGCAAAATAGTCCTTTTCCTGCAAACAAAGATTCAAGTCCAGAATCAAGTAAAATATTTGGTTTGATTTTACATATTTTAAAAAAATTGATTTGTAACATTTAAACGAAGGTTTCGATGATGAGTAATTGAGTTCAGAGTGGATTACAAGGATACTCTCTGAAGTTGATGGTGATGAATCGACAGGGATATTGAAGAAACTTCGAATTTATACTTCAACAAATAAAGGAAAAGTTATGATATTTGAAGTTGAAGATTTTTTAAAAAAAGAAGAATAAACTATTAAAACTGCAGAATCAGCAGGTAAAAGACTTAATTACAATCCATTACGATAGGCAAAGGAAGATTTCTTGGTTTAGGTGTAATAAATCGCTCATGAAAGTCTTGATATTCCAGCTATTCTTTGTGCAGTAAAAAATAGATAAAAATATTATTTTTCATTTTTTTATGGTAAAATACAAATTTTTTTTGAAAAAGAAAAAAGAAAAATTAGCTACAAAACAGCAAATAGCCTTACTGAAAGCATTCCAAGCTCACAAAGAAGGCTTAACTTCCTTTTAATTTGCTTAAATCGGTAAGAAAGTTCTATTTACAAGTTCTCCTGATCAGTATATAAGGATATGGAGTAAATCAGGAGAACTACTAGGAAATGTAAACATTAATCACCCTCTTCCAGTGTCTTGGAAGGTGTAGTATCTTCGACATGAGCAGATAAAAAAGAAAATATTTTATGGACTGAAAATTTTAGATATTATGTTTGAAAAAAACAAAGAAGATGTTTCCCTTAGAAGCCTCGTTTAATGTGATTAGTTTATTAGTTAATTCATTCCATCTATCCCTGGATAGCTGGCTCTTGATTTGGCTGCTGTTAACAAGGAGAAGGATAGTTAACTAAATCAGTAATTAGCTAGTTTGACTTTGATGAAAGATGAATATTCACCAAGAGATTTAAAATATGAAGCTAGTAAAAAGATTTATGAAAAAGAACTCAGAGGTACATCTCTTTAGTAAATGGAATCTAACAAGGTAAGATTTAAAGGGAGATTATAAAATTAGAAGATCAGGCTTTATTGGATGTTTTTATCTCATAATTCTCTGTGAAACTGATAAATTTATTATTGGTTTTTGATAATATTTTTTTAGAGGTTAATGAGAACTCAACAATAAGAGGAAGTAGTGGTACCAGTTCAATTCAATGAGCTTCAAAAGAAAAAAAGAAAATATGAAGAACAAGAAATAGTCAACTTTTTAAATGAAAATTGGAGAGATAAAGCACTCAACAAATAAGGAGAACATGAATAATCCAGAAAGATGTACATGTTTGGGAGAAAATTAGACTAAAGAATTGCTGAAAAACCTGATGACAAAATAAAATCTCGTATGAGTGTATATTATTAAGGTAACAGTGTCTCTACAACTCAAAAAGAAGAAAAGGAATTACCGCTTTATCACCGTACAAGCACACTAAGTACTCATTAACCGGTGTCTCCAAGATTACTGTCGAAATAAACTAAAGAAGAAAATATCAAACATTTATCAGCTATTCCAAGCTCAAAAGTAGGAAATATAATATTGGTTTCTTGCCTTAAAATTCTGTTTAATCTTACCTTTGTTCAACCTATCTTTTAAGGAAGTACTGACTCAATATTCATAAATTTCTGAGGAAGCAGTCAAGAAAGGGAAAAAAGATGAAGTTTCAAAGAAATATTTTATGGAAAATGGAACTCTCAACAAAGGGAAGGAAAAAAGGGTAAACTCATAGATAGGTAAGAAAAGTTAAGAAAATAGAGCAAAAACTATGGATTTCTTGGAATATGCAACAGAAAAAAATTATTTAGATGAAAGTATCCTTCAAACAGTAACAAGTAGCAAGATTATGTAGGCAAATGCAAGTGCCATGAACATAAGCAAATAAACAACAGATAACACTAATTCTTCGATGATGCATTCGAACAAAGGGAATATTTCAAGTACAGTCCTCCACACAGAACCTACAAGTATCATCAGTTACAATGGAAATAACAACGATTAATATTAGCTAACACTTCCGGTTAATCTCTAAAAAGCGAAAATGAGTTTAGTACTGAAAACTATTAATACAAAACTTACAAAAAGTAAACATTAATCTGATTTATCTCCTTTTAATGTTGGAATCAGTAGATCAAATACATCGAGGGATCATTTAGGGCTTTCTAGTTAAAGAAATGCTCCAGCTGGATAAGTACTTAAAAGTAATTAGATTTATGCTGGAGAATAGCTGCCTTAAGAGTTGTTAAGTAGAGGAGATTACAATGAAAAACATAATAGAGCAGTGACATAACGGTAGAGTAACTCAATTCTAAAGTAGCAATCGTTTCTGGATGGATTACGTAACAGTGATATATCTAGAATAGGGTTTTCAACAGAGAGAAACTAACCTTCTCCATTAAAAAATGAAAATGAATTTAGACTTCCGTTGATAAACTCGTAGTCGAGTGCGACAATTTTAGATTCATAAGCATTTTTGAGTAAAACTAAACATGCTTTGTGATGGCAGTCAGTTAGATATGTTATCTAATTGAAAGTTTTGTTTGAAACATTTGTTATTAACTTGATTTACAAGATTATCTTTGTGAGTAATTTTCAATAAATGTTCAGAATGAGAAAGTGAATGTTAAAAATGAGATTAGCTTTTCATTTCAAAATATTTTCTAAAATAATTTGGGTTTGGAGGGATTAGCGAAACTTACGAATTGTGTATGATTAAGGAATATCAATAGATGTAGGAAGAGAGAAGAGTTTAGGCATGCGTCTGATAATTAAGAAATAAGCTGAAAGACACTAAAAGCAACGAGAAAAAGAGAGAGAGAGAAAAAATAATTCAGATTAAATTCCTACCTAAACAAGATTTTTATAAGCAAGAAGGTGTGTGAACATATGGATAATTAGTATGGAAAAAACAATGAAAATGCTAAAAAATGGGTAGCGAATTTGAAAAACAGTTATTAGCCATTGACAATATCTGGAAACAAAGCATTTTAGCAGGCACAATGTATGAAACTATTGCGCGCTCTAGCGCTAAAAGAACTAGAGGATATTGCTCAGCAAGATAGAGAGGAGAAATTGCGGAATAGGGAATAAAATTTCTCACTTGAAAAAAGAAAAAGCTCATAACGATAGGATCTACGCGATGCTGTCGAGGAAGAAGAAGAGCTAGAAGTTGTTAGGATTAAATAAATCAAGAAAAATGAGATAATCTGCTCGATTAGCAGTGAAAATACTAATATTATCATCGAAGAAGAAGACAACAAATCTAAGGGAAAATAATTCTTAGTGCAACATAACACCATCGGGACGACATTCTTCAAAGATTGCTTTAAATCATCTCTCCTGAGTCTCATGTACAATAACTTCTCCTAGCCAAGTGAAGACCTCGCGAAACTGTTTCATGCTCTTGAAACGATAGAAGACATATTTCTTCATCTCGAGACGATCCACAAAAATCAAGCCGTGGTGCTATCGGGTGGCGGCAAGCACATGTAAGCAAGTCGTTCTTGCCAAGGAAAAAGAATAAGAATAAAGCAGAAACTTGATTTCTCGTCCTCCCCACTTTTCACTTCTTTAGAAGCTTCCAATCAACGGAAGTTGCATCATTATTTAGAGACATTTTTCATTGAAAGTTTTTAAAAAAAGGGGAGGGAAAAGGGGAAAAAAGATACTTAACTCAAAAGATAAAAGATAAATAAAAATAATGAAAGTTGATGCTGAAAAGAAAGGTGGGCAGAGGGCGGGTGATCAAGATAACTGCCAAAACAAAAATAGGGGGGATGGTTTGGATGGGTGGAAATATTTTAAAAATAACGAGAACATTTTTGCTCGTAGATTTGAAGAATGTTTCGGATACGTGGTGGAGAACATTTTGTTGACTAAGGAAGAATTCATTAACGAAATCATAAAAAAGAGTGAACGACTCAAACAGTTTATCGAAAAAACGAAAGTACACTCCGAGCATCTATATATTTTACTGAGTAGAGTGATCTAGCATGAATATCGTTAGAATGTTTAGCTATTTTAAGAAGAAAACTTTTCTCCTCTACTGCAGATTTTTACGAATATTTGTTCAAAAGCTACAAAAGAAGAACTTCGTGTTGCGTTTCCTCACTATATTAAGATCAATAACCGTAATTCTCTCCTGAAAAAAGCTGTTAAAGAATTTGAAAAACCAATCTAAGGAGAAAATTATCTTAAAGAAGCGTTTAAAGAGAAACTTTATCTACTGAAAAATCAAGGACTTGATGTGAATGAATCTGATCATATTGCTTCGTTTCTAGGTAAAATAAAAAAACATGTTTTTTTCATCTCCATTCAAATCGGATTACATTAAACCTAATTTATTAACACTTCCTGTTGTTTGTTTGTAGTCTACATGGTGTTCAGATTAAAGGAATTGTTTGAGGATCTCTTTGAGAGTTTCTAGTAGTATAATCAGTGTGTTTAGCAGTAGATCATGGAGCGCTTGTCGAAAGAATCCCTTAAAAGTAAATTCAAGGATTATTTAAAGGAGCAGACAAAAACAGATTCATAACCTCCTTTCTTGTAAACTGTGCTCTCGATCTTCGAATTTAGTATGATATTTTTATCAATTTCATTCCTTGCTTCACTTTCTTGTTCTCATTTTTTCTTTCTTGGCCTTTTATTTTCTCAGACAACAGCTATTTCTTGCAAGTGTTCGTATTCGACGTAATTACTTAATTCATTGATGCAGATGAAAAGTAGCGTATTTTGGATCTTATCTTGGGACATATTTCCCAAACCCCTCACATTCTTGACTTTTTCTCTCGTTTCCCATAATATTTCTAAGAATCTTTCATCGTGGACTATAAAAATCTAAAAGATCTGCAAGCACCATCGTGTGCTGCTTTCAAAGAAAAATTTGCGTTTATACCAGAAGATAAAGTCTCTTCTATTCATTTATTACTTCTTCGCAGGTAAATATCATATTTAACCAATATTCTTTTTGGTTTTTTTTGAATTGTTTTTGTTGATAAAATATTTTTAGATTTCTTTTAGAAGATTCATGGTTTATCACCAAAGAAAACGTAGGTGAATTTATTGCTTATTTCTTATAAAAAATAGACATAGATGTGCTCCTTAGTTTCCTTTAAGCATTTGTTACTGAAGAATGTCTAAACTTGAATAATATTGTAGGCTTGCTTCTCTTGAAAATAGCCTCGATAGCGTTTAATTATGAAAATGAAAAATAAATAAACACAGTACAATAAATCATTTATGAACTAGCCTAAAATCGTATTTGGCTGATTAATTCATCGTTTGCGACAGCGTTAGTTATTTTCTTTTAGGATATTTGCTCCAAACAAGAAAGAGATAACCTCATTTCTAAATTGATGACATATTTTGGAACAATTCCTCAAGGCACTGAAGTTAAAGAAGCGTTTAGCAGTCTGTTTTAATCCTAAAATACTTCTGAACTTGTTGAAGGAATGACAAATTGATACTTTTAAATTCAGAAAATTGTTCTTCTTTTCAGTTAGAAATATTTATGTGTTATGTATTACTCTTTTTTTGTATCGGTCACCTTTGAGTATCATTTTATTAATTTTAACTTGAATTAAGCTTCACTTCTTTCCCTTAATTACCCTAATAACTCCTAATAAATGCGCAAATATTTTCAAAATCGTATGAATTTTTGATTAAATCATTGACAAAAAAAAAGAGAAAAACAAAAAAAGAGAGAGAGAGCAAACTAATAACATTAAAAAAGATCAAGACATTCTCGCCTCAAAAATACAAAAAAGAAGAGGATAATGAAGAAAGCTAATTTAGAATAACCACCGAAAAGTCAACCAGAAGAAGAAAAAGTTGATGACGAATATGAGATGCAATTCGGCGATGATAATTACCATTTTAGAATTAAAAAGAATAACATGATTGAAGTGAAATTTTAGAAACGAAAATACTTAGTCGATAACAATGATGGATCCAAAAGCTCTCAAATAATTCGCTAGTGGCTGGATTACTTAGCTGACATCTTAGTGTTTATTGAGAAGAAGAATTCAAAACCAGATTTGGTTTTTTAAAATGTTTTTGCGTACAGCCATATGACTATTTTAGAATATTAAATTAAGAAATTAGACTGTAGAAAATCAAAGGAAAGTGATAAGGATGACAAAGAAGAAACTTGTTGTATTTGTCAGTGTGAACTCTTTGATGACGTAGAGAAAATGACTATCCAGGAAATAACAAAATAGATTTATACACCTTCTGATGAAGACTGCATTGCACCAGCGAATTGCGAAGGACATTTTTTCCACACAGGCTGCATCAAAAATATGGTCAAAAATGGATTCTTCAAATGCCCAATTTGCACCAAAGTTTATGGAATTTAAGTTGGTAATCAAAATTCATAATTAAATTGCTATTTTTTCTTTGGAAAATAAGTTTGAATTTTTTTTATACTTTAGGAGAATAGCCAGATGGACAAATGATTTAAACTATTTCTAGCTCAGCCATATGCAGTGGATACTCTTGCCCATCTATTGTTATCACATATACTATTCCAAGCGGAACTAGGAATGGTAAAGGGTTTACTGGTACCACTCGGGTAGCTTATCTCCCCGACAACGCTGAAGGAAGAGAAGTTGCTGCCCTTTTGAAAATAGCTTTTGACAGAAAATTAATTTTCACAGTTGGAAGGAGTGTCACAACAGGATAGGATAACTAGGTAGTGTGGAATGGCATCCATCATAAGACAAACACGACTGGTGGTAATGGATTTGTTTTTGTAGCATATTAGACTTTGAGATGATTTGATATTTTCTAATTTAAAGGAAGTTCACATTTTGGATATCCTGATCCAACATATTTCTCACGAGTCAAGCAAGAACTAGCTCAAAAAGGAGTTGTATGAAGAACGAAATTAAGATTAGAAATTGTACAGATTATTATGTCATTAGAAATGTATTTTAAATGATCAGAATTGGATATTTTCAAGTTAAAAACGAGTGCCTTATATAAATTATAGAGTGGGAGAAAAGAAAAGAAAAGATAGATCAGAAAATAACCAATAATATTATCTTATTTCAATTCTTCTTGGGAACTTTAAAAGCTGCAATTCCTGTGAGTTCTCTTGCGGCAACCAAGGAATTAATATCATAAGTACCCTCATATGTGTAGAGTGCTTCCATGTCGGCATATGCCTTCATTGCGTAATTATCGAAAATAATGCCATCTCCTCCAAGCATTTCGCGACCAAGACGAGTAACTTCACGTCCACGTTCTGTGCAGAACGCTTTAGCAAGGGCAGCTTAGCCCAGAGTGATTTTGCCTTCTTCGTAAAGTTTTGACACACGATAGGCCATTAAAAGCATCGCTTGAGTGTTGGACATAATTCTAGAGATTCTTTCTTGTTGAAGTTGGAAACTGGAGATGGGTACTCCGAATTGTTTACGGTTGCTGATGAACTTGATAACATTATCGTAGACTCCGATGACTATTCCAACAGCTACCCAGCAGACTAGAAGACGTGAATGGAGTAATATCTTAGCAGTTCCTTTTTGGAAATCAGTTGCTTTAGCGAGCATATTTTCTTCTGGAACGAAGACATTGTTAAAGTTGATCTAGCAATTTTGCACAATTCTCAAAGCAAGTTTGTGCTTGATGACTTCACTGCGGACTCCCTTGGATTTTAAGTCAACTAAGAATCCTTGAACTTTATTGTTGTCGTGATTGCGTGCCCATACTACCATGATGTCTCTATTTCCATTTCCGATCCAACGTTTATCACCGTTTAGTAACCATCCACCTGATCATATCAATATGTACAGTTACTGACAATTTCCCTATTATTTTAAAATCAAAATACCTTCAGTCTTTTGGACTGTAGTCTCAATAGAAGAAGCATCACTTCCATGTTTGCTTTCAGTCAAACCCCAGCCACCAGTTAGAGTTAAGTCTCTCAGCAAAGGAACATACTTTTGTCTTTGCTCTTCGCTGCCTGTTTGTGTTTTAAAATGAATGAATTAGCAAAAATCGTTGATACACTATTTCTTACCAAGTTGTTCTACAGTAGATGTGAGAAGACCTGATTAAACAATCGCAAAGGTACCTAACCCTGCATCAATTCTTGCTAGTTCTGCATAAATGATACCTTAAGTTACCAACCCATTGCTTCTTCCGAATGGCTTAGCTAGAAGATAATGGAAGATTTTGGAATCTTTAAGTTTTGGAATGTATTCTTCTGGAAACTCAGCACGCTCAACATAGTCGTTGATTGTAGGAGCAATCTCTTTCTCAAGGAGAGCGCGAAGTTTTAGACGATTTTTGTTTTCTTCAGGTGTCAGAAAATCAGCGAATCTAAAGTAATCAAATGCGCTATCAACATATGAAGGCTTGGAGATCTGGTTCTTGTAGTCGTTCATGCGTTAAGCCATAGATTCTCCCCAGTTTGTCATATGTATTTAGTATTTTGATGAAAAAGAATCCCTAGCAAAACAAATATTTTATGTAAAATAATATTGTTTTTTAATATACACTGTAAAATACAGATATTTCGTTTTTTCACCTGGATAATAATATTTAGATCAGTAAATTCTAAGTAAGGTGCTTGATTTTTAGGGTAAAATGGATTTGAAACAATTCAAAAAAAGGAGATAGATATTATCTTTAAAAAAATATATAGAATTTATTATGTAAAAAGGATAATCATTCAAGATGAAGATAAGAAGAAACAAAAGGATAATTTATCTTACAAAGGTTAGGATATGTGTAATTAGTTGATAATTACCTAAAAATGAATTTATTAGCCTGCAAAGATAATTAATAAGATCTTACACAGACGAGCAACACAAAGTTGAAAAATACTTTAATCACACTTTATCTTCAAATAATTTTAAAAAGAGATGATAAATTTTAGCTTATTTTAATTTCAATTTTGTTATTTCTTGGGGGCAGGTTAATGTTTAGGAGAAGCTGCTGCCTTGAAAGCTGCAATTCCAGTGAGTTCTCTGCCAGCGACTAAAGTATTAATGTCATAAGTTCCTTCGTAAGTGTAAAGTGCTTCAATATCTGCATAGGCTTTCATTACGTAATTATCATAAATAATGCCATCACCTCCAAACATTTCTCTACCTAGTCTAGCTACTTCTCTAGCACGCTCTGTGACATAAGCCTTCGACATAGAGACCATTCCGATCGTTGCTTTGCCTTCTTCATAAAGAGTTGAGAGACGCCAGCACATCAAAAGAATTGCTTGAACATTACTCATAATACGTGAAATTCTCTCTTGTTAAAGTTAGAAGCTTGCAATGGGGACACCGAATTGCTTGCGAGTGGTGATGTACGCAATAGTGTTGTCATAGACACCGACAGCGACACCAGCAGTTATCCAGCAAACTAAAATACGAGAGTGAAGTAGAATTTTCGATGTTCCTTTAATGAAGTCAGTAGCCTTTGGAAGGAAATCTTCTTCAGCAACAAACACGTTATTGAAAGTGATGTGACAGTTTTGAACGATTCTTAAAGCTAATTTATGTTGAATGACTTGAGAAGTAACTCCAGGGGCTTTTAAGTCAATTACAAATGCTTGAACTTTATCGTTTTCTAGGTTTCTAGCCCACACTGCTAAGATATCACGATTGCCATTTCCAATCCATCTCTTGTTGCCGTTCAGCAGCCATCCACCTGTAAAAAATGGAATTCAAAGGGATTAAAACACTTTGAGTCAGTAAAAAAGAAATAGAAAAAACCTACCTTGAGTGCGGCGTACTGTACTTTAAATTGAAGAAGCGTCTGATCCGTATTTATCTTCAGTGAGTCCCCATCCTCCTAGCATGTGAAGATCTCTCAAACGAGGAAGATATTTTTCCCTTTAATGATCGTTTCCTGTGATGAAAAAACATTCAAAACATGTAAAAGCTAAGTTAAAAGCATACCTAGGTGATCGATGGTGCTCATGAGTAAACCTGCTTAGACAGCCACGAACGTTGATAGACCTGCATCTACACGTGCTAATTCGATCATAATCATACCTTAAACCTTCATGGAAGATCCGAATCCATAAGGTTTGTTGATAAAATGTCCAATTATCCCTGCCTCTCTGAATTTAGCAAGATACGGTTCAGGGAACATAGCCTTCTCAATGAAGTCACCGATAGTTGGTACTACTTCTTTCTGGAGGAGATCTCTGATTTTGAGACGGAGTTCATTCTCTTCAGCGGAAAAGAAATCCCCGAAGTGAAGGTAGTCAAAAGATGAGCTCACATAGCCAATTTTGGCCATTTAGTTCTTGTAGCTGCTGATTCTGCTTGCCATTGTTTTTCTAATTATCTCAAGTGTATTGTTGATGATTTTTGTGTTTATGTTTTAGAAGTTTTTTAAATTTTTAATTAATGATTTACAAGTTTATTTCTTCCTTTTTAATATCAAACTCCCCATACCTTCCTTCCACCACATTATCCTCATTTGGTGGGGATTTGATGATTGGATGTGACGATACAACCAACCTTTAAACAACGTTATTTCCATCATTCGTACTCTGACGCAATCTCTCTGATACAACATTATGTTGACTCTCTATTGGGAATTCCTTTTCTAAATAATCAATCTGGCTTTCCCTGTGACGTTTCAATAACCTATTGAAAATGAGTGAGGTCAATAAACATCCTGATTTAACAATTCAGAATTGCTCATTTCATGCTTATTTCTTTTAATCTTTTTGAAAATGCTTCTTTTATGTGTTATTTCAAATAAAAACCAGCTAAATGACATATTACACTTAACAAGATAAGCTTACTGTAATTACTATGAATCACTGATTTCGCTACTGAAATATATTACGTCTAATACACCCATTAATTTTGAAATCTAAATATCCCAATCATGATTATTTGTTTACATTTCGAACAAAACATAAATATCCTTATCAGTTTTATTTTAGTTTGAATTCATTTTTTATCATAGCAGTTTAATCATGACACCAAGAACACAACAGGGAATATGATTAATGGTATTAGTTGCATCAATATTTCTACTTTATTTTAGGATAAACTTAAAAAATGCTTAGTAGTCTTATAAAATTAGGGAGGTAAAGAATAATCTTTATTAGTTTTGCAAGTTAAATTGAAATTACAAAAAAGTATTGAAATGTCCTCTAAAAAGAGTCTAAAATATCATAAAATTATGAACTCTAGCTCGTTATGTTGCAAGAAAGAATTTGCAGTCAAAAAACAGTTTAAATGATAAAAACTAATGGAAATATTGCATTGAAGAGAATGACAACTGTTTTTGCAATAGAATTAATGACTACAATTTGTTGATTAAAATATTCCTATTAATGAGGGAATCTTTCTTGGATGATTCTCCTCAAAAAGACTTGCAATAAAAATCTCATTTTTTTTGAAGTGCTTTCTCTCTGATCTTGTCAGCTTCTTTTCTAAGTTTGGAATCAGTTCTTTGCAGTTCTTCCAGCACTTCCTTTTCTTTCTATGCCGTCTTAACATCTCCATTCTTTAATGTAATCAAATCGAGTCTGATTTTGTGATCACTTGGGAGCACATCTTTTCCAGATTTCATGAAAATCTACAAAGAACAATCATCACAATTGTTAAAATTAACAAAAAATCAAACATATTGGATAAATTAATTTTTACTTTAAAGGGGACGACAAGTCGATGATCGAAGTATCTTTATCCATCAAAGTCAATGTAGCCTAGATATGTTCCAGAACATTTCGATATGACCTTTCCTTTTTGTAAGATATCTCCTGTGAAATAATCAGAGGGTTTCTTTTTGACTTCGCCGAATTTGACTTCACAAGTGAACCCATTTTTCTCGTCTGAAAAAATCATTTTGCCAACACTCTCTTGCTTTAGAGAACCCATCAAAGTGCCGCTGTAGAGTTCCTGCAAAAATAGCAATATGTTTAAACCTTAAATATGAGTACTTTATATTAATATCATTATTGTACATTTGGGAAATCGAAGTTGATTTTTTAGCCATCAGGGAAAACAATAGTTCTTTTGCCTTTGTTAAGGATCTAAAAAGCAAAAAAAAGATTTTAGTAACTAATAAAACACAAAAGAATTATGTTTGTATTACGCTGAGAGAGTTTAATCCAGCCTTTGCATCGTAGTCATATCTGCCGTAATATCGATATGAGTTAGATTAACCGACGATCAGGAAATAGCCTTAAAAAATACAAATAATGAGTTATTTCTTTTTTTGTTGTTTTTTTCTTACTGACTGGAGGGTGATGGGATATCTACTCACAGTAAACTTAAGTTCCATCTTTAAATTCAGCTTAAAGAGTCTCACCCAAGATAGGATTAAGCTGAATCAAAATAGAAAAGACAAATCCAATTATTAAAAATATCATATTTTGTTTTATGACTATTGCATTTATTTTTAATTTTTAGAATATTTCTAATCTTCAAACGAAAATAACAGCATTACAGGCTTGAGGAAGGTGTTCGTGAAGTAGAATGAGGAAATAGTTGTTGTGATAACAAGCTTAAAGCGTTCAAGGGGGTTAGTTTCAATTGCAGCACGATTCATGTACAAAGGAAAGAGGCAAGCTAGAAATTAACACAAACAAACAAAAAATCATTTATAAAATTTCCAATAACTTTTTAGTTACTTGCATGAACTGCAGTTTCAAGTGCTGTTTTGGGTATCATAGCCTTGATAGGAAAGGATATTTTAGTGAGATTGAGTGATCCACTAAGCATTTTTCTTCCAATTTGTTTGACAACTTCTTTAGTGATTGATCGAAGTTTCTTTTAAACAGCTTCATCAGCACATATTCTGCCTCCTTTTTTGTGTCCAAATTCATGTCGAGTATCATCATTTTCGGGGAAACACCTAAAGAAAATTATCTATGAATAACTATACAAACATAAACAAAAAAAGTTTTTCGATTTTTTAACTTGAAATTTTATGCAAGTCCCATGATAGCATCTTTCTCAAAAACAAGATATCCTGGATATTCTTAAGAGAAGTCAGTTAAAGCTTCCTCCTTGGCAGGCTCATCTGGAATATTTTCCATTGGATCAATGCCTTCTTTCTCTAACTCTTTATCGTCTATCTCTTCTTCTTCAACTCCTTTGACAGGTTTGTCATCTTTCTTTTTCTTAAGCCAACCGAACATCTTTTAAAACTAATGGTATTTTTTTAATATTCTTCGAATTCTCCCTCTTGATTTTTTTTCACTTTTTATTTCTTTAATTTATCACTATCCTGCGCAACTATTCGCTTTTTCTTGCTAATAACATGTCTTATCTTTGAATTTTAATTTAAATCCCTCTTTTTTTAGTCAAAAAGAAGATAAAGGTCGAAAATAAAAAAAATAATAATAGATTTGAATTTTTCTATTCTATTCGATTTTTTGGATATTTTGATGAGAAAATAAATAATAATTATTGAATGCAATGTGATTTTCTATGATATTTTAAGAGATTGAGGATATATAAAGGAATAATCTCTCTTGTAAATTAGTCTATTTCGTTGAATTAACAAATTAATTTTATAAATAGACATTGAATATCTCACAAGTTATTGGAAGCCAAAGCAGTACGATAATCTTCGAAATCTCCATTGAAGCGTTTTAGTCTGCTGCTTTTGACATACCAAATTTGATCGCAT
>Ga0302271_10002348_pt1 | contig 17118 bp, 2 predicted proteins | sample III_Bog_N1_1_FD_198767 | JGI IMG/M metagenome (GOLD analysis project Ga0302271, IMG submission 198767) | Peat permafrost microbial communities from Stordalen Mire near Abisko, Sweden - III_Bog_N1_1 | ecosystem: Environmental > Terrestrial > Soil > Wetlands > Peat | place: Sweden: Abisko...
TCAAAGATTAAGAGCAGTTGTTAAGCTTACTTGAGTTCAAATCGAAGTTTCCAAATAGCTCGAATTGCTCAGCTGTTGTATGCGAAACAAGAACAGCCATGGAAATGAACAAGACTAGAAGTTTAGAGTTCATTCTTATGCTAGGGAGATGGTTTTTGTGTTTTCGTTCTTTAAATTTATTTTGAATTATCACAAAATCAGCTTCTTTTTGTCTGCTCTCTTTCTCTCTTTCGCGGATCTGCAAGCAATGCAGAGAAAAAAGAAACATAGTAGAAATAGAAATCAAATGAAAGAAATCTTTTTAAAATCTTAAATAGCAAGGAAATCGATGAAATGAGAGAGAATAGAGAAAAAAAAAATAATCCAACAATTAATATACATCTAATATGGATTAATTAATAATTGTTCTTTCCTCAGAATTTTTTATTGAAGGGCTTCTTGTTGAAACCATTGCCTCCTTTGTTGAAACCATTTCCACCTTTGTTGAAACCTCCCTTCTTAAAATCACCTCCTTTGTTGAAGCCACCTTTCTTGAAATCACCACCTTTGTTGAAACCACCTTTCTTGAAATCGCCACCTTTGTTGAAACCACCTTTCTTGAAATCACCTCCTTTTTTATTATCATCGGTTTTCCAGTTTTTTCCTTAAGGTTTAGCATCAGTGCTGGGCTTAGCAGCAGGAGCAGCTTGATTTTCGTTAGTTTTAATCTTTTTAGTCGCTTCAGAAGAATCACCAGATCCCTTTCTCTTAAGGACTTAGCTTAAAGTTTCTTTTTCATCATCTTCTTCAGATTCAGAGACTTCATCATCAATATCAGCAGCATCGTCATCTTCTTCTTCATCATCATCGTCTTCCTCATCTTCTTCTTCATCATCTTCATCGTCATCTTCTTAGTCAATTTCATCATCATCTTCAATATCGTCATCTTCTTCATCAATATCATCTTCATCATCTTCTTCTTCGTCTTTTTCATCACTGAAAGCTTCTTGGGCCTTAGCAGCAGCAGCTACTTAAGTCTTTTGTGCAAGTAAAGCTTAAAGATTCTTTTTTCCTTCAGCGGGTTTAGGAACTTCAGCTGGCTTTTTGGGAGCTTCAGGTGTAGCCTTAACTGGAGCGGCAACTGGCTTTGCGGGTGCAGCTGCAGGCTTGGCTGGAGTAGCTACTTACTTTGCAGGTGCAGCAGCTGGCTTAGCGGGAGCTTCAGTAATAGCCTTCTTAGCAGGAACTATCTTTTCTTCCTCTTCTGATTCATTATCTTCTTCTTCGTCATCGAACTCTTCTTCTTCACCAAGTTAGAAGAGATCATCATCTTCTTCTTGGCTAGGCTCAAAGTATCCACTCAAATGCACCTCACCTTCTCCTTTAACTCCAAAGGTGACTTCCTAGTCGTCTCTGAAGTAGAGATCAAGTGTGGTGTGTTCAACTGAACCACTAGTAAGATGAGTGAGAATGTATTCCTTTCCTTGAACCTTAGCATAAACTGCAGTCTTTCCCTTTGAGTTTAGACCAAGAGCAGCATTAGAAACGTGCAAGATTGACTACTCAAGCTCAGCAGGTTCGTATTTATAGACGGTGTCTTTCTTAAGAGTGCAGCCCCAGAACATTTTTTCTTCAAATTGTGTGTTGTACTTTTAGCTTTTATGATTATTTTAATCTTATTTTGATACGTCTAAATGTCTATTTATTGAATCCCTTCACTCGCTCATAAACGAATTATTATTAAGGCCTGAGACCAAATCTAACCCTATTTTCCTCCAAGTACCGAATTAGCCTTATTTTAAACTGCCATTTAAACAAAAAAAGATCCTCCACTAGACAAGTTTCCAAGAATTAAATCTTATTAGCTTAACTTCTGATCTTTATAATTATTTAAACTACTTCTCAAAGAGCCATCATGAGAGATGACATATCTACTCTTTAAAGCCAAAATAGATAACAATTTAAAATATGTATCTTTATTTTCTTTTGCTCTTAATTCCAATTTACTTTGAAATCAATCTTCTTTTTTCTTTTATTCTTTTTCTTCATTCTACTATTAATAATTCTTCTTGTTTTAGTTTAGCCATGCAAATACAACCGAGCTTAAGGTGAGGGGATCATTTTTAGTTTTAGTACTTATTTTGTTTTATTCTTGAAGTAAAAATCAATGCACAGCCTTGATCTTAGTCAATAAAATAGGTATATAATATCAAAACAAAACTCAATACCCCTCCCATTAAAAAGCAGAAACACCTAAAAGGGAGACAACATCATAAAACAATTAAATAATTAATTCCATTAGTATTAACTACATATTTTTAGAAGAGTCCTTTTCATTTTATATTTTGAAAAATGTTTAAAGATTCTTTGAGCAAACGAAGGCATTTTTTTCTCTTAAATCTTCAAAGCAACTCTTTTGCTCAAAATTATAATAATGATTCTCATAAAAATCTGCCCACAAAAGAGAAAAAATAAGTTTGTTCTCTGTAAACTAATTAAGTAATTACAAATAATCATCCGAAGAAAAGATGCAATTCTAATTCTTTCTTTCTTCTATATTGACTTGGACAATGAAATGAAGCTCTGTTGAAGAGATAACTTAAAAACTCTTTAAAAAACACAAGTAAAAGACAATTAATTTATATTTTTGAAAATATAGATAATCCTGATGACTTGATTCAGGTTATTTCTTTTCTCCACAGTTGAATCTGTTATTTGTGCTTATTATTTTGGAATTGATTCATTTTTTCAGGAGAATCTGTGGTATCTGATAATTTAGGAAAAGGAAAAACAAGAAGAAAATATAATTATAATTGATCATTTGTGTCTGTGTGAAATCTCAGATGAATCTTGAGACATAGAAAAACAGCGATGCTGAAACATCTCCGTTTCTGCAATTCAAGCAGCTTTAAAATAGCTAAGGCTTCTTCAACGCTTCAGCTAAGGATAAGCTTGAAGAGAAAACTCAACTTTATTAGTAGAAAAACTCTAATCTAAGCAGATCAATTGAGAAAAGAGTTAAATATCAAAATTAACCATCTTCATCTGTTAACTCCTCAAAAGATGTCAACAGAAGCACCAGAGCTTCCTTCAAAGAGCATATTCTAGAAAAATAACTGAAGTAGTAGATGTAGTAATAATAGAAGTAATCTACTCTATCTAGACAACTGAAAAGATCCAAATACAGAGAAAATCACTCCTTAACACTTTTCACATAATATAAATAACATGAATAGTAACAATAATAATAGACTTTATCTCCCACTAAAATCCTGCCTTCTTCGTCATCTATTCAGTACTAACAATTCTCCAAATAGATTGTACCAAACATGTTAAACTTTTAACATCGTAGCCAATCTACTGAAAATTAACTTACACAAAACTCGAATCGTTTAATCCAATAATCTGCAGTTGGATCTGACAAAACATAGCTACTGTTTGAAAGCTACTTCGTGGATTCTACGTATGGAAAGACTTAGAATGATTTTGCTGTGCTGAGATAGCTTAAAACTGGAAATGATATTGAAACAGCAAGATTATCAGAAAAAAGAAAATAATCACTTGCTCAATAAATAGATTTACTTCTACCTAAAAGACCCTAAACTTAATAGGACATTAAATCAACTGCCTCTTGGAAAGGAGAAGGGGGAGAAGATCATTTTTTTCCTTCTAAAACTCAACCTTCATGGACTTTGAACCTTGGACCAGCTTTAAAAAATGTAATTTTCAAGCCAGAAGATAATTTTATTTCTCAAGGAACTTCAGCTACAATGAAAGCTCCTCTTTTCGAGATTAATCAGCACGAAAAGACTACTACAAAGATCATTTCTAATCCAATGACATCTCTGTCTAGGATTCAAGCAGAGTTCGATAGAAGATCTACATCAGAGCATGTTTGCAGTAATAACAGTAATAATAATAATTTTTATACCACAAAAAAAGATCATTATTAGCCAACTACGATTAAGCTTATCTAGCAAGCTTTATAGCCTAGATAATAGTAATTATTAGAGGAACAATAATAATCATCTCCAAAATTAATTGAATCTTCATCGTCGTCATCTTCACCTTACCACATAAGATAAAAACTCGCATAACAATAAGAAAAAGAATAAGAATTTTTAAAGGAAATCAACAAAGAGGAAGAAGTAGATCAATGTAGATCAAAGACAGTTAAGCTCTTAAATCTCCAAGAAATACTTCGAAATGAAGACTTATAAGATTGTTAATAAAATGAAGTTTGCCAAAAATAAGATGATATGGAATGTAGTTTAAAAGATGAATTAAAAGCAAGTCCAACCAATGCAAGATTATCTCAATAAGCTTTTTTTCCATAAACGAAAAATATTAGTCAGAATTCTCTTCGAAACGTTAATAATAATATGTTCCCAAATATTGTACCATTAAATACGGCTAATTCCTGTAATTTCTAATAAACACCTAATGGAGAATATTTCTCAAATCCACTGATAATGCTTAAAACGCAAAGTAAAAACACAAATAATACCAATTCAACTAGGGCTATTACCACCATAGGAGCTACTCAAACTCAGCGGAAAAACAGTATTAACTCCACTGCTGTTGTTATTAACAATAATAACAATATATCAATATCTCCTTCCCCTAGATCTATTAAATAGCAGTCATTCCATTTAACTTCCAGGAAAGAGAAAATTAGACCAGCTATTTAAACATATTTAAACTCTAGAGCACGGCATCCAGTTATTTCTCAGAGAGGAAGCATCAGCAGCTAAGAAGAGCCACCTCTTTTTTTGAAGATTTCCTCAATTAAAACATCTTCAACTTCAAAGAATTAATAAGAAATTTTACCGAAATAGTAAAGATTCTCACCTGAAAAATATCTAATTGATAAACAAAATAAACCTCTTGAGAATAGCAGCATTAATGGGACAAATGCAATAGCTAATGTCATTAGAATCAATGGAATGCAATCCAAAGAAGGAACACCTGCTGAAAGAAAGCAAAATCAAATTAGTTCTCCTTCTGGTATTCTTGAGGAAGCGTAATTGGGTTTTGTTCCTAGATCACAGTCATTTACAGAACTTTCAAGGAAGACTCTCAGTTCGTTTCATTAATACTAAGCAAATAAAACCAATAAAACTGATGTTAACAGTGAAGAAGTTTTTCCGTTGATTAAAAACAATGCTAATAGTATCATCCATGAAGAACAAAAGAATATAAAAATTGATGTGATTTCTCCTGGAGGCAACAAGAAACTCAGCGAAAGAAACTAGAATCAGAACTAACTTAGAAACGAAGGAATCAAAGATGGATTTGAAGGAAGTAACTCAAATAAAATGAAAAGTCCAACATAAAAAGGCTCAAATTCTAATCGAAATTTATAATCTGTTGGTGAATAATCAAAGATTTTGGAAGAGGAAAATATTATTTAGAGATAGAACACCATGAATACGCAAGAGATGAATTCTTCTAGCTTTTTCTTCAAGACAAAGAAGAACAATAATGATTGTAGTAATAGTCTTAGTATTTAAGCAAGTCCAAGGGCAGTTATTAATAGCAATAATTCTAAATAAACTTAACAAAAACCCAAGGTATTTTCAAAATAATTTACTTAAATTATTAGTGGTAGAGATCTTACACCACAGTAATAGCCATCTAAGTCATAACATACATCAGGTTCTTAGTTAATTAGAGTCTAGACAGTTCCTAACATAGTAGAGAGAGAGATAAATCAAAATTACTTTGAAGATCTCCCTAAAAAACCAATAAAAATCATATAAATGTCTGCAATGGAATAATCAAGTCTCTCCCCACTTTAGAAACAACAAAAATAACTGTAGTAACACAAAGCAGACAGCTAACAGTTTATTTAATAGAATTAATAGTAACTTTTCAATACATCAACCACTGAAGATTTACCTATTAAAAATTCAATAATTCCGATGTACATACGAAATTACTCCTCAATGTAAAGCAGAAATGACAATAGTGTCATTTACGGGAACATTAAAGCTACAGATGTGTCTTTGGAGTGTATTTTGAAAATTGAGGACAACATAGATGAAATCAAGATACATTTACTAAGGGGATTTTCTTAAAACAAAAATCTTGTGGAACTAGTCCGAGAGTTCTGTTTGATCCCTCAAGAGGAATTCATAGCTGAGATGATGCGATTCTTTAAATTTGTACTGGAAACAGCGAAAAAAATAGCTAAAGACTAACTTGCTTAGGAAGAAAAATCAAAATAGACGTTTTCTTTAGCGAAAGAGAAAAAAGATGCCCTTTTGGAGGAATAAAGCACATTAAGTAAATCAAGCAACGGAAGTCCAAGATAAAAGCTCTTAAGTTTGAAAAAGGCAGCATAATTGATTAAAACAGCAAATGGTGCGATTTAAAAGATGGGATTTACGTTTTCTCATGAGAAAGAATCAGGACACGGTTCGATGAAATTTTAAATTATTCCTAAGATAATTCTCGATTGGCTTGTGAACGAATTGCATATCAAATTTCGAGAGCTATGTATAACTGCTACAGAAGGGTTTTTTGCATAATATGTGCAACTAGCAATCAATAATCTGTTACCGCATAGTTTGTATTAAGAACTCGGTTCAGAACGTGGTATCCGGAATTTCATTGGGTTAGTGATAGAGAAATTACATGAAGAATTAGATTTTGAACTAGCTTCATTGACAGGTTCATTTGAAGTCATTTTCAATACCGTTCAAGCGATTGTTTAGAATGATTTTACATTTTTACAATCATTACTTGTTGCAACTACTACACTGAAACTAACATCTGTGGAGTTTTATCTTCTCAAAAATGTCATAATCGAAGTGTTCTTTGCGTAACACAGAGCTGCTACTTCCAGCAAAGAACATAACAACAATTCAAATAATAACCACACTACACCTATTACCTAGCAGTTAATTACTAACACTGCATCTCAAAAATAACCTGAATTAGCTGCAGGAGGAGGAATCTAGGATTTTACAAAATATTACAATGAGCTCGTATTAGCGAGCAGCAATCATGAAAACAGTAGTAAAAATATGAACTCAAGTTAACTTTTCTTGTAATAGCAAAAACTCATGGGAAATACTCCAAACTAACCTTTGTCTGCAATGACAACATAGAACAAACTCGATCAGTAATCATCAGAAAAATTATCAAAATAATAACGTGCTGCAGCAGCGACGAGAATCTCCCGGTAATTGTTTGCTGCAGAAGACGGCTGCGTGAACAGATACACGAGAAACGAAATTCTAGAGAGGGTAGAAGTGACAAGGGCAATTATCCTTCGACGATCCAAGCCAATTGAAGATCCACGAATCATTAGTGAAATATGCTTTATGATTGCCTAAGACAGAGCATTTTTAAAGCATAGACGAGGATAACTTTCAAGTCTCCGATCTATTGAAGCATTTTTAACTGAACTTTCCTCGGTTCTATTCTTGACAAGAGAAAAACGAGAAGGTTTCATTGCATAATAGCAAAAACTCATCGGGTATGTTTTAGATGTTCCCTTCTGGGAATCACTTAAGGACGCATATCTCTCGGTGATGAAGAAGCCACAAAATAAATATTTAAGCTCTCGAGCGTTTTTAATAGATTTAGAACTGCGATTCTATTATATTCTAGTGGATGCGAATTTACTGGAACGACCTGTGTTTTCGTTGCTGGAGAATACTTCACAGCTTGTGGAGGAGCTGTTTCTCTGGGTGGAAGACTAACATTTTTAACTCGGCAGTAAATTCACCCATGACTTAATTCTGAGTTATGATCGACGATGCATGACATTTTTTTTATAAGACGCGATGCTGTATGGAGTGTATTCCGCACTTGACACTGAATACGCGTTACTTTACTTCAAAATTCAACCTGACATTGTTTAGCTATGGATGAGTGGGATCAAGAATATTCTTACTAAACCTATTTTCCAACTCACTCCGACATAATAAACAGAATTGACGGTTTTCTTGTAGAATCTTATTCCAATTGATTGAAAGGAAATTTACGAATAACGATTTGTACAGTAATTTATCTCTTTATTACTAGAAAACACTACAAATAAGAGTAAAGAGTAAACAGTAATTTGTTTTCTAAATAGCACTAAATCTTAAGTTTTAAGAAATTAACCACTGAAATATTAATTATATTTCAATTTCTGTTTTCCTGTTGTTTTTCAATTCTTCATCAGTTTTGGAAGGATAATACACTCCACAAACCGAGAAAATCATGAATTATCAGAAAAATTATGAATTATCAGGAAAATTAAGTTCCCATACACTCAATTGTTTTAAGACATTTGCTTATTTGAAATCATTCTATTTTTCCTTTAAAGTGCAGCTTTTTATGTAAATTTCTAAAAAAAAAATAAAGAAAAAGCATAATAAAAAACCTCAAATCACCGAATCAACTGGCTGAACAATCTTTTTAACTATCTATGTTCCTAAAAGTCTTTTTCCAAAATCTCAAAGAGACCAATTTGATATTGAACGAACCTACAATCTCCTATGAAATTTTATACAACTTCACAAAAACTAAATAATTATTGCTATCCCTCTTTCCCTACCTCTCTCTCACCCTTCTTCAAAAGTTGGGTAGGATTCAAACAAGACAAAAATCTTACACTGCATAATTACCCCTCTCTCTTCTTCCACCAAGCATACAAATCAATGCTGCAACTGATCTTCTTTATAATCCAGCCATACTCAGTTCATTTCAAACATTCAAAAAGGAATAAAAATAAGTAATATATTATTACAAAAAACTTACGAATAATTCTATTCTTTCTCTCCCATTCAAGGAAAATATTTTCATACCAAAAAAAATGGTCCTTCCTACCAAAGTTTTAAATGCCCCTGAAGCTCCCCAATTCCTCACGAAAATAAACAAAGCCAGACTCATGACTTTTCTTATCAAAGTGAATGTTGCATCTTCCAGGATCTAAGGAGCTTTCAAGAAATCCCAATAGAGAAAACGAATTATTGAATTTCTTGCAGCCTTGCAAAATTCTTCTGCTTCTGCCCAAAACCTTGAGCTAGCCAATGCACTAAATTCGCTTGGTTTCAAGGTTAACAACATGCAAAACAATAATAATTCCAGAAAGTGAAGATAAACAAAAACACACAAATCGAGAAAAATTGCAAAAATTTTTGAATATTTACTGTTACTTTTTATGTTTAAATGTTCTTGTGATTGTGTTTAAATTTGATTCAACTTTCATTTCATTCATTTTTTTATATTTTGTTCATTATTTAACGTAACCATTGTGAGATTGTGGAGGAGTTTAAGGAATGAGTCACTACTCTGTGTTTCTAGTTCGTTTTCAAAATCAATCTTAAAAAAATATTCAGATTAAAATTTGAATTTTTTTATCAAATCTAAACAGAAACTGATCAAAAACAGCCAGTGAAATTTCAGTGGAAAAAGAAGTAGATTTCCCAGTAATAAAAAGATTACTTTTCAGGAAAGATATTAGTGGGATAAGAGGATACTCATTATTTCTTATGCGCTTCTGAAATTTGCTACTAAAATGACCATCCAATTATCCATCTAGTTGTGTTTCCAATTATCAAAATTTCATTGTATTTTTATATTTTTTCATCAGGAAATAGTCCTTTTTGATCTTCATTTTGCTTATCTTCTGATACATTTTCCAATGTTTTGTCTCCTTCTCCTTCTCTTCTTAATTATTTATTTTCCTGCGCTTTCCTTTGACTTTTTTACTTCTCTATGTATTCATCAATAAATACATTGAACTCATGAAAATCCTTCTGTTTTCCAATTAGCGAAGTGAATAACCTAATTTAACCTTTGAATTCTATCGATTCCATGAACATTTATTTAATAAACTCTATCTCTCCACCTTCTGTTATATATTCATTCATTTTCATGTTCACATTCGTCCATTATTTCTTTTCAGCATGCTCACTGAAGAAAGGTGGGTTGCACATCACAAAATCAATATGTCCATCCTTTTCCATAATCACATCCTTAATAATACCTCCAGTTGACTATCTGACTTCAATTTTATCTTTTAAGCATAAACTCTAAGAATTATTGTTTTGTATGATCAATTATGCATTTTTTATGGAATCTTCATGAATTTCTGTTGCTATAAATCTCCAGTTATACTTTAAAAATCCCAAAATAGGATATATTAAACTAGCACCAGTTCCGATATCTACTCCTTTGATAGATTGCTATGAAGGAGCATTTGCGATACCAAGAATTTTATGTATCCAATCCAGATAAAGTAAACGTGAAGGAATAGCTGGAATCAGTTGATCTTCTGGCATATCCCAAAATTTTAATCCAAATTGAACTGCAAGGATAGCTTAGTTGAGTGTCTTATGAGCTTTAGGGTTCTTCCAGTCTATTGTGCTACATCCATTTTCACTGATAAATACATATTAGCTTAAAGGTGGAAAGTAAATGGCTAGCTCATCGAAATCCCATGAGTAGTTTTCTGAGGTTTCAACATTGTTATTGTTATTTTGGGTTTTCGAAGATCTACGAGGATACTGATCTTCCTTGTGGTTTCTATGGAAGCGATTGGAGTTTGAGGAATGATATTTATTTTACTTATCGATTGGTTTAGATAGTTTTGTCGATTTATGAACCATATTCTCATTTGCTTTGTTGTTCATCTGATTTAAACTCTTATGAATAATGGATCAAAAACAATAAATAAATTAAACAAAATTTGATTTTATCTAAATAGACACAATCTATTATGATGTCATTGCTGAATCAAACTTCATTCTTGTTAAATGAAATTAAAGTGTGTTTCCTCCAATTCCTTGTAATTCTATCTCTTAATTAACTTCAATAAAGCAAAATCAAAGTTAAAGATTCTAATACTCAAACTTAACCAAGCAGAACACAATGGGAGGATTCTAAAAGTTCCCAATTCCAAGATATCTTCACGTCGGACAATGGGTCGTGAACAGACAATGGAAACTTAATACATTTCATCTCCTGGTACCCTCAGCAATCATCATCTACCTCACTTGGAGAAACACTATGATTTCAACTGTAAAAAAATTACAAATAGATTAAAATTTATCAAACGAAAAAAGGAAGAGCAGAGTAGATTTTAGTTAGCTAAAAGCATTTTTATGATATTCTTTTGTTGTACAATATTTAAGTATAAACCACCTAACTATGGAGAATATGTTGATCCTCAAAGCGCAGTTGCTCCTAAAGCCATCAAGTATTGAAGATAGTTAGAAGAAGAAAAATAGCTGCAAAAGATCAAATCAAATCAACAAATAAGAAGAGATATTAAGAAACGAAGGATTTATTTCCAAAGTATAAGTATCATCTCTCTCTTTTTGTGTAAATTTGATGAGGGAACGCTTCATGGATAATATATTTTTCTTCAGATTTCATCATCAAATTTTTGAAATAAAAAGATTTTCGGAAAATAAACAGAGAGAGATTTTAAAATAGAGAAGAACATTCGTAAGAAAAAATAATCAAGATGGGAAGCGAATTGTAATAGCGCTGATAAGAAAAATGTGAAAATGAGCAAACTAATAATACAATTTAGTTTTACAACAACAAAAAAGCTAATGAAAAATGAATATGAAAAAAGTCCAGTTTACAAATAAGAAAGTGCCTAATATTATTCAAAAAAACAAAGAGAATCCCCTTATTTTATTTTGATAATACTACGATTCCATCAGCAACTTACAAGCAGGAGAATGTTAAATGAAAAATCTGCGCTTCAATAATTTCAAGGGAATATAGAATAAAAATGGAAATTTTTTTCTTAGAAGTGCATTCCAAATATGAATTAGCTTTTCTTCTTGTAAAATAGTAAAACTGCTAGCAAAAAATAAACAGAAATAAATCTTAAAGGAAGTGTTATCTGCTTGATGCTTGAGAACTGTTTCGTGATCTCCCCCATCCTAAGTTTTCCTTTACTTAGTTTGAATTTCTGCAATCTTAATTAAAACAAATAAAACTACCAGCTAATTAACTTTAAACATAACAACTAAAACTTGCAAAATCAGAAGCCAAAACAACCAAAAATCTCATGGAATTTAGCAAGTTAACTAGCGAATTGAAGTATGTCAATCAAATAGGCGTGACACTTAATATCGAGGAGAAGTAAAAATACAGCAATATTCATGCAGCTTAACCAATTTAAAGATGAATTGCCTTGAATTTTGTTGATTTATTATTTTGTTTCTTCATTTTACTCAAAGAATGAAACTTGATCTTTCCCTGCTGAAGATTTCCGAAACGGAGAACTTCGATCAAGTTAACTTCTGGGGTAAAATCAATGGAATCAAACTCGATTACTACATCGCAGTTGGTCTTTATTTCAGAGGCAAGTTTGAATTCCCAACCAAAAAATTCTTCTGGGCAAAGTAAAAAATATCATAAGATTTCAAAATAAAACTTGCAAGGTTTTTTTTCAATATCGAGGATGCATTTCTCATAGGAGGGAATAAATAGATCATGAAAAATAAAGCAATAACATCTTTTCTGTGACTAATCAATGATGTTTGTTAGGAGTGACACATTCGAGTTTGATGAACTCCCTGAAGTAAATCTGAATTACCATGCTGAAGTTGAATCGTTCAGAACTTTGTTCACAGGAGATCACAAACTTCCCTTGATTCCTTTATCTGAAGAGCAACAATAAGGTATTGTATTGATTGAGGAGATGATGCACAAAGATTGACAAAATACCCTTTTTTTAGCTCAATTAGTCGAAAAATCGTTAGAATCAGAAGAAGATGGGAATCTTAAAGTCTAACCAAAAGCATTTACAGAACTTGATCGTCTTTCATACGTTGTCTTTGCTATCGAGAATGAGTGCTCCCTTGTACCGATTGGAGCATATAAACTAACACCAACACATGAGTTAAGATTGAATGATCAGTTCAAGGGCTTACCTTTAAATCAAATAGCGAACATTGCATCATATCAGCATTTTAGAGGTTAATATTTTTTAAAATTTCATAGGAATATTCATTTCAATGTTGCCTAATCTACTGAATCTCCAACAAAAACTATTTGTTTGTTTAAACAGCTCCACAATCTGAAGAGAAGATTAAATTCATTGCAAGAGATGACGCCCTATTCAAATTTGATTTCCTTGATCCAGTCGCAAACGATCTCCCAAAAGGATCCTGGTCTGTTTAGACTGATTCAACAAAAACGGCAGTAAAATTCTAAAAAAAAATTATTCTTTTTTAACACTCAAAAAGCATTATCATCTTCATGTATTACTTAATAATTCCTTTTAATCCTGTTAGTTCTTTCTAATCTTTTTTGCTCGATAACATAAAGGCAACTGTGAGATCATTAGTATGGCCAGGATTTGTAGCATACCACAGAGCAAATTCATAAATATTTGGTTATGCCTACATCGGAAACGGAATCAAGAATAGCGATCTTCCTTTCCTTCTTTGAAGGCACTGTGAGAGCAGAAGATTCAAAGAAATGCACATGTTTTATATATTCTTAGATTCATGAATAATTTTAAATTGCATTAATTTCAGGAAGGAAGAGGTGGGGAGGGGGAGGAGGGAGGACTAAATATTTTAGAATTAATTAACAAAAAAAGAAAATTATCTCACTTGGTTCGTCATCAGGTGAGTTACAGAACCGGAACTGATATTTGTAAATAGAAATTTTTTAAGGGATTAAAAGTGTTTTCAAACATATTATTGATACATTCATTCAAATAAATTATCAATAATTGATTAATTAAGATGTTAAGAGATAACTTCTTGAAATGATTCAATACTTTAAATATTGTGATATTAAGAATTTAAAGGGGAGGTTATTGTAAAACTTTAGAATAAAAGATATTGCTTATCATGATGTTCTGATTGTTTTTAATGGCTAGCTTTAATTCAGAATTCAGTTAGTTTTCTTCATCAAAAGGAGGATTTTTAAATATATTTGTGGCTGATTATCTTACAGCGCAATACTTGCTTTGTTTAGCAGAAAAATGGACTTTTTCCTCTACATAGTAAAGAGAGAGAAATACTAATGTAAAATTTTCAAGATTAATTTGAAAGGGGAATACCTTTTTGATTTCATCCATCTTCTTTCAAATAATTAAGGCTTTCTATCAAAACAATTCCGATAATTTCTGCTAAAGATGATACCTAATTAATCAAAAATGTTTTCAAAAATAATTAGTAACCTATTTTAGAATTAAACTTGATGTACTTCAAAAAGGAGAGAGTGAACCCCACAAGTCTTAATAACAATTAATTTCAATAAATAAATAAAGATAATCCTACTTATCAATCAAACAAAAACTAGAGAAATACTCAAAATATTCTTCTTGTGTGAAAGAAACATGGTAAGACCTGAAATAATAAAGGAACCCATAATACGTAATGAAAACACTCCCATAAGAAACAGATGGATCATTGGTAATATCATCAATGACTTTCCTTTCTTGAAGAATATGAAGTCAGTCTCTAAGCAGTAACTGCGACGACAGCATGTACTGCGACGACAGCAGAATTCTCCCATGGACCAGAAAAACTGCACTGAAAATAAGAAATACGATCAAAAAAATTTAACTTTCGAAAATATTGTAGGTGACATTATCAAGAGTAACTATTGCTAGGAGCTTAAGGAGATTCTGGAGGATTATTATTCGACTGGAAGTTTTACAATCCCTGATGAATGGAGGGAAAAAGACCAACCTTTAACTGAATAAGAAATAAATAATAAGCTGTCTTATCATTTCAAATAATTCATTTCACTTGAAATGAAAAAGGCTTGCTGACACAAATGAAAAAAATAATGAGAATACTTTTTTGAGGTGTTTAGAGTTGAAATTATGTTGTATTGAACTGTTTTTTTTTGAATGTATTTTGACATAATTTCAATGTTTTTTTATGGAGAAAAACTATTATCCTTTAATTGGATCGATTGGTAATTTCTTTAATTGTTGTTAAAGATCTAACGCAAATTAAAAAGGGAAAATTTGGCTGAAAAATATTATTATTATTGAATTAATGAATGCTATTTTGCTGCAAGTTTAGAAAGAGAAAATAGTGAGTGAAATTCAGAATCAATTAAAATAAGATAATATTTAGGAATAGTAAAGAAGAATCTTAATAGAGGTTTAATATTTATCCTGTTAAATACTGCTTTTTTTTTGAAAGGATAACTAAAAACCAATCACTCCTGAAAAATTGAATAGATAATATGTGCATACTTAAGAATCAATAATCTTTGAACTATTTATGTTAAAAAAATTTAGAAATAATTCCAACAAAAAAAAGTCAAATACAAACACTGCTATGTTTGATTTGCTTCTAAAACCAATGCAAAAATTAGTTTAATAAATGAGAAATATCATTTTTTTGCACAATTTCTTTGAATAGGTAAATACTGATTGAAATTATTATTGATAACGAGAATGATTTGAATTCTAAAAGAATGAAAAAAAAGAGAGAGTAAAGAATATTATGCTTGCATGCAAAAGTATGATTATTAATAAAAAATAAGGGGGTTAATTTCCTTTTTTGAATTTAGAGAATGGGACTTGGTTTGGTTTAGTGAAATTAGTTTGTTGTGGGCGAATTTGCCGAAGAAAAAGTAATAGGCTTTTTAGTGTATGAAGCAGAATCTAGCGAACCCATTCTTAATAGAAAAATATTTCGATGATGTCCGCTCGAAGAAAATGCCAGCATAAGATGCAGTCAATCTCATGAATGTTCTTCTCGATAATAAGGTCGAGATGTTTAGGATGATAAAGAATGCAGGTAGCATAAAAGATATTATGTCTATAGGATTCTCGCTTTTTTTTTTGCGATAGAAATAATCTTAGATAATGAGATATTCTCTCATAAGCATTGAATAATTTCAACAGGTGTGACGAGCGTTAAAGATTTACATACAAAATGTCAAAAGTACTTTGAAGGACTCATGAAATAGAAGGTACATTGAAGGAAAACAGCATAACACATCCTTGAAAGATTCTACTTTTGCTTCGACTTTTTTTGTTATTTTATAGAATCTCACAATTCTTTCTTGATTTATTATGCTTTGTAACAGCCAAGGGCGAATCTATTTGCACAGTACGCAGTTAAACGACAGAAACCAGAGATAACCTATTCATCAAAGCCAAACGATTCTCGCAAAGTGCCTATCCGCAAAACTGAATCAGCTGGAAAGGCATCAGACAATTCAGTACTTTTTCTTTCTTTCTTCAAAATACTTGCAAATGAAAAACTCCATATCAAAGTTTGGTGAAGGGATTAAAGGGCAGAATTAGATTTTAAACGAATTGCAGATTATCCAACAGTAATAATCTATTTAATCTGTCCATTCATGACCATCATTTAAGATGCTAGAATTTTAGGGATATTTGCCTTCAAATTTTGGTACTTTTTCGAAAGCAAATTTCTATATTTCAGTGCAATTTAGCATAATTCAATCAATTTCTCTCGTTGACAAATTACCAAAAGAACCAAAAATGAAGATTCTTTTTGACTATTTTTTAAAAACTGTAATCTTTATTTAAAAAGAATTCCTATGATTCTTTTTTTTATCTGTCACTCGGCAATAATCTACTCTCTTTTGGTATGATTTTTATTAGATTTATTTTCAAAAGATTATCTGATTTATGATTGTCTTAAATTAGCACTGAAAACCCCTCTGTTAAAGTAGTCAAATTAACTTTAAACCCACAAGACTTGCTTAAACGTTTTTAAATCCTATTCTTTTGTTTGTATTCTCAACTTTTTAGCTTATCGTTTTGTTAAATCCTAACATATTTGTACTATTGACACTATCTGTACAGCACGAACAAGGAAGAAGAAATTCCAAAGTAAACTCAAAGGACTACTATGAGAAAATTTACAATATTTAAGAATAAGACAATTAAAAATGTGTCGACGATATTATGTAGATGGTAATCTCATTTTCTTCTCTCTCACACTTTCAATGCTACGATGTTCTTATTTATTAGGGGGTATTTAGTTAACATACTGAAAAAAAATGTTGAGATTATTTTGTGTGCCTGTGTGATTAGCTCTCAAAAATTTGTTGAAAATGCTTAATGATTTTTGAACAGATGATGGTAATGGCTGAGTCCATCCAAGAATCATAACAACAACGTGAAGAAAAGGATGAATCTACAAATTATTCCAATCAGCAAAT
>Ga0302271_10002349_pt1 | contig 17118 bp, 10 predicted proteins | sample III_Bog_N1_1_FD_198767 | JGI IMG/M metagenome (GOLD analysis project Ga0302271, IMG submission 198767) | Peat permafrost microbial communities from Stordalen Mire near Abisko, Sweden - III_Bog_N1_1 | ecosystem: Environmental > Terrestrial > Soil > Wetlands > Peat | place: Sweden: Abisko...
TTAGGTTGTTCTGCAGCTGGCCGGTCACGAAAATTAAGCAGAAATAAGCATGTAGAAAGCGTATGATTTCCGTGTTTGGACCGGGGTTCGACTCCCCGCAGCTCCACCATCGCCCTCCATAGCCTTTGCGACGGAGGGCTTTATATTTCTTATTGAGTTCTTATTTGTTAAATCTATTCAGGGCTACGGTGGACTCAGTCCACTCGTTTGAAGCATGGTACTTGTTTTCTAAATGCAAAACGCGACAAAGTGGCGGCAAACGAAGCGAACACCTACCCGAACTTATTGACTGAGAGACAAAAAGACTAGTGAACCATGAACAGACGGGGTATCATTCAAAAATCACTGTTCTCCCTGTCTCAGCTGATTTCCTTGCAGCTTCCAGAATTTTAACCACTGTAACATTATTCTCCAGAGAATACGGGTTATACCTTTCCATTTTTATTTTTCCCCTTAAAACATCAGCAAAATATGCAAATGGATCCTCATACACAGGAATATCTTTCGAAGTGACCCTAATGGTCTTCTCAGCTTCCATCTTCCTGTTTCTCAGATGCATCGTATAGTTATTGGCAGCTAAAACATAACCCGATTCACCATATATCTCCATATCTTTTCTGCCAAAAGGCCAGTTCCACGAAGCCTGTATTATCGATTGAGCCTTCTGATATGTTACGATAATGGTCGCCTCATCATCCACTTTCGGATAAATTTCAGGTTTGAAATGTCGGGTTACTGCAGTAACCGAGACGGGCTCCTCCCCTTTTAAAAGATAAGTCATAAGGTTTGCTCCGTAGCAACCAAAGTCCATTAAAGCACCACCACCATTCAGCATCGGATCGGTAAGCCAATCCAGAAACTCTTTGCTACAACCTATCTCTTTTGGGCCCTGATGACCGTCATGAATAACAACTTTTTTCACAGCACCTACAAAATTACTGTCGTTGAGCAGCTGAAATGATTTTGCAGTAGTGGGATACCATGATGTTTCGTAATCAGTTAGTAAATAAATGTGGTGCTCCAGTACTAGTTCCTGCATCCTTATGGCATGCTCGACATTAGTCGCCAGTGGCTTTTCTACCATCACATGAATTCCTCTCGGAGCACAAGCCTCAACCACAGCCATATGATCGAATATTGAACCAAATGCAGCCACTGCTTCAGGTTTTACAGCATCTAGCATTTTATCCAGATTTCCATAAATAAGCTTTGGATCAAAGTTATATTGCTTTGCTAAATTCATTGCCAGTTCATTGTTGGGTTCATAGATCCCTACAATCTGAAAATCCGACTTATTTTTTCTTCCCAGTATAAATGCTGAATGACCATGTGATACTCCGGCTATTGCCAGACGGATGGGCTTTTGTGAAACTGGTTGAGCCTGATTTGTTGATGCTGTAATAAGGCAAAGCACCATGAGAAATAATGAGCATATCAATTTCTTCATATTAGCTTTATTATAAGTTTAAGTTTTTTCTCCATTCTCTTCATTATAAAATAATTTGTTTTTGGTCTTTAGTCATAAACAGTAACTTCTGTCCCATTCACACGATTGACTACGAGTAAACCACCACGTTTCAAAGGAATCCATTTATATCCATTATTAGATAAATTATCTGACGAAGGAATTGAGATCCCACCGAGCATTACATTTGAAGGTTTAGCTAAAAGCCTGATCTTCTCAATACCCTTTTTATCATAAACTGAATAACGTAACTTAATATTACTTATATCCGGGTTGGATGGATGGCTCAGATAATATTCCCAGGGTTTATTCCTGTACTCTACCTGCTGAACTACCGAAGAAGAATAGAGGATGTGCTCCTCACCAGATGGTGATAATTCAGGAAATGCTGCCATTGCCCTTAAAAAATGACGAACATAATCACCATACCCGTCTGTAAGCCAGTTCTCATCCTGGGGATAGCGGTTCTTGCCATCATAATCAACCATGTAGGTTGCCCAGTTCAACTGTCGGATAGCATTTGCTTTTCTGGCAGTATCTCCTGATAAAGCCACATACTGCAATTCAGCCGAGCCCTGACGTGATGTATGGCTGTTTCCCGGGGTCATGTAAGCCGTTTGCTCATTGATTACGATAACACCATACTTTTCCCACGATTTATTGCCAAGCGTCTTATAAACCCATTTGAAGATCCCGTCTACATCATTCTTCCAGTCAGGGAAAAATTCCTGGTGGTTCATAATAAACTGTGCAAATGTTACCGCGTTGATCTGAGTGTCGCTCCAGCCCGGAACATCCTCAAAAAATGGTCCCCATTTATTGTTTTTCAAAGGGTATTTCTTCATCCAGGCAAGCATGTTTTCCAACGCATGCTGGTATAATGTAGTTTCCCCTGCATTCATTTTTATTAACTCAAGAAATAGCTCCATTGTACCTGACCAGTTAGTTGTATAGTCGCTCTGCGAAGCAACACTCCTGTCTCCGTTATTACTCAGTAATTTACCGGTCTCTCCTGTAACTGCATTTACTTTAAATGGCAGGGGAGATCGCGTATCATTGCCTTCGATCATATGTTTTGCAAGTGTATTTGCAATATTTACTGCTGATTCCAGATAAATGCCGGCTGGAGTTTGCCCATGCCTCTGGGTTCCGGTAAGTTTATACAGATGGACCAGCTCGAGCCCGAATGATCCTGCTTTGTCAGGTTGGGTATAGTTTCTGCCAATAACCATATCGCCGTCAAAAATCCCTGAATATATAAGAGTATTGTAAGGATATGGAATGTCTGCCCATTCTGATCCTGAAGAAGAAAGTCCGTGTGTAAGATAATAACCGGCCATAAATTTCATGTTTTCCTTAACCCTTTCATTTCCGGTATATTGATACAGTAAAAGCCAGGAAGAGAGAGCCATCTGCAACTGATCACCTCCAATTCCGCGAGTGTCATCTACACCTGGTGTCCATACCTGGTGGTTCATATAATAAGGAAGTCCATTCATATCCACCCGCATAGTGTCCCAGAAACGCCATACCGACTGTATAACATGACTATAAGCATCACCTGGATCACTACTGAACCACGGAACAATCTTTCCAGATGCATCAGTTTTAATTTCATGGTAAATCAGTGTTTCAGGTTGGGAAAAAAGCACCCGTGAGGACATAAATAAAAAAAGTATCAGCAGTTTGGCTCTCATATGTAAATAACTTTGTGGTTAAATAATAGTTCAATTTAATAAATCTGCCGGACATTGCACAAAAGAGAATCCAAAAAGAGATTTATTTGGTAAATTAGCTGAATAGTAAAAACCGATAAAAATATTATGCGTTTAAAGATTACCGTAATACCGATTTTATTTATTTCTGTAATATTGTCTGCCCAAACAGTACAACAGCTTCCAATTGAAAAGATTAATCCTTTACTTCTTAACAGCCGGTGGAATGCGCAATGGATTGCTCATCCGACTGCATCTGTAGTTGATTATGGTGTTTTTATTTTCAGGAAAAACTTCGAATTGAAGGAGCAGCCCAAGGAATTCATTATTCACATATCAGCCGATAACAGGTATAGATTATTTGTCAACGGAAAAGATGTCTGTTCAGGTCCGGCACGAGCTGACCTGGAACACTGGAGATTTGAGAGTATTGATATATCAGGTTATCTTAAACAGGGTGAAAATTTGCTCGCAGCGGAAGTCTGGAATTTCGGTGAATTAAAACCATGGGCCCAGTTCTCGATTAAAACAGCTTTTATAATTCAAGGAAACTCTGCCGCAGAAGAAATTGTAAATACTGATAAGTCATGGAAAGTATTAATGAATAAAGCTTATTCCCCCGCTCCGGCAAGTTCAAAAGAGACCAGCGGACAATTTGTAGTAGTTGGTCCATGTGACAGGGTAGATGCCGCATTGTATCCATGGAACTGGGAGATGCCTGGATTCGATGATCATACATGGCTTACTCCAAAAACTCTTGAATCAGCTCATGCTCAAGGTGTTGGAACAGATATCAACTGGGAACTCACACCGAGAACAATACCGCTTATGGAACAAAAACATCAGCAGTTCGCAAAGATCCGGCGAATTATCGGAGAGACAGTTCCTCAAGGATTTCTGGAGGGAAAAACTTCATGGACTCTTCCGCCCAACAGGAAAGTAGTGATTTTGTTTGATCAAATGAACCTGACCACAGGTTATCCTGAACTGATTGTATCAGGCGGAATGGGCAGTAGCGTAAAAATGACTTATTCCGAATCGTTATATGATTCGGACGGTGCTAAGGGAAACCGAAATGAAATTACCGGAAAGCATATCATTGGTTATTCAGATTTTTTCCTGCCAGATGGAAATTCAGAAAGAATGTTCCGTCCGCTCTGGTTCAGAACCTGGCGCTATCTGCAAATGGAAATTGAAACAAAAAGTCACCCATTGAAGATCAACAGTTTTTCCAGTGAATTCACTGCATATCCATTAAAGGAGAATGCAGTATTCGAATCTGACCAGGCTGATTTAAAAAAGATCTGGGATGTGGGTTGGAGAACCGCACGTTTGTGCGCTAACGAAACATATTTTGACTGTCCTTATTATGAACAACTACAGTATGTCGGTGATACAAGGATTCAATCACTAATTTCCCTTTATGTTTCAGGCGATGATCGTCTTGTCAGGAATGCCATCACCGACTTTAATGAATCCATATTTTTCGAAGGACTTACCCGAAGCAGATATCCCTCGGCTAATCCTCAGATCATTCCTCCTTTTTCTCTATACTGGGTTGATATGGTTCACGATTACTGGACACTGAGAGATGATCCTGACTTTGTCAAAGGTTTTCTGCCAGGGATTGAAAACGTTCTTGGCTGGTTTGAGCGTCGGATAGATAAAGAGACCGGGCTGCTTGGCAGGCTCGAATACTGGAATTTTGTTGACTGGGCAACAGAATGGGCCTGGAGTAATGAAACAAGTATTGGAGGTGTTCCCAAGGGTGGATTCAGAGATGGTAATTCTTCAATTCTGTCTATGCAGTTTGCATATGCTGCCCAAAGGGCATCCGATTTGTTCAAATTCTACGGACAGACTGAAAAAGCTGATAAGTATTCTGAAATTGCTGCAAAAGTTACAAAAGCTGTTTATGAAAAATGCTGGGATGAATCAAAGGGTTATCTCGCAGATACACCTGAGAAAACTATGTTCAGTATGCATGCACAGATTTTCGGGGTCTTGTCAAACACAATTCCGGAGATTAATCAGAAAGCATTTGTGCTGAAATTCATGTACGATAAAAGCCTGATCCAGCCAACGATGTATTTCAGGTTTTATCTTACACAGGCTTTGAAAAAGACAGGACTTGCAGATCAATATCTTGAGACGCTTGATTTATGGAATAATATGCTTCAGAATGGGTTGACAACATTTGCTGAGAATCCTGACCCTGCACGCTCCGATTGTCATGCGTGGAGTGCCAGTCCGAATTACGATTTTCTTGCCACTGTTGCCGGAATCAGACCTGCAACGCCTGGTTTTAAAACCGTCATTATTGAACCTGCTCTGGGGAAACTCAGTTTTATAAAAGGACAGATGCCACATCCAGCCGGAATAATTAGCTTCGATATAAAGAGAAAAGGAATTGATGGAATCAGCGGAGAAATTATTCTGCCAGATGGAATAAGAGGCAGGCTTTTATGGAAAGGAAAATCAATAGATTTAAACGGCAGTACAATTTTCGATTTATAAGTCTTATCACGGGAGCTTAGAAATATGAATATAGATTATTAAGTATATGATAACTTGAATTTGGAACCTGCTGAATCTGAAATGTTCTGTGATACAGCATTCTTCCAAACCAGCTGATCTTTAAAGTTGTCACTAAGTTTATAAGACTTTCTGTGATTATCGATTGACTCGCCTAATATCTGAATCTTGCTCAGATCAGCCATTCCTAATCCAGTATCGTTGCAGAAATTAATATATCCAACGTTAGCGTAATCTATTCCCATAAGTTCAAGTCCTACTCTGTCGGTTGCGAGCCAATCGAGTCCAGCAACGCAAACCCTGTGATCAACTGGAGTTCCGTCATTAGGACCATTGCCTTCCATCCCCTCAAAGCCATCAATTACAGCAAGATGTGGATGGAGTTGCCTTGACATTGAATAGAGATTGTAATTGATCCCTCTGAATCCGCTGCCATGCATAATCGGTTTATCGCTGACGGTACCTTTTTTCCGTGATGCACTGAAAGTAAATCCAGGGTCCTTTACAGGTGATCCGAAAACAATATTTTTTAGCGATAAGGTCGCGAATACACGATCATGGGTTTTCATCCTTGCTACAGAAACTATGAATGAACCCGGATCAAGCATGAGATGAGAAATTCTAACAGCATGAGGTCTGAAATCCTTCTCATCAAAAACGTGAACTACATCGAATGGTTCCTGATCGAGATCTACAAGTTTCACTTTATATTTTTCGGCTATCCTGAAATATCCAAAGTTTTTGTAACCATCAAAGGTCGGACCATTTGCTGCGGATTCTGCAATTACAACATTATCTGACTTTCCAATCGACTTAAGAAATTCCAGTATTCCTTCCAGAGTATCTACATGGGTAGACGCTAATTGTACATTAATATTTACATTATTAGGTTTAAGGATAACCCTGCGGTTCCCTATTGCCCTGGAAATTTCCTGTGAAAAAGGCTTGAGTGCACGGAAGGCCATATCTGCCCTGTTATCACCGGCAGTAAGTGCAACTTTTGAACTGTAAGATTCCTGTTTTTCTGTCGATGCAAAGGCATTTAGGGAACCCATGCAGGTAGCAGCTACGCCTCCGATTAATGATGTCTTGAGAAAATCTCTCCGGGTAAATGCTGTCATGATCTTAGGTTTAAGGAATAAACAAACTTACAAAAATAAGATCAGAAAGTAATATTAAGACACAAAAACCCTATGGTACATTCAGTGATTATTTTTTGGGAGAGAAATTGGTGCTTTCAAATATTTTATCAGCTGATTTGGCTACAAAGCCGTTATATAATTGTCCCTTTGAATCGGGATATCTCTGCGCGAATTCGTAATAACAACAGGGTACCTCAAATGAACCTTCCTTGAATTTCACTTTTACTGAATCTGCCAGCGTACTCGATTGCTGAAGAAGATCAGCAATTGATCCCTTTATTTCTCCACCTGCATTATTCAGTTTAAAACCATTTCTTTTCAGAAGTTCATTTACACTCTGAATATTATTAAATTTTTTTAATGAATTGATACTCACTGTAAAGTGATTTGCTCTGAGTCCAAATACATAAAACCATGCAGCATATTCAGATTCCTCTCTCAACCGTTTATAAACTTCAAATGACAGAGGATTGAATAATGATCCTGAAAATATTAATTCCTCTTTTTCAATTTTTTTCTTATCAACATCCGCATATACCTCTTTTAAAGTATCCTGGATATAATTGGAACAATCCGAGAGAATGAGCTGGCTGATAAAGATCCTTGGTGCAGCGCTGTCCCCGGGAATTTCAAAATGCTTTGCAAAAAGATGTTTTTCCCGGAAATCATATTGCCCCTTTGATACATATCCATTTGAGATAAACGGTTTGGCAAGCGCATCGATATTTATACCGGGATAATCCAGCGTTCTGAGGGCAATATGATCATTGATGACATTCTCGCCTTCTTTTAAAAACAAGTTATGTATTGCTTCCGCGGAAGGATTCTGAGACGTATAGTCATGCCATAAACGGTCAAAAATAGTATCAAGTGTCATAGCCACAGCGTTTTTATTCTGCTGTCATATTAACAAGATTTATGGTATGCTTGTTCACTCATCAATCTCATTTGGATTTCTCTGTTCTCATCTGTGGTCCTCAGTGCAATTCTGTGTAGGTGATTTATTTTTTTTAATACAGAGCTCCACAATACGGGGAGCTACTTGCTGAAGAGATATTGCAACTTTACAAAATACTGATATCCAGAAGTTTTGAATTTATAGTCAACCTGATTATAGTTAAGTAAATCCTGGGTCATTCCTGCGCAGAACATTGTGAATGCATTGAATTTGTAGTTCAGTAACGGATAGATGCTAAAGGTTTTACTAAACGTATTGTATTGAACTATATTACGTAGAAAAAATCGTTTTGTAAACTGAAATGAGGTAATATTTCTTACAATATTACCCTGGTAAAATTGAGAGCTGTCATTCAAAGAACTTAGTTTAGCAATTGTCCAGGTAAATGATGTCTTCAATCTGGAAAACGGTTCAAGATCAAGTTCTGAAGTAATTGTATATCCCTTACCCGTAACAGGGTCAATGGTCCTGTAGATAAATCTTCCAATATCACCGCTAAGTGCCAGTGAAACACCTTTTATCGGAGTTGACTGGATATTTATACTTGCCCTGTTAACTGATGAAAAGAACTTATTCCTGAAAAGTTCCCTGTTTACAACCAGATAACCCGCATTTAAGCGAGTCTGCCCGATCATATTCAAATTAAATCCAGGCATGATGGTCAGGTTTTTAAATCTCCCGTCATAATTATAAATAAGATCTGTTCTTGCAAATAAACCCCATACCTGAATAAATTTCTTATTTGGAAGAAAATTATAGCTGTGCTGCATATCCGTAGTCTTCCCATCAACCTGTGGAAATAAACCATTATAAGTCTGATAGGTAGGTGAAAAATTATTTTGAGTAAGTGAAAATGAATAATTCCGGCCTTGTCTCATCAGAGTAACATGGCTACCTCTCCCAAAGTATTTCTCACCATTGAAACCTGCATCGTGTCCTGTGGATCCAAATTTTTTATCGGATTTAAAAAGTGTTGTGTCGTTAATTTCTTTCGTGTTCGACAGGAATACTTCACCCTGAAAATACCAATTCTTCCAGAATTTAAAATTCCAGTCAAGCCCGTTAAGATAATTATGAGCATTTTTAAAATTTCTTGAAAGGAACAATGTGCCTATAAAATTTTCATTACCAAGATCATACCTGATACGCCCGACACCCACATAGGAACCGTTCACGGTTTCAATAGTATTGCTTTCCTCTTCACCAGGTACAGTTATAATTGTATTTCTGTCATAAGCCCCAAGAAAAAGATAAGATAGCTGTCCCTGTTTTCCGTTAAGCTTCAAGGCATACAATGGATTATTAATTGTACGCGAATAGTACATAGGAGTTTGAAGCAGATCCATCCCCGTCATGAAGAATGGTCGTTTTTCAGGATAAGATAAAGCAAAAGTAGTATTTACACTTAACTGGTCCGCGTCAGACTCTATCTGGCTGAAATCGGGGTTAATAACCGCATTGATTGAGACATTAGGACCCGGAGAGTATTGAATTCCTCCTCCGATCCTTGCCTTTATCGAATTTCTTATCATTGGAGAAGCAGGATCAGCCAGATCGCTTTTTGAACCTGTTGACTGGATCATAGTATATGGCAGAAGATCAAGTGAAAAGCCTGGTTTAATGCCTTCAAGGCCGGTAAGTTTTCCTCCCTGGGCAATGTAGCTTGGGTTATTCCTGTCAAGTGGTGTCCAGGTGCAAAGATACCTGTTATCCCGAGGTATGTTCCTGAGAAGAGAGATTGTCCATTCCTGGCTGGCCTTTGCTGAAAAGCTGAGAGATTTTAGCGGAATAGCCATTTCTGCTGTCCACCCCGCAGCATTTTTTGCTGCAGCGGATTCCCAAAGCATGTCGTATGATACATCTTCATTTCCCGATCCCATCATTAGCAAATCACCCTGAATGCCGTATGGATTAACCGCAAATTCAAAACCCCGCTGGTGACTGTTATAAGTATCTATAGTTGCGATAACATAATCGTCTCCGAATATTTTATCCCTGTCTGAAAGATTTGCCCTTATATTTCCGGGTACGCTGTCGTAACATCTGAAACCAAGGTATATGTATTTGTCATCGTAAAGAATCATCGCTTGTGTCCTTTGTCTTGCCGGGGTATTCTCACCAGGTGATGCCTCGTAATTTAATTCAACCGGCTCTGCCCTTAACCATGCCGGGTCATCCAGTTTCCCGGAAAGATTCAAAGCTTGGGCTATACGAACAGCATGAAATTCAGGTTTTATGGAATCAGCAGGCGTAGCAGCGTTCAATTCCTCTAATCCTAAATAAATTAATAAACAAACTGCAGTCACAAAATATCTCACGATGTCAATAATTCTATAACAAGTTATAAGGGTGGCAAAGATTAAAAAATTTAATTTGCTGGTGTAGCCTCATCTTACAAATTACCCGTATGAGCCAACAACCGGTTGTAATATTTTCACACAGCACACTGTCTAATATTTTGACATATCTAGAAAAATCTATGTTTATATATTACTGATATACTTGCACTTAGCAATTTGGCATAATCTTTGGCGTATGACTTCATAATTACAAATTAAAAATTACGAATTGTAAATTGAAATGAAAAGGATCTTATTTATATTGACATTGATTATAATCTTTTGTTTCCAGGATATTACGGCTCAGGAGAAAAAATGGACACTTGAAGATTGTATTAACTATGCTGTTGCGAACAATATCCAGCTTCAACGGCAGAGGCTTCTTACACAATCGAAGCAGGTTGATTTGTTTACATCGAAGATGAATCTATTGCCTAACCTGAATCTTGGCTCTCAGGGACAGGTCGCTGATGGTCGTTCTATAGACCAGAACAATGCCATAACATTCAACAGGAATATTAATAACAATGTATATGCAAGTTCAAATTTTGTATTATTCAACGGATTTACTGAAATCAATACTATATCGGTAAATAAATTTATGCTCAAAGCCGGACTGGAGTCAGAGAAAATCACACGAAATACTCTGATTGTTGACATTCTTGGACAGTACTACCAGGTCTTGTATGCCAGGGGCTTGGAAAATGCATCAAAAATGCAGCTTGATCTGTCAGAGAAACAGCTTTTCAGAATCACTAAAATGGTTGAAACAGGCAGAGAAGCCCTTTCAAAGCAATACGAAATTGAGAGTCAGGCTTCAGCTGATAAGTTAGCATACACTATAGCTCACAATACAGCAAGCCAGGCTATCACCACTTTGAAACAATCACTTCAACTGGCCCCGGGTACTGAATTTGATATTTTAATGCCTGACCTTAATAATATCCTTATAACCGACATTTCATTCAATACCGATAGCATATACCGACTTTCAAGTCAAAACCTCCCTCGTATCAAAGAGATTGAATACGAATTGATGGCAACAAAAAAACAGATTGGTGTTGCAAGGGGATCTCTTGCGCCAAAATTAACTATTGGTGCCGGAGTTAATTCCTACTATTTTAAAGTTTTAAATATAAGTGATACGATCTTTCAAAATCCATACTCAAAACAGTTGAATGGGAACCTGAGCAAATGGGCTGGGTTTTCCTTAAATATTCCAATTTTTAATAATTTCAATACCCATCGCAATATAAAGCTGGCTAAACTGAAAAAAAATGATACCGAACTGAAACTGGAACTGGAAAAAAACAATTTATATACAGACGTGGAAAATGCATGTCTGAATTATAACAGAGGCAAGGATGAATTCGCATCGGCTAACTCAAATCTTGATTTTAATAAAAAATCATTTGAAGGTGTTGAAAAGAAGTTTGAATCTGGCCTTGTTGATGTTAACAGTTATTCAATCTCAAAAACCTCTCTGTTCAAGGCTGAAACAGATGCACTAAGAACAAAGCTTCAGTTGCTGATCAGAAAACTGACCATACAATTTTATTCTTCCGGCGATTATCAAAACTTAATTATACAATAGAATTAATGGTTTGGAGTGAGCTGGAGTTTGGAGTACTTAAAGTTTAAATAATTAGATAAAACAAACCAATCAATCTGACTCAAGACATTACAGGCAATCAAGGCACTTTTATTAAATACATTAATTAATCATAAATAATAAAAAACAAAAATGGATACTCCTCGTGAAACAATGGATAAAGTGATCCCGAAGAAAACAGGTTTTCAGAAAAAACATATAGGATATATTGCTATCGGAATAGCGGTTGTCATTCTTATCTATATGGCATTCTTCGCGGATCGGACCTCAACCTATAAAGTTGAAAAGGACAAACTGATAATTGAATCTGTAACTGAAGATCAGTTCAATGATTATATCACCGTTCCGGGAACGGTTGAACCTATAACTACAATAAAACTCGATGCACAGGAAGGTGGCCGTGTAGAGCAAAAAGTCATTGAAGAAGGCTCAATGGTAAAAAAAGGCGAGGTAATTTTAAAATTGTCAAATCCTGACCTTTACCTTGCTATATTAACCAGTGAGGGGGATCTTGCATATAAAGAGAACCTGCTCAGGAATACTCAGATCCAGATGGAACAGGAAAAGCTCCAGATCAAAAGAGAACTCGTCACTTTAAAGTATGACATCGAAAGAAAGGTTCGTAATTTTCAGCAGAATGAGATTCTGATGAAAGACAACCTTATCTCAAAGGAAGATTATCTCAGATCAAAAGAGGACATGGATATGGCAATTCAATCCAAAACGCTTTTCCTGGAAAGACAGACACAAGACTCTCTATTCCGTTCTGTGAATGTAGAGACAATGAAGAATGATCTTCTGAATATGAGGAGGAACCTGTCTCTTGTGAAAGACAGGGTAAAAAACCTGGATGTGTCAGCTCCGGTCGATGGTCAGCTTGGGCTGTTGACACCGGAAATCGGACAACAGATAAATCGCGGAGAAAATATGGGCCAGATAAATGTCCTCACTTCTTATAAAGTAACTGCCCAGATTGACGAACACTATATCGACAGGGTCAGAGCCCAGCTTGATGCTACACTTGACAGGCAGAATTCCAAGTTTAATCTTGGAGTAAGAAGAGTTTTCCCCGAGGTTAGAAACGGTACATTTAAGATTGAAATGATCTTCCGTGACAGCATGCCTGATAACATCAGAACCGGGCAGACATATTATATAAGTCTTCAGCTGGGTCAGCCAAAAGTATCAGTACTTGTTCCAATAGGCGGATTCTTCCAGGAGACAGGCGGCCAATGGATATTTGTACTTGATCCAAGTGAAACATTCGCAACCAAACGAAGTATATCCATCGGAAGAAAAAATCCAAAGTATTATGAAGTTCTTGAAGGTCTTAAACCAGGCGAGAAAGTAATTGTATCAGGATATGAAACTTTCGGCAAAAATGAAAAATTAATTCTTAAAAAATCTAAATAACTATTAATAATTAAAGTCATGATTAAAACTAATGATTTAACCAAGATCTTCAGAACAGAAGAAGTTGAAACAACAGCACTTAATAAAGTGACTCTCAACGTAAAAGAAGGAGAATACGTAGCTGTAATGGGCCCATCAGGTTGCGGAAAATCAACCCTCCTTAACATACTTGGATTACTCGATAACCCAAGCTCAGGAAGCTATATTTTTAATGGTACCGAAGTAGCCAATCTGAAAGAACGCGACAGGACTATTTTCCGTAAAGGCAATATTGGTTTCGTGTTCCAGAGTTTCAACCTTATTGATGAACTCAATGTTTATGAAAACGTTGAATTGCCATTGATTTATCTTAAGATGAAAACCAGTGACAGAAAAAAACAGGTTGAAGATGTTCTGGAGAGAATGAAAATCGGTCACCGTGCAAAACATTTTCCGCAGCAGCTTTCCGGTGGACAGCAGCAGAGAGTAGCTATCGCCCGTGCGGTAGTTGCAAATCCGAAACTTATTCTTGCCGATGAGCCTACAGGTAACCTCGATTCTAAAAATGGTATTGAAGTTATAAACCTTCTTACCGAACTTAATAAGGAAGGAACAACAATCATAATGGTAACCCACTCCGACAGGGATGCCGGATATGCTCACAGAATTGTCAACCTATTTGACGGCCAGGTGGTTACTGAAAAATAGCAGCTATCATATCGTATTTTATTTTTATATGTAGAGACAGGTCTGAGACCTGTCTCTATCTTTTTACAAGACACGTCTCTACCTTTTTATATAACCTGTCTCTACTATCCTATGGCATCTGAATGATAATTGTCTAAAAATTTGAAGCCATTTGTGTGATTTATTGACATAAAGTTCGTTTTGAAGCGAATATTATTGAGCTATAATACTGAATACAAGACATATACGTAAATTGGCACATCCTTTGAGATTTTTTTTCAATGATTTTACCAAAATTCAGACTATGTTAAAATTATTGCTTCGTAATGCTTACCATTCTCTGGTAAAACAGATGCCCTACTCTTTTGTCAATATCCTTGGACTGACAATTGGACTGGCATCTGTTATTATCCTGATTATATGGATTTCCTATGAATCCGGTTATGATAAGTTTCATAAGGATGCTGAACGGATATACAGGGTTGGAATGAACTTCAAGACTCCCAACAAGGATCTAAACAGTGCGGAAATAAATGCTCCGGCCGGACCTGAGTTTAAGAAAGCGTTTCCAGCTGTTGAAAATATGGTCAGGTTTGAAATGGATGAGAATTCAGTTATCTATAATAATAAATCAACTAAGCTTAAAGTACTATATACTGACAGTACATTCTTTGATATGTTTTCATTCGACCTGCTGACAGGTGATAAAAAAGACTGTCTGAATTCTCCTGAGGGCATTGTTTTGACTGAAAAATCGGCTATCAGGATATTTGGTACCGAAGACCCCCTCGGAAAAGGAATACTTATTGAAGGGGAAACATTTACTGTCAAAGCAATTTCAAAGAATCCCCCTGCTAATACAAACATGCAATTTGAGTGTCTGGCTCCACTTTCGGTTCGTACGACGAGAGAACATGTAGGCTGGGATGGCGGACTATCTTGTTATACATTTCTGAAGCTCATAAAAGGCGCCGATCCGGTTGTTCTGGAAAAACAGATTATGGAGTATACTGATGAAGTTATTAATAATAAATATTACAAGCCAGTCGGGTACGCCTTAAATCCTTACCTTCAGAGAATAGGTGATATTCACCTTCATTCAGAATGTGATTATGAGCTGGGTGAAGCAGGAAGTATTAAACAGATCCTGATATTTACAGGAATCGGCCTACTAATCTTATTAATAGCTTGTTTCAATTTTGTAAATATCAGTACTGCTCTCGCCTTCAAAAGGGCAAAAGAAGTGTCGGTAAAAAAAATATTCGGTTCTGACAGAAAGAGTATTGTGCTGTTTTTCATATTCGAATCAGCAATAGCAATACTTATTTCATTACTGCTGGGGTTTCTCCTTGTAAAAATATTACTACCCTTTACTTCCGGATTAATTGGAGCTGGCCTATCTATTTCTGCTATTAATCCTCTTGTATGGTCAATTATATGCCTGTTGATTTTCACTTTTTGTACGCTCTTTGCCAGCTTCTACAGTTCAATCTATCTGTCTTCAATTAACCCTCTTGCTCTTTTATCGAATGTAAACCATGGAAGAAGAAAGCAATATACACGTAATTTGCTGGTGACTTTTCAGTATGCCATTTCAATTGCCCTCATTATATCCTGTCTGGTTATATATTCGCAGATGCAATTTGTCAGGAGGAGTGATAAAGGGTTCAATGAAAAAAATATACTGCTGGTGAACCTGAATCCGAAAACATCCGGAAAGTATGAATTGATCCTAAACAAATTCTCCTCAATACCAGGTGTTATATCCGTATCAGTTTCAACCGGAGGTGAGCCCGGAGTGGGATTTTTCATGAATGGATATATGCCTGAAGGAGTTGAGAAGCCAATACTGGCTCGGGCTGTATATGTAGATGAAAATTACTTTAAAACTCTCGGCATAAAACTTATTGATGGGCGCGATTTCAGAAATATCAGATCAGACAGCAATAAGGTAATAGTCAACAAGGCTTTTGCCAACCTTCTTGGTTGGGATCAGCCAGATGGGAAGACTATTTCAAGAAATGGCAGAAAATATGAAGTTATAGGGATGGTAAAAGATTTTAATACTTCTTCACTCTACAAAAAAACCGAGCCAATATTTATATCCACCGTGAACGAAGCTGGCGACTTCGAAAAAGTCATCCTGAAATATCAGCCCTCGAACCTGAAAGATATACTAAAAACTTGTGAATCAACATTAAAAGATATCAATCCTGATGTTCCGTTTGAATATGAGTTTCTGGAAGATTCAATGGCTGCATCTTACGCGAAGGATCAAAAAATGAACCTGCTATTCCTTGTATTGTCTGCAATAGCAATATTCATATCCAGTCTTGGATTATTCGGTCTGGCAACCTTCTCAACACAGAGCAGGACTAAAGAGATCAGTATAAGAAAAATAAATGGAGCGAGTATATCTGATGTCTTCCGGAAATTTAATTACGAATTATTGCAATGGATATTTCTATCATTTTTTATTGCTGCTCCTGTAGCTATTTATTTTATGAACCGGTGGCTTAATAACTTTGCATATAAAACTACAATCAGTGGCGGAATAGTAATTTCCTCGCTGCTTCTGACTCTTGCCATAGGGTTCCTGACTGTCAGCTGGGCTGCCAATAAAGCTGCAAGGAATAACCCGACTGAGACCTTGCGAAAAGAATAGACTACCTCACTGAAAAAACAAATATCAGATTTCAGAAGAGCATCACTATAGTAGTGCCGGTTCCAGGTGTGGAATCGCATGTTATATTCCCGTTGTGAAGGCGGATAATCTGGCGCGAAAGGCTCAATCCTATCCCTGAACCGGTTGTTTTGGTTGTAAAAAACGGAACAAATATTTTTTCAAGTGTGTCGGCATCCATTCCGGGTCCATTGTCCTGTATAATAAGGACAATTCTCCCATCCGGATTTTTACCTGCTGTTAGTACTATCTCAATTCTCTTTTTATCATTCCCAAAGGCTTCTATTGAATTCTTGATTACGTTAAGAAATACCTGTGCCAGAAGCTTGTCATCAGCCATGAGTGTCAGATCTTCAGGGATTACCTCTGCAATTATTGATGGTTTTTTTTCATTTACATCCCCTCCCGAATCAAATTGGCTGTTTACCAGAATTGTGATCCGTTCGAAGAATTCCCGGATATTAACCCGGGTAAATTCAGGCTTTGGTAATTGAGTAAGACTGCGGTAAGATTCCACGAAGTGAATTAGGCCTTTGCCATGATCCTCAATTATATTCAGTCCCCTTATGGTATCAGAAATTATCTTTGGA
>Ga0302271_10002350_pt1 | contig 17116 bp, 12 predicted proteins | sample III_Bog_N1_1_FD_198767 | JGI IMG/M metagenome (GOLD analysis project Ga0302271, IMG submission 198767) | Peat permafrost microbial communities from Stordalen Mire near Abisko, Sweden - III_Bog_N1_1 | ecosystem: Environmental > Terrestrial > Soil > Wetlands > Peat | place: Sweden: Abisko...
ATGAGAAAAATAAATAAACAAAAAATAAGAAGAAAAAAAAAGAAAAAGAAAGGAGTTTAGAAACAATAATAAAAGAGCAAGAATTAGTAATAAATGGTAAGAAACCTCATGAGATTAATTGCCTGATTCTTTCAAAATGTGTAGAACTAAGAATTGATTTATTTTTCCTTATGAAGAAAATTAATAAATTTTTTATGTTTTGAAGTTAGTATCATTTAAAGCATTCCATCAAGAGATGTTGATTGATTCAAGGCTGGGTGATTTATCTAATCTTCTGATCAAAGGATTATCTTAGTGTACCCCCTTTTTTTTAATATTTTTTTAATCAAAAACCAATATTGCATTTCTGAGATAAAAAACACAAATTAATCTTTTTTCTGGAGAATAAGGAATTCAGTTGAAGTGTGTGGGGGGAGTGAAAGCATCAATCTGTTAAGATTAAGCTATAACAATAAGAAGAAGGAGAAAGATAATTTCAAGTATTGAATAATAAATTTTATAAATCAGATTGCTAAATAAGTATATTAGACTCATTCATCCAAGTACAACTACATAGTCACTGTTTCTGCAGGAATGATGGATAACATTTTCGGTAAGGAGCGGGAGTCAGTGTGGGTTGGGTTAGACAGGAAATTTCGGAAATCTATGTTCGCTATCTTGCATGAGATTCTCCAGGCAAACAGGGTTTCACCACTAATCTACAAGCTTCTGCTACTAATTGAAGGCATATAAATTGCGTACTACTCAATTAATGTATCCTTCGATTACCTTTGGGATTCATCTATCACCAGCGTCTTACAGAATGCCATCGAATACTTTCAACTCAGTGGACCTATCGAAAGTATGGATCAAACTGTAAGCATTTTTTTTCACAAACAAAATATGGATTTTTTATGTCTTGACAAAAAATATTATAATATACCTTCCTTTGTCCAACAGATCTTCATGCTGATAATGTACATTGTCTTCGGGGTTCAAGTCATTACACTCCTAGCTATGCTTTATTGCTTAGTGGTTGTCAACAAGAAAGGGCGTAAATCATCTAGTTTATTTGGTTATGCAATCCGATATCTAGCCTTCTATGGATTGTTCCTAACCACAATCGGACTAATGCCAATGTACAACAGTTTCATGGCGACAGCATACTGCAACACTGACACAGAACTAGGAGCTAAATTATCATGCTACGAGGGTATTTACTTTTTGCATTTAGCTGTTTCCATCATTGGATTGATTTTCTTATCAACGTTCCTGTTCATTTTTGGTAAACTCTACATCGATCTCAACCCCTGTTCAACAGCGCCCTTTGCGCAGACTTAAACCACCAACAATCTAGTTAAGACACGTAAGGAATCAAAAGGAATTTTTGTTACAAAAGAGAGGAGTACAATAAAAAATACAAATAAATTCTCTTTGGGGGTGAAGAAAAATATTTAAATTACGTAACATCAGAATTTCTTAGGACAAAGGAATTGATTAAATCATTGAGCAAAAGATATTAAAGATTTGTAATTTAGCTTCATCTCCCCCCAAAGACAATGCCACCTAATAGAGTTTTTCTATTTTTCTTTATTTTCTTTACACACACAACTGGAGCTTTAGCTTTTTTTGGCATTGATTAATCAAAAAATAACAGGTCATTTTAGATCCAAAATCAATTTACAAAAATCTAATACAAAGATTTTAGGTATCCCCCCTCCCATCCGTATCAGTTCTAGTTTTTGTTTTAGTCTGATTAAATAAATATTTAAAGAGAAAAAAAATTAAAAACTCCTCCTCCTTCCCTCCCCCTCCCCCTCCCTCCCACTCAAAAGGAGTTAGCTACCTAAATTAATTAAGTGCAGTGAGAATAATTTCCTCATTTGAGTTTCTTGTTGCTCTCTTTTTAGATTTATATCCATTCTAATTCACTTTGATTTGTTCTTTTTCACAAGTTCTTAAGATCGCGTTGCCATTTTATACAACGCTAGATTAGGGTGGCAGCAGTGCAAAGGTCTTCATAGCGATATTTGCTGTAGTCGAGCTCTTTGTACTGATGAACAGATACATTTCAGCTCCTTACTATTCTAAGGATATCTAAACATTTGCGCTTATCATTGATTCCTGTGAGTTCTGGGTTGCTTTAGTCTCTTTCGTTTGTGCATTTATCAATGATGGAAATGTTGGGATTTTCTATTTGTTTTTGGGGATGCCATTCATCGCGCTGTCGTTTATCTTGGTCATGAATCTCAGGGAAAGTAGGATATTGACGAATTCCTTGAGAAACTTTAAAAAAGACACTGAATTTGAGATGTTCTTGATTCTGCTTATGCATCTTATTGAGAATCGCCATCATCCTGAAGATCGAGTTTAACTTGAAGGAGTCTTGAAATTTCATGCTAGGTATTGCACGAAACCGCAAGAAACATAATGCAACTGCTAAGCGCTTATCCTTGACAAAGATGAAGATTTCTCTGGAGGGAACAATGGAAATCAAGGTTCCAGCAGTAATTACGTGAGCTCCGAAACAAGTAAGAAATGGTATCTGTTTGTGAAGTTTCTGCTGCAAGATTCGTTTGAGAAGTTCCAAAAGAGTGCGAGACTGCATTTGTTCCACGCATACATCTAGCATGGCAAGCTACAGAATAAATTCAAGGCGCTGCTGGAATTGATGGTGACTTCGGAACTCAAACCGAATCTCTAAGAGGAATTCTCGATTTATAGATATAATCATGTGATCGAAGACGAAATTACAGAAGGCGATGCGAGATCACTAGAGAATCGATCGATTGAAGTGAATCTCATCGTAGACTTCCAAAATAGACTTGTTGAATTCCTTGCTTCGATTGAGACATCTGTCGCATGTTACTATGAATTCTGGAATAAACTCATGGAAGATTAGCCCGATGTGCAAAAGTTACTGCTGCTGGGAACGAAGATAACGAATTCTGTGGAGAATAATTTCGATATCTTTGAGGATTTGCAGTCGATGAATCAGAATAATATTAAATGCTTGACGATTTATGGCAATTACTTGAAGGATATTGTCAACGACGATCAAGAAGGTGCAAGGTTGCTAGAGAAAGCAGATTACGTAGATCGGAGCAATCAAGCGAATAAACAACTCATCGATTAGGAAAAGTAGAAATACGGTGAGAATTCTAACACAACTATTGTCACTATCTCAGGGAATCTTAACCAAATCGGGATCATCACGAATGTTAACAACGAGATATTCGATTTCTTAGGATTCCAAAAGAGTGATATCATTGGGTAGAATGTGAGCAAGATCATGCCTAGAGTCTACGGTAACATGCATGATTCGTTCTTAGATCGGTTCTTAGAGACATCACAAAGCAAGACTATTGGAGTTGAAAGAGTGGTTATGTCCTTGAATAAAAGTGGATATATTGTGCCATCGACATTAATGGTGAAGATCCTCCCGAACTTAGAAGAAGGAATATAAATTGTTGGGTTCATAAAAGAGATTGATAACTAAGAAGTCAAGAGCTAACTCAACAGGGAGAATATCACGCATTATATGATCTACAGGTTGAAAAAAGAAAGAAAGAGAAAAATTAAGATTAGTTTTTAATGATATTTAGCTCATTTATTGATTCTTTTTTCTTTTGTAAATTGATTAAAAACAACTACAGAGAAGACACATTACAGATTCAAGGTGTGTCTGAGAGTTGCCATGATTACTTTGGTATCCCAGCTTAGATTGTCTTTGGAAACTCCGCTAACACAACAGACTTCACAATTGACTCTATCGCTCCTGCTATTGCTGATATATCCAATCGAAAAGATTTAATGTCACCATAGGGTCTTGTCTGCTACATCGACAGCACTTATGTTCAGAGGAACTTCTTGATTGACGAAGAAGATGAAGAAGATTCTGAAAATGGGTATAATGGAGTCACAGCTAAAGAAAGTGATGATGGAGAAGGTGAAGAGAATGACCAACATCATGACTAGGAGTACATTACACCTGGAAAGAACAAATTGAAAAAGTATCGCTAGGCATAGGTGAAAGTGAATCTAGTATCAGAATAGGAGTTCGAAGAAGAAGGAATCAAAGTCTCAGTGATTTCGTTTACAGAAGTCGATACGACTTCAGATCAAATGCCGGGATAAGAAGTAGTTGAAGAAAAGAATAATATCGCTAATCTTAAAACTACAGTGAGAGGATCGAATAAAGTTAAGGAAGATGAGCAATCACATGATGTAATTTAGGATTATTGTTAATTTGAATTTGTTCTCTTTTTCAAATATCCTCTAATTTTGATCTAAATCTTAGGGCGAGGAGCAAGAAGGTGATGAAGAAGGATCGAATGTCTCTGAGTCCTCAGCAAACGAAGAACAGCGTCACTTGAAAGATTTCAAAGCATTGATTTCAGAGCGCACTGTCCCCAAATCAGTGAACATTCTGAATAGAACTACACTGCTTTTGATTCTCATACTCTGCGGAATATCTGGATTCGATTTGGGGATGAAAATCACAAATGAAACGGATGCCTCTGAAGGTATGAATGCGATTAATTCCGGATATATGCTCGCATCTTCCCTCCCATAGATTAACTACTATGCTGCTATCTTGAATCAACTTGCAAAGTACCCAAACACAAGACAAATATTTTAAGTGGTTCTTATTTTATTACATTAATCTAAATTAAATTTTTACACACTTTTTTCATTGAAAGTCTCTATTTAGTGCCAGCCACTGGAACTGCAGAGGATTATTCTACTGCCTATCGCACATCAGTAATTACCTAATGATTTTTCAAATTAAAAACCATCTCTTTTTCTCCTTTTAAAACTGTTTCTTTCTCTACTCAAAACAGTTGGAGAATTGGCTATCAGAGTTATAAAAAGAGATGTTTACGATGATCAAGTATCAAATCCTCATGGGCTCACGCTCAGGTTCTGACAGCACGAACACTACATACACGATCTACAAAATGGCATCTAGTGGAACGACCAGCTCTGATTCTGAGACATTCACAGATGCTCTGCTGTCGTTTATCACCTAAGGATCAGGACTCAAGACAGCAGTGCTAACTACTCTAGTAACAAATAACTTCTTACACTTTCCACTTTCATTCATTCTATGAAAATCCTCTTGATCTTATTATAAATTCATCTCTCCCCCTCTTTTTTCTCAAAAAGCTCAAATCAGGAGTTACAACAGGTATCGGCTAGATTTATTACATAAACACAAACGGTTATGGCAATTTGCGCATCGCCTCACTTGATTTCAGCGATTAGTTCTACTCTTACTACCACGATATGGTCGGGAACTTCAACACAACGTACATCATCGTTTTGATCATAGCCATCTTGTTCTTGATCATCTCGATATGCATCCTCATCCCTATTGTCTTCTAAGTCAACAAGACAAACAACAAAGTACTTTCACTCTTCGGGTACATTCCGTTCCCTGAAATAAAGCAACTTGCTGACAAATGTGAGAAATACATCTCCCAATACATCGCTGCGAACGATGTGAAAAACGATGATGTGAAGCTAGAATGGGATAACTAGCAGTCCAGTCATCAAATGCCAGACAAAAAAGATGCAGAGGAGCATGAACATGACAATGAAGAGGATCATGAACACTAAAATGACAATAATCCAGGTAGTGTAGTTGATAATAAATTGGTAACATAACCTGAAGGGAATATAGCAGCACATGACCCGAAGAAAACAGGGAATGGATTAGGATCGATTCGAAGTATGCAAGATGCTACAGCAGTGAACAAGCATGAATAGGAAAAACTGAAAGAAGGCAAAGCTGAGAAACAGCAAGAAGATCACGAATTCATCGAGCACAGAAACTAGCTCTTGCTGAACTAAAAAGATGGCAGTAGAACATCTGTGATTGTTAGATTCGGATTCGTTGCAATTCTGTTCATCATGCAGTATGTGATCCACTTCATTTTTGATCTCCAATACATAACATCGATCTAAGATATCTACACTCATCTATAAATTGCCAGTCTTAGACCTGTTTATCTCTAGTAATACATAGAAATAATCTCTATGAAGCTTTAAATTATTTCCATTTTAACTTTTTGTCAATTTTTCGTTTCTAGGTACTCATTTTTATTCATGCAGCAGGAAATAATGGATTCCACAGCTGGAGTTTTGGGAACATTCCTAGATACATCAGGAAATGATCTAAGAACGGTTTACAGTGAGAATGTGTATACCATCGAGAGCGAAATCAGAGGCTATTACAGTTTTAGTTTCCCTGGAAAACTCGACAGTTACCAGTCGTTGTTTAAAAGCGCGCAGACATCAGATTTATGCTTGCTTTCTACGAATGTGACGAGTTCATCAGCCTGCTAAGCTGTCAATAACGGAATTCTCGAAAAGGGATTCTTAACGTCGATTGTCTCGTTTATTGAAGGTAACATGACAATAGAGCCAAAAAACCCAAACAAATATGAGCTTTAAAATTCAAAGTTAATGATTTTTTTTTCTTTATTTGTTTCTTCCCTGCAGAGGTGCGCCAGTATTGGTCGACGTTCTCAGCAACAGGCTATGCAGATACTGATAAAGAAGCAATCTTGTCTGATACTGCTTACGCAGATTTACAGAACCAACTCAATTATATAACGCCAATGTGTCTCTAATTGAACGCACTGCTGGTCAGCAACACTATGGATTTCCTCTCGGACAGATCATAGACAGAGATCATTGTATTCTGTGTGTACATTGTCGTGATGCTCTCCGCATTTTTATTCATCTGGATACCGTACATGAGGAGGATAAATCTGAAGATCTGGCGAACAAAAGGTATGCTCAATATGATACCTATGGAAGTCATAAATAAACATGAATCACTGAAGAACGCATTCATCTCGGGTGATATTCTCTCCGCAGTCAAGTGAGAAACTGCTGTTATGGGTAGGAAACTAAGATAAACCTTGATTTCACTTCTGTCAAATGAACTAAACTTCATTGGACTTTTTTATTTTTTTGTTAACTCACAATAGCCGCCCGGTTTAACAGGTTTATTTGTTTTATATTCCTGTTTCTCTGCGTTTTACTCAAAGATATGAATAACTATCAGATTTATTTACATAATAGATACTACAGAAATAACTGTAAATTAGAACGCGTTATTATTTTGGAAGTTCTGAGAAGTGAAATTCATTATTTAGATTGTTTAAACTTAGGCGAGCTAGAGTTATTAAATTCGAGAGGAAGGGGAGGAAGGGATACTATGAATAATTAGATTTTTAGATGTCAAGTTCGTTTTAAAATCAAAGATTTAAGAAAAAATTTATCTCATTTTTATCTTTTTTTTTTTATTTTTTCTACTTCAAAGAACATTGATGAGCTTGCTATTCGTCAACTGGTCTCAAAAAGTAATACTAAACCAAGATATACATTAACTCAATAGAAATGTATTTCTCCAATACTAATCAAGAGATTTGATTTGTTCTGATTTATCTCAAGCTTATTATTTCCAAATTATTGAATTTCACGCTCAAATAATGGTCTAAATCGCCAGTAGGAGTAAAGCAAGTTTTTCTGCTATTGACAAATTTACCCCAAACTCAAATGCCAATAGATTCTAATCATATTTTCTAAACGGTAACAAAGACAAGAGTATTCGACAGAAATCTTCTGGCAAAAGAATCTGAAAGAATTAATATAAAATCAAAAGAATAACAAAACAAATAGAAATTTAAGAGATAAACAACATTTTTATCCAATCCTGATAAAACACTAATGAGAGACAAATCAGCTAAACGTCGCATCAAGCGAGAAAAACAAAAGGAAGAACTCACTAAAGATGGCATGGTATCAGGGAATATCGATAGAAGTGAAATCAAACAATATGTCATGAAATATTTCAAAAAAGAATGGAAAATGATCGTAATCTCCTAATTTATCCTCTTCGCTTAAACTTACATTAACATACAGTAACCGTTTTTCACTCAAGATTTCATAGAAGCAGCAATCAACGGATAGACTGATAATCTAATATCCTTAACAAAGATTTATGCAATTCAAAACACTATTCTGTTGCTGTCCGATCCTCTTTTAGAATGCGTGCTCAGCTCCTTCAAGAAAAGAATGTAAATGGGGATCTAAGCTGATATCTACAAAGAAATCCTTTCCAAAGACATAAGCTACTTCGAGCAAACGAAATTCGCTTAAATCTAGCAATTAGCGCATTAAGGATCTAAAGCTGTCATGGAATTAGCTTGTGGAGATAGGATCTTCAATACACTTAAGACGATCTTCAAAGCTACTGGGCATTGCTATTTTTTATTCTACTAGAGCATCCGGATCACAGGTATTCTCTTAGCTTTTTGCATCGTCCGTGGGTTATGGAATCATTGTGCTTTTTCATGGAAACTTGCGTTGACAAAATAAACATACTAAGAGACGATTGAAAAGGAAAAGACATTCCAAGATGTGATTTAGAATGTGATCACCGTCAAAGCGTTTGCGAGGGAACAAAAGGAGATAATTAATTTCAATTCGCAGCTGGATAAACTGCAGACTTCTGAGACGAAAATAACTTCTTTGAATAAGTAAGTCGCGCTGTTTGGCGAACTTCTGAGCAAAGTGCAAAAGATCATTGTGCTGTATTATGGATCGGTGTATTTCATAACGAAAGCGGAGACGGTGAAAGTGTCGACGTTGACGACACTGCTGTCGTATAGTCTAGCGTTTACTTAATTGTACACTGCGATAAAAGATCTGTTTGGGTATGATTAGTAGAATATGTATTTCATGGTGGAAGCGATTGTTTAGATGTCGAAAATTAAAACAACTTAAGGATTGTGTAGTCATATTGATATCGCAGCCAAAAGGAAGAAGGAGAATGCAAGTGAAAATGAGACTCAGCAAGGTAAGAAGCTTAGAAATAATAGTGCTATGTTTGGTAATTATTTTGTGTGGATTTAATAGATTTAAGTTTATCTGAAGAGAGTTCTGCGTTGATGAGATAACTGCATTCGATTCGAGGTGATATTGAGTTTTCGAATGTCAGTTTCAAGTATTCGGATTTCACAGATGACTACATTCTTAAGGACATCTCGCTCAGCATAAAAAGTGGAGAATTTGTAGCGTTTGCTGGTACTAGCGGGAGTGGGAAATCAACTGTTATAAATCTAATGGAGAGATTCTATGATTGCACTGAAGGCAATATTTTAGTGGACGGAGTGAATATAAAAGATATGGATCTAGGGGTATTGAGGACTAGTATCGGATTAGTTTAATAAGAGCCTGTGTTGTTTGATTCTACGATACTTCACAACATTACCTATGGAGTTGACAGCTACGATGACGAGAGCGTTGTCGAAATCTGTGATATTTCTGGAGTGAGTGAGTTTGTGTTCGATAAAGAGCGCTTCCCTGATGGGTTGTAGACGCTAGTAGGGTCGAAGGGGTTGCTACTCAGTGGAGGGTAAAAATAGCGAGTAGCAATTGCTAGAGCGTTGATAAAGAGTCCTAAGATATTGATTTTTGATGAAGCAACAAGTTCACTTGACGCGGAAAGTGAGTTTTAGGTGTAATAATACATTGATAGGTTGGTTAAGAATAGGAAAATGACGATTGTAGTTGTAGCACATAGGCTGTCAACGATTGTGAATTGTGATAGGATTTACTTAATGCAAAAAGGAGAGATTGTGGAAGTTGGATCGCATGTTTAGTTATTAGCGAAACAAGGATATTATAAATAGCTTATTAATAGGTAACTTTGTGCTAATAATGAGATTAAAAATGATGCTGCTGATGGAGGAATAATAAATTCGATTGGAGAAGATCAAATTAGAGAATAAAATATCTATAGTAATAATATTGATAACCACTCCAATGGATCAGGATCATCGTCTTAAGATGGAGAGATGTCGTAAATCTACAGAGACGATTCAGAGAATTTAAAATTATTGAGTTCTCAAGTCGATCAAGATGAGATGGAAGGGACAAAAGAAAAACGGAAAGTTAAGATCGTTGGAAAAGGATAATAACAGATAATTGCGAAGAATCATGGAAATAGCTAGAATTAATAAGAATAATAAGTAAGATAAGTGCAGCTAGATGGATCTAAAAGCATCATGCTTCAAGGGAATGGATTATCTGAAGAACAAATGGAAGTCGCTATCAAAGCTGTCAGCAAGGCACTTGAGATTTTCTAAAAATAATGAGTTAATTCCTATGTGGGTAAAAAAGTTCATTTATTTTCTTGTAAAAATGTTGAATTATGTATTAAATAGCAAGCTGAAAGGAAATGGGAGAGAAAGATAGGAATATTTAGGGTTTTTGATTTCGAAAGAGGGATAATTATAAAGAACGATAATTTGGATTCTTCTAAAGGTAAAGGATATATCATTAAGATGTCTGGAGTTTTCGTGCTACTATTGATCTCATTAGTTTCCCCATCCTCACACAATTACTTTATTTAATTATCTAAAAAACTTTTGGAACAAAAGTTCAAATAATGTTCTTTTGAGATTTGACACTTTGAGGATTGGTTTTTATCTTTAAAATCCTTGGAATTTACTTGCTCTAAACTGGAATTAAAAAAATTGCCAAATTGATAAAAAAGTATTGGCTGTAGATAGAGCAAGGGACGAAATGAAAAGCATACAAGAGTGAGATGAATAAGTACTAAGGAGAATAGATTAAAAATACAAAGAAATCAAAAATTAAATCATTTTTTATTACAAAAATTATTTACTAATTTCCAGATTTTTACTTAACAATTAGATCGCTAAGGTTTTTCATTTGCTCATTCATGCTTAGTCATTTGTTTTTTCACTGACTTCCCCTGTGTTATAATGATTCTATTCATCTTATTTGACTTTTTTTGCTTCTAATACACTTTTTTTGAATTTTTCTTGAAAGAATTCCTTAGTTCCAAATTTTTCTAACTATTTTTCTGCCCTTCCAACATTCTCCTTCCATAGCAGTGTGCTTTCATATTTATCTTGTTAGTACTTTAAGAATTCATAGACTTAGCTCACCTATCCATACAGTAAATACTTAGGAAGAATAAAAGTGCCTGCGCTAATGCAGACAATATGTCTTGTGTATTTCGCATATTTCGGCCAAGTACATTAAAATCCATTCGCTAGTTTATAGAAAGTTGTCATGAGTGCAAGTGATAAACAAGCACTGGTTTTGTAGGCAGTGCTGATCTCTTGAATCTTTGATTTAGTGATGTTGTCATCAACCGCAGCTAGAACCTAAAAACTAGGATTCACACACCAAATATCTAAGTACCCATTGAAAGTTGGAGGGGCGTTAGTTGTCTAATAGCTCTCTAAGTTTCGGATTCTAGTTGCTAGTCTAACTCGTTCAATCATCTTCATATCGATATCTTCATATTCCTCTGTATTAGGAGGACTTTCAACCCTACTCTATTAGAATTTGTCACTGTTACTGTCGTTATTCATCTCTTTAGGTTTTTCTTTTTCTTCTCAAAAAGGATGTTATTCAATCAAGTAGAAGATACACTATTTGCACATTAATTTGGAAGATTTATCAAAAAGATAGATTGAAAAGACTCATGAATATCACCATGAAACATAATATGCCTTAGTTTTAATCTTGTTCACCATAATTTCTTATTTCCACACCTTTCTTCACAAAATGTGATTAAAAGTAGGAATTTTTTCGAACATTCTTTAATCGAGTTTAGAAACCATTTTAAACCTTTTAACCAATCAAGGCATTAAAAAGATAGAACTTAATTCCAATTAGCTGCTTCATGCAAACTAGTATGTTTAAGAGCATCTTTCTTTGGATTTATCTTTTAAAACTCCAATCAATCACTTGCAGTGAAGACAAAAATTATCTAATAAGTAGTGAATTACAAAGGCAACAACTTATATTTTTAATAATTATTTAGATACACTTTCTTTTATTTTGATTTTTCAGTATTAAAGAGGTTGCACTTAGAAGGTTTTCTACAATTATGACCTTCAAATAATCCAATTAAATATTGTTATAATAGCCAATTAGTCTATCTTTCTGCAATCTAAGAAAATTCAAAAGACTTGAAGGTATATAAATTTAAAGAAAGTGGTATGCGTTAGGTATGTCTTTCCCTCCAGTTTTTCTTATGACTTAGCCACAGAGAGTGATTGGCTTTAGCATCCACCAACAGATGACTCTTGAGGTGTATGAATGCAAATTTTAACTTTTTCCCTGACTTAGAAACTGCTTTTTTAATTAAATTTCTAATTTAACAAAATTCATTGACAAAAAACAAACAAAGGAGACTCTTAATTTATTTAGCATCTTCTAATGTATACCCTCTCATCAGACATTCAACCAACTTTCTTCACAGGCACAGTCACTGGTGAAGATCCGAAGACAAAAGACAATAAAAGTCGATCTTCTAGAGACGATGGATCTTAGTCCACAAGGAAAAATTCCAGAAAAACTATTGATGACTACACTTTCGCAGATAAAACAGACAAGAAAGCAATTCTTGGATAAGGATCCTATGGGACAGTTAAACTAGCTTACGATAAGCTCAACGGAGAGAAATATGCCATTAAAATTGTAACACAATAATACAAAAAAATGATTTAAAAATACTTTAATTTTGGAGTTAATTTGAGGGTTACCTTGTATTTACACATAACGATCATTATTCCATCATATCGTAGTTTGATGCTTCAATGATTTTGTGTTTTAAAAATAAACAAAGATGAATAAATCTACAATCTTTCAATTCTGCACGATTGACAACCTCAAAAGAGAAATCAAGATCTAGCGCTAGATGAACCATCCGAACATCTGCAAACTTTATCACTATTTTGAGGACAAACAAAATGTCTATTTAGTCCTTGAATATGCAGAACAAGGCAGTCTCTTCCATTGTCTCCGCAAAGCAAAGAAATTCCCTGAAGAACTAGCTTTCAGATTTTTCTACTAAACCTGCTTAGGGATCGATCATCTTCATAAGAATAGTATTATTCACAGAGATCTCAAGGTATTATTACACTTTTTTTTAATTTTTTAGAACAAAATAAGCTAATTACTTGACTTTTTTATTTCCAGCCTGAGAATCTCTTAATCGATGGTAGTGGTAATGTGAAACTATGTGACTTTGGTTGGAGTGCTGAATCACGTAATAGCATAGGAAGAACAACATTCTGTGGGACTGTAGATTACATGCCACCTGAGATGATCGGAAACAAACCGCATGACCATCGAGTAGATATCTGGTGTTTAGGGATATTATTATACGAATTAGTCCACGGATATGCGCCATTCATGGGTTAAGACGACAGAACAAAGCTCAAGAATATTTCATAAAGCTAGGAAGTTGTCTACGAGCCATTTGTATCTAAAGAACTGATTGATTTAATCAGAAGTATCTTGTAAAGAAATCCAATGTTGAGAATCTCCATGGATGGGATATTCCATCATCCCTGGATGAATAAATTCTACAAGCACTACAACATCAACATTGAGTAAATACTGCAGCAATAGAACAGCAATACTTTATAGAGTAGATCGATATCGTCTAGCTAATCACTGAACCGAAGCGTAGAGAGCAATCCATATAGTAGTAATCGATCACATTTTATAAATGATGAGAAGATCAATTCCTCGGATAGACTGAATAATAGCAGTAATTTCTCTTTTAACAATGGATCTAATAATAATACTAGCACTCGACCCATTAGTCACAATTCTTTATCTAATTCTGCACTTGTTACACCTTCTAATTATTCAAGTTCTTCAAATAATAATAATAATATGTACTCCAGCAATTCTGATTAAAAATATTATCACAGATATGACAGTGCAGAATATTCCTCAAATATCAATGGAAATACTAACAATTAATACAATCCAAACAACTACAGACTACAGCCAATATCCTAAGAAGACGAAGAAGAAGATTACTTTGAAAAACTCAAAAGAAATTCATAAATAGGCAGTGAATTAGCGAATAAAGCAAGAGAAAACAAAAACAAAAAAACAGATGATTCTTCCTTCCTTGACAGAGTCCTCATCGCATTCGGGTGCATTTCGAGAGATAAAAAATGAAAGTTATTGAAAAAGAGATCCTTGAAAAATAGCCAACCCTTTGATTATCATGAAGCAGTTACTTTTTTCCACTTGAAAAAAAGCAAATATATTATTAAAATCAAAAAAGTCTATTCCTTTTTCTGATTTGTTTACAAATAATGATCATTTTTTTTCAACAAAATAAATCAATTTCTTTCAATGATTCGTTAACCAACTAAATCAATAAACTCTATCAGCAGCTTGTCAACTTACATAAATATCACCCCGAACCTTTATATTTTACATTGCTACAAGAGACAATTTGTCAAATATTGATTTCTTCAACTGTGGAAATAACAATTAAAAACGAATAAATCAAATATTAAAAGTATTTGCCATAATAAAAGAGAAAAGAAAATACTATTCAATTGATCTTTAGGGAAAATAAAGAATCCTGAGGAAGATGGTGTTTTTGACGTCATTAAATGAAAAAAGAATCATTAAATCAAATGCTGATTTTCGCTTACAGTTGATTTTTCCCTTGTTAAATTCCCTAATTGATCTCCCAACAATCACAATCAAATATTAGGAGAAAACAAAATAAAATACAAAAGAAATACCCAATAACTTTATTCTAGCTAAACCAACACAATTTAATGGATTTGCGCACATTCTACGGTAGAGCCACTCAAGGAGGTGATATCTACCCCTTGCTCAAGGAGACAAGAGATTAATTTTTAGAGAAGCACCCAGAATCACTGTTTCTTACTGGTAATCAGCTTTCTATCAATCACAGATTAGGAATGGCTAAATTAGCTAACAACTTCGCAAAAGCGGCTACCTTCGTTTAAACTAAACAGAACAAAGACTTAACTACTGCTACTCATTATCTGACTGATGCTGGTGGCATGTTCTTGAATTTCTAAGCGTTCGTGTCCACGATTTAGATGCTCGGAACTGCGGAATAAGTCAAATATTGGGAAGATCTAGCTTTTAACTTCAAGATTCTTGGAGCATATGCGCAGACAGAGATCACCCATGGATCGGATGTTTAGTCGTTAGAGGCTAGAGCTGATTTTGATGAAGTTAATGATTGCTTTGTGTTGAACTCACCGTCAGTTGGATCATCGAAATATTGGCCTGGACTTCTAGGAGCTCAATGCACTCATTGTGTGTTTCAAGCGCAGACTTATGTTAAAGGTAAATCGTACTTTTAATTGTAATAAATTGGATTTTTAGGTTAAAAATGAATTTTTTAAAACTTAGGAAAGCACATTGGAGTCTAGACATTTGTATTGCAGCTTCGAGATCCAACTCAAAACATGGCTTGCTTAGATGGCGTTCGTGCTGGAGACATTGGCCCTAAACTAGGTAACCAATTTAAATAAATTCATCATAATTTTCAACTTTTTTTGTTTCTTTTTCTTCAGGTTTTATTTACGTTGACAATGGCTGGCTATTGCTGAAGGACTACAAGCTCAAGAGAGAAAACATGCTGATGCGGTATTGCAGTGTCGAGAAAGATGGCAGCGTGAAGCGGGCGAGTGCTGCAGCAACAAAACTAGGCTATGGAAGTATGCTTAACTTACGAGTGAATTTAATTTCAACTTTCGCAAGAGGAGCTCTTACATCAGTTACGTTAGCTTATCGAAACACGCTACCTGCCAACATGAGTAGAGGTTCATGGCTAAAAGAAGAATTCAGTCGAAATTCCACATTGCTTCTGACTCACTTGAATCTAAAGCAGCTGCATGCTGAATTCAAAATTCTTGCTGCGTAAACAGAAAACAAACAAGTTTTGCAGAAACTAAGCTAGCTGCACGTGCTGAGTGCTGGGCTAAAGACATTGAGCTCGTGGACACATCTTTACACGGTGATGAATATCATAACGTAGCATCATCAAACAGCTGTGCTCAACTCTTCAGCTTAGGTTGTTCGACTCACTGACGCCATCCCAGCGACAACTTACGAAGGAGACAACAATGTCTTGCTCTAATAAACAGCGAAGTACATTATGAAGATCGTCCATAAGTTGCTTGAGAATCTACCAATTAGTGTAACTTCCTCGAATGCAGCGTTTGGGTTCTTAGTCGATTCCTATTATAGATCTATCTCCGCTGCAGAAGTCAAGGAAATCACCATCGAAAATGCAATTATTGCGCTTGAACAAGCAAGTTATTTGCTCTTGAAGTCCTTAGTCTAAGGAAAACAAACTCAGGCGAGATTAATCGATGCTAGCAAGTTCTTCGTAGAACTTGCTAATATTAGACTCGCGAGAGAGCAGCTAGAGAGGGAGAAACTGTCATCTGAAGCAAAAAAAGCCCTTGGATTGCTTCTTTGCATTAACGTCTTAGCAGTCTTCAAAGCAAATAAAACTTTGCTGTTTGTGTTTGGATTATGCAAAAATGATAAATTCGAAGAGATTCTACGCTTGAAGTAGGGATTCATCGATCAACTTGATAATGATTACCTCTCCTAGAGCTTCGAGAATGTGGTCTATGACAGCTAGTAGAAGAAAAACAATAACAATTTCGATTAATTCGAGGAAGAAGGAAATCAGCTCCAGCTTTCGATTAAGGAATCTCTTTAGGAATTTTCAGCCATACAACGATCATCTACGTTGCAGAAGTTGTGAGAAGCACATCATCTGCGATTTCCATAGATGCATGTTGTCATTTTAAGCATAAGTAAATATGTGTTTCTGCATAATCTACAAATCAATTTACCATTTTTTGATATTTCTTATCAATTCTTTGATGTTTTTGACAATCACAACAACAAAATAAATAAATCCTAGACAAAAGAGAAATTAACTGATCTTCTCCTAAAGGTGTCATTGCGTGTGGCTGGTTGGTTGCTTTCAGAGAAGAAATAAAAATTATGAAATTAGGTTAAAATATAACAAAAGAGGAGAATAGGGAATTATAAATATAATTTATTATTGATTCATTATCACATTGGGGGAGTGGGAGGTTGTTAAATGTAGTAAGCAGTAGAAGAGAATTGTTAATTCAAGATTATGATAAGAAGAAGATAGAGAGAGATGTAGATTGAATTGATTAACAACCTTTCCCCACATTTTTATGGGGAGAAATGACGTAAATTAGAAATTCAGAAATAGTCTGTAGAAGAATAC
>Ga0302271_10002351_pt1 | contig 17115 bp, 14 predicted proteins | sample III_Bog_N1_1_FD_198767 | JGI IMG/M metagenome (GOLD analysis project Ga0302271, IMG submission 198767) | Peat permafrost microbial communities from Stordalen Mire near Abisko, Sweden - III_Bog_N1_1 | ecosystem: Environmental > Terrestrial > Soil > Wetlands > Peat | place: Sweden: Abisko...
GCCACTTTCCATGAAACTTGAGACCTTTTATGCCTTGAAATAGTCACTGAAATAGCTGATTGATTCAGATGAACTCGCTTTGTTAAAATTGAAAAGGTTTGTTAAATATCTCGTCAGCGAATAGTCATAAATATCCTGCAGAATATCCTTTATAACATCGGGCTTCTGCATATCCGATAGTAGTATTAGCTATAAATCGAATACAAATGCAAACGCTGTCTGTGGAACTGTTGGGGAGCCTAGGAAAATTGAAAGCATAATCAAGCCACTCACTATCAGCATGAAAATCTTAATGCCTTTGAAATGCCAGAAATTCTATCTATTAACCGAAAAATACAGTGTTTCCACGCAATTCAGCTAACCTGTGCTGTTCCGAAATAGCTCTCTTCCATAGTAGCACTAGCAGAGCTGAGAAGTTGAGTTTAATGTGAAGAAATTAGAGTTGTCGCAGGTTGAGCATGAATTTCCGTTTAAGCATTTTTAGCATATTTCCATGCATTCCATGCAGTGCTATGTATGTCCACTTAATTCGTAACTGTCATAAGTTCCATCATCACATTGACATTGACTTTAATTACTGAGAGTCTGCCCTTGGAAGCATGTTATGCAATCAGTGGTAGAATCTTCACAGGTGCTGCAATTTGGGTCGCATTGGATACATTACAGCTCACTTTCGTAGGATCCTTTGTTGCACTCACATCGATTATCTGCTGTCAGTGTCCGGACGGCAGTATCACATTGAATACAGTTGTTGTTGGTGTCGCATCGAAGGCAGTCATAAGGGCAGATATCACACTAATTGTTAGTGTTCTCAAAATATCTAACAATACAATCGCAGGTATGCTTAACAGGATTGTATTCTCTGTAAGACTGGGATTAAGGGTAGCATTCTGTGCATTTATTTGAATTTTGAGTGCACAGCTTGCAACTGGAATTGCAGGGCTTACAAGAAGCTAGACCTACATCGGCGTAGCCGTCCTTGCAAAGACAGCTTCCAGTTTGGATGACTGAGCTCGTTTGCAAAGGTAAAAGTGTTCTAGTGATTGACGAACAACTTATGCAATCGTTAGCTGTACTACCATCGCAGTTCAGGCAAGATACATCGCAGAGCAAGCATTCGTTAGCAGCTGCTGCGTAGATGTATCCTGGCATGCAAATGCAGCTTCCACCACCAAGTTAAAATGAAGGCTTGCAGAGAGTGCAGAAATATGCCGACCCAGCACATTCCACGCAGGGAGACTAACAAGGAGAACAGATAGGCTAGTTCAAAATTTCGAAAGTACCCGATGGACAAACACACTGGGCAATCTTAGATGTAGAAAAGGAAGCTGGAGATTTGACTACTCTATTTCCTGAACAGGTTAAACAGTGGAAGTTCCAAGGTCCAATGCAGGATATGCAGGAGTAATGGCAAGGCTAGCAGGAGAAAGTTGACTATCGAAAATAGTAGCCACTCACGCAGGTGCAGTGTTGCTATGATTATCCGTTGAATAGAACGATACCAGTACTGGAAAGCACGGAGTTCACTGGGCAAGTAAGGCAAAGCTGATGGTTGAGATTACTGCAAGTGAGGCATGTTGGATGGCATAGAGACGAAGCAATAGAAGAGTCAAGAGTGCAGGAATAAGGTGGTGTAGCTATGGAAGAGGCATACCCAGAATTACAGCTGAGACAATCTGTGCTCACTGAAGAACTGCATGATTAGCAGCTTTGATCACAAAAAAAACAGGATTAGGTGACAGCATCATAATATTGGTGATTCGGACATCCACATGTGCTATCTGACTAAAGGATGAGATTGCTACTGCAACTAGTGCAATGCGTGGGGGAAGTTATGCAAGTCAAACAAGATGAAGAACAGGGAGAGCAACCACTGCTAAGGATGTTAAAATAATACCCATCTGTGCAACTACATAGATTGTATAAACTATTGAGTGTCCTAAACGAAGTAGCTGAGCAAGTAGTACATTAATTTGCAGACGGTCCAACACAGCTGAAACAAGACGCTTCACAAGGCTAACAGGAAAATTCTTTGTTTTAAGAGAAAGTCTTCGGTTAACAGACACAACTAGTGGTGAGGGCTTTATAAACTCTGTTTTATATTGAATAGCAGCTAGTACAGTTATTTTCCAGTGGTCCTGTGCAGGAATTGCAAGTTGGATAGCACGCAAAGCAGGAATTCAGTAAGGGATCATAGTAAGTATGTGCTTAGCACATGCAAGAAAATGTCAAATTAGGGGGTATTACAGCTCCTGGGATGAAATTCTTTAAAGGATCGCAGGATAAACATCCTGTGGGAGTGTTATCTGAACAAGAAAGGCAAGTAATATCGCATTTCCCACAGAGTTCGTTGGATAAGTCATCGAAATATGTAGGTTGACACTTGCATTCATTAGTAGAACTGTCGAGAATCCTGTATTTAGCGATATCACATTGCGTACAGCTGGTACTTGCTGTCGTCCCAGAGCACTCACTGCAGGAATAATGGCATTATTAACATAAGCTGTTTATACCATCACTGAAGTAATGCGATTAGCATGGACACTTAAAGTGTAATGGTACAGATGAAGGTACAGTTAACCTAAGAGAACTACTCAAACAAGTTTTGCAGTCGCTACTTGTGCCAGCACTGCATTCTTCACAGGTGTAGTCACAGAGCTTGCAGGTTGAAGGGGGTGTTGTGTCTTCGTAGTAGTGAGACAAACAAATGCAAGCAAACGGAGAGAGCATTTAAGAGGGGGTTCTGAAACTTGGGGAGGTTGAATCGCAGCCGACGCAAGAGTTCTTAGAGGAGCCAGAGCAATCTTTACATGTATGGTTACATTTAGAACAGATATTTAGGTTACTGGCATCTTCGAAGAACCCCAAAAGGCATAGGCATTTAGAAGATGTCTTGATTCTATGGGCTTCACATATGATACAATCAGTATCGTTTGGGCCAGAGCACGTCAAACAGGAATAGTGGCATTGGAGGCATTGTTTAGAAGATGGATCTTAAAAATATCCAGGAAGACAATCACAGAAAAATGAACTTGATCCTGTAACTCTAGGAGTCCTGAATTTTGGACTAGCTGAGTCACACAGAGTGCATAGACTTGTAGCTGCTCCTGTGCATTCTTTGCATGATTGGTCGCATGCTTAACAGACTAAACTAGCGTTTTCAAATAATCCGGGGTTACATAAACACTGGGAGGATCCTGAGAGATATCGATCAGCTCTGCAGCTAGAGCATTCCGTGGTTAAAGCCCCAGTGCACTCTAAGCAGCTTTAATCACATTTCTGGCAGTTCTACGAAGAATCCTCAAAATATGTGGACATGCAAGTACAACTAAACGGCTGGGGTAGGCTAAGCTAATTTACACGGAAAACAGAGCTGTCACAGGAAATGCAGTCTGCTGGAGTCCCACCAGTGCAAGTCAAACATGATTTATGGCATATTTGGCATTTTTTAGAGGTGTCTTCATAGTACCCAGGGATGCATAAACAAGCGAAAGGAGAAGGATCACCAACTGGTGCCTATCGAAATGAAGGAGAAGAACTATCACAGGAGGTGCATTTACTAGCCGAAGATCCTGAGCAAGTAAGGCAAGATGACTTACAAGCAGCACAAGAATTACTGGAATTCAGATAATACCCTGTGTTGCAGAAACAAGTGTTGGAGGCACTGAGAGTGGAATGAGATTTGCAAGTTAAGCATGACGAGATCAGGCTATCAGAGCAAGTCAAGCAAGTTGGATGGCATAGCTAGCAGGTTAGAGATGCATCTTCGTAATAACCAGGGAGGCAGCGGCAAGAGAAGATAGTTGAACTAGATGTTGAAGGGGTTCTAAATATTGGAGAACTTGAGTCGCAAGATGTGCAAGTAATAGGAGAGTTGTTGGTAATACAGGTTTTACAGGAGGTGTGACAATTCTTGCAGGAATTGGAGTTTAAGGAGTCTTCGAAGTAGCCTTCTAAGCAAGGACATTGGAAGGTAAGTGGATCAAATAGTCTATTCGCTGTGCAAGCAGAGCAGGAACTTGAAGTACCTCCGAAGCACTTGCTGCAGGAGTAGTGGCAGAGCGAGCATAGGTTTGAGGAATCCTAGTAATAGCCATCGGAGCATATACAGCTAAATGGATATGGTGATGGAGGGTCAGGTGTACGAAATAGAGAACTATTACAGGAACTGCAATTAGTGATAGAACTTCCGATGCATTCCTGGCAGGTGAAATTACAAATTGCACAAGAGAAATTGTTAGAGGAGTCTTCGAAATAATGTGAATCGCATGGACAAGAATTCAAGGCTGATAATGTTCTGTTGCTTTGGCAAGTTAGGCACTCATTATCAGTAGCTCCACTGCAAGATGAACATGAATAATGACAAGGTATGCAAGAATACTATCCATTATCGAGAAAGGTTTAAGGCATACACACACATGAAAACGGTGGAGTTAAAGGTGATGCTGTCCGATACACTACAGCATCACAGGAGCTACATTAAGATGGTGCTATCCCTGTGCATTCCAAGCAGGATTAATCACAAGCAGAGCAATGACCAGCAGTTGTGTCAAAGAAGAATTTTGAGTTGCAAGTGCATTGGTGAGTAGAAGGATTGAATGTGCTATTCAGTTCACAAGATAGGCACTCATTGTTATTTGGTCCAGAGCAAGTCAAGCATTGAGTATTACAAGGGATGCAGACATAGGAAGAGTCTAAGAAATATCCAGGTTAGCAGATACAGGAGTAGTTAGAGATTTCTGGTTTAGGTATGAAAAATAAACCAGCATCGCAAGCAGTACAATCAATATTGGATGCGGTGACACATTCCTAGCAAGTTGGGAAGCAAGCTAAGCAGGAGTTGGTTGCTGAATCTAGGAAATATCCTGAGGAACATGCGCATTAGAATGGTGGAGTATTTAAGGAAGATGGAGATCTATGAAGAGATGGTTCACATGCAGTGCAGTCTGTGGGCAGTCCAGATTAGCAATCAAGGCAAGTTGGGTCACATTATTGGCAAACATTGAGCGCATCAAGGAAGTAGGAAGTTATGCAGGGACAAGAGTTTGAGATTAGATTACGATGAGGCGGACAAGAAGTGCATTCTGAGGGAGTTGACCCAGTGCATTCCAAGCATGAGTCGTCGCAAGTTTAGCAATCGTTTTGGAAATCAGCAAAGTAATGAGAGGAACAAAGGCAGGAAAAAGGAGGTGTCACAGAGCTCGGAATTCGATGGACAGTGGAATCACAAGATGAACAGCTTAGAGATCCGAGAGAAGAACATTCTAAGCATGAATGGTCACATGAAATACAAGTTCCAAAAGTATCTTGATAGTAATGAGAAATGCAGTTGCACGAAAATGTAGGGCTTACAATTGAATCAGGCTCTCTGAATTATGAGAGGCTGCAAGAGGTGCATTGAGTGGAAGATCCCCCAGAACAAGTCGCACAAGATGGGTCACATGGTTTGCAATCACTGTTAGAATCCTAGTAGTACCCAACAACGCACTCACATTCACTAGGAAACCCATGCTTAGGAGTCCGAAAAACTGAGCTATCGCATGAATTACAGTTAGATAGTGCGCTATCCACACATTCGGCGCATGTCTTATCACAAACAGAGCAGCTTTCTCCAGCATCTTGGTAGTAGTGAGAAATGCAGATACATGAAAACAAAGGGTTCGTTGTTGAATCTGGTTCTCTAAATAATGCTAGACTGCATGAAGCACACTGCGTTGCTGATCCGCCAGTGCATGTTGAACACGTTGGATCACAGGGCTAGCAGTCTCTGTTAGAATCTTCATAATATCCAGGCATGCACTCACATTCACTAGGAAATCCGTGCTTTGCTATTCTAAAAGCTATGTTATCGCATAAGCTGCAATTCTAAGGCTAATTATCCACACATTCAACGCATGTCTCATCGCAGATAGAGCAGCTTCCTCCTGCATCTTGATAGTAATGAGACATGCAGGTGCATGAAAATGAAGGGCTAACAATTGAATCAGGTTCTCTAAATAAAGTTAGATTACAGGAAGTACATTCAGTGGAAGATCCACCAGAGCAAGTCATGCAATTTGCATCACAGGGCTAGCAATCTCTGTTAGAATCCTCGTAGTACCCAGCCATGCACTCGCATTAGCTTGGAAACCCATGCTTAGCTATTCTAAAAATTAAGCTATCACAAGAAATACAGCTACTTGCCAAGTTATCTTAGCAATTAGAACACGTTTTATCACAAATAGAACAAATATTTCCTGCATCTTCAAAATAACTAGAAATACAGTTGCATGAAAAAGTAGGACTTACAGTTGAATCAGGTTCTCTAAATGAGGCTACGTTGCATGAGGTGCATTGGGCGGAAGATCCCCCAGAGCAAGTCGCACAAGATGTATCACACGGTTAACAATCACTGTTAGAATCCTCGTAGTACCCGGCCATGCACTCACATTCACTAGGAAACCCATGTTTAGGAGTCCGAAAAACTGAGCTATCGCATGAATTACAACTAGATAGTGGACTATCCACACATTCTACACATGTCTTATCGCAAACAGAACAGCTTCCTCCAGCATTTTGGTAATAGTGAGATATGCAAATGCAAGAAAACATTGAATTAACTGTAGAGTCCGGTTCTCTAAATAATGCTAGGCTACAAGAAGTACATTGATTTGCTGATCCACCAGAGCAAGTTGGACAAGTTGGATTACAAGGTTGGCAATCCCTGTTAGAGTCCTCGTAGTACCCAGTCACGCACTCACATTCACTAGGAAACCCATGCTAAGCTACTCGAAAAGCAGAGCTATCGCATGAACTACAGCTATTTACTTAATTATCCACGCATTCAACACAAGTATTATCACATATTTAGCAATTCCCTCCAGCATCTTAATAATAGTGACTCTTACATTGACATTAAGAAGGAGAATAACCAAATATTTAAATCCTGTTTAACCCACTATTGCAATTTGTGCATTCATTTTACGATCCACCTGTGCAATCCCCACAAGTCTAATCGCATTGCGTACACACCCCCGATGCCTCATAATAATGTCCCATACAAACACATGCAAACGTGGTACTTCCTGAACTCGGTAACCTGTAAATGCCTGCATCACAAGAAGTACAATCATTGGCAGTTCCATTCGCACATTCTAAGCATGTAGAATCACACTGCTAGCAGACCTTTGAGGAATCCTGATAGTGGTGGGAATCACACTAACAAACTGATGAATTCAAACTACTGTTAGCTCCACAAGTCACACAGTCAGTCATTTAGGGACCATTACAAGTCAAGCAAGACCCATCACATGGCTGACAAATCGAATTAGAATCCAAATACTTTCCATCTGGGCATTTGCACACAGTCCCATCGAAAATTTAGTTATTCTTGCAGGCAGAGCATGTCAAAGAGTCACTGCACTGAATGCAATCATTCAAACAAGCTTAGCATACAAAACTAGAGTCTTCATAGAATCCATCTTTGCAGACACAAGAACCACTAGTAATCTGCCGATTAGCATCTATGCAAGTACTACAGACAGTTGAGTATTCCTTCAGAGGATCCACACAACTCAAGCAATTTGCTGCATAAGAAAACAATGGATTTACACATGAGCTACAGTTGCTGCTACTTGGGGATTTAAGAGCATCAGCACAAGTTAAGCAGTTAGTAGCTGAAGTCTAGCACTCCGCACAAGCTGGATCGCATTACTAACAAGTCGATTTATCACCCAGATCAAAGTAGCTGCTTCCACAAGCACATTCAAATCCACCAGTGAGACTCCTCAGCTAAGAACTTTTGCATGACAGACAGTTATTTGACCCTGATCCTGAGCAGGTTTCACAGGATTAATCGCATGGCTAGCATGTCTGGGAAGCTCCCAGGAAATATCCAGTCATGCAAGAGCATGAGAAAGGTGAAGGGGAGCTAGAAGGAAATGGCTAGAAGAAAAGTGTGCCATCACATTAAGTGCAGTCTGAGGAAGTGCCTGATGAGCAAGTTTAGCAAGTGGGATGGCATTGCTAGCACATATTTCCATCGAAGTACTCATTAGATAAGCAACCTGAGAGAATCCTTGTGCTGTGTGTTTCAACAATGCTACTTAAATAAAACCAAAAATGGATTAGTACTTGAGTTTGTTCTTAGGATAACAATCCCAAAATGAAAAGCTAAACATTCTTGGGACTCGAAAAATTAAAAAATTAAAATTGTTAACAAACAATATTATTAATACTAGCATCAATCCCATGCTTCTATGTAGAAATATCTCGAGAAAATCGATATTTTGTTTGTTGTTTTATGTGATCAAAAAGCAAGAAAGCTACTAAAATAAATGGATATTTGCTTTTTTAGATGTTATGCAAGTTGAGGGGGAAGTTGCTAGAATCTAGCAGAAGAGAATAAAAATCAAAAAGCAAAAAAAAACAATTAATCTTACTTTGATCCATTGTTGATGGTAGATTTTCCGTTGCAAGTTTCAAATCCAAAGTTAGTTGATTTCCAATCATCAAACTGAGCATTGCTTTCTCTAGCCAGCAGAAGTTTCACCTGTAACAATAGTATTACCTGAAACAACCAACATTCTAATTGTGTTTGGAGTCCTCTAAATCGGTTGCTTCTCTTCATCTTTAACTTGTTTTCTGTCTCTTTTTTTCTTACAGTTTATTATCAATATTTGATGAACTGTGTGGGGAGGATAAATCTTTTTATCTATTTGGGTTTTGTGATAAAAAGGGAGAAGATCGATACGCAACACTTATTAGCAGACTGTGGGAGGAGAATAAACAAGATTAATTGGGATTTTTTAATCAAAAAATTAGGTGTTATCATGTAATCTCATGTTTTTTAAGTCAGTCCAAAGGGGTAATTTATGATTTTTGCTTACAATTATTTCAAAACTTTGAATTAAACTCAGTTGAATCATAAATCCACTAGAGAAACCAAGCAAGACCTATTATTATTTATTTTTTCTCTCGCATAAATGTCTTGAACCAATAACACTCCCCTATTCTCAAGGCTGGAAAGTGTTCAATAAATGCCCTTTTTCGTCGATTAATTCAAGAATTATTTGCAATTTACGAATGAATGCATCAAATAATCTTGAGCATCTCCTAGCCTATCTAGTTACTATTTGTTTCATCAGAATCTATCCTTTTGTAGAAGAAACACTTTGTTCTTCTTAATTGTGCTATTATTTATTGTTCTTCTCTGTAAGGATTTTTGCTTTTGGATTATTTCATTAGCCACTCTGATATGAATTCTCCAAGCCACTTCTGAGAGCTGCTCATTCAAGCAAGTGTTTTGAAGCGGGGATGACAGCTCAACTCATCTAAACTCAAGATAATTGTTAGTTATCTCATCCTTTTCTCCTGATTCCTGATTCGAGCTGATTTCTAATCAATAAGGATCTTCAAAATATGTAAGCTAATTTCCTTTATTTTTTCATTAATTCTCTCGCCAATTCGGAGTACTCTTTTTGTAAGTGATGCTCCCAGACATCAAATTTTTTTTTCTTTTACAATTTAAAGTTTTAAGTTACAATCCAATCTTTAATTCAAGTAAAATCGAATAAATAAGCTAAAACCATATCACATGCTCACACACATATAACATGATTATGATGATATTTAAAAATACACATTATCTAATATATTCACAGGTTTCTTTTTATTGATCCAGTGCGAAGAATAAATAAATCACTTTTTTTCTGTCTTAAAAGAATTCCTTCAATATGACTCGGGAAGATCGACATTTTGGTTGTTTGGACGCGATAAGTAATTTTGAATCTGTAAGCAAAGAAAAACAAAACAAATTGAAAGTCAATCAAGCATATAAATGTGCTGTAATTTTTTTAAAAAGCATCATGAATTCTTTCTAAACATCCAAAAATATGTATCTCTCTCTTTGAGTTATTGTTAAATAACTAACAATATTTTCATAGTTTGTTACATAATTTTTTTATTTGGCAGTAAGATGCATTGCCGGTGATGCATTCGTCTAATACTTGGATAACTAAGCTGGTTCATCGAGTGTAGTCTCATACTGTTTTCGTAAGATTGCAGATTGATTAAAATGTTCAATTAAATTCTCTCGCAATTGCTCATAGTCTACTGTAGATTTTCGGAACTTTTACACATTGAATGCTACATCAACTGCTAGAACAATCGCTAAAGATAGGAGTAATACAATAACGGATATTTCAAATACCAGTGAATAAGCACAGATTGTATCCATAGCATCGGTAGTCATGTATCTGATCTCCGAATTCGATACAGAAAGATACAAAAATACCACAACAAGTGCAAAGAGACAATGAAATATACTCGAAAGTATTTAAGCATATTTGATAGTGTTGAATTGCAGCAGTGACAGCGGGAAGAGTCCACCAAATCTAGTGATGGAGATAACTGCAAGATAAGTAGAGGAACTAGCCATACCCAAGAACAAGCAATTCAACCCCGAAAGACATATGTAACCAATGATACTTTAATGCTAGAGTGTTAATCGTTGGGTTTCTTCAGGTGATCTGCTGATAATACAGTTGTTGTATTTCTCATCGCAGAAATACATCTTCGCGTTGTTGATATTCAGCCATGCGAAAATCGAGAAATAAATCAGAAAAACACTTGCAAAGAAGAAATCTACTGCCGTCGCAGCTGAGCTGACTGTGATCATACTCATCATTAGAAGGTAATAGTGAAGCATCGCAAGAATCGAGTGGAAAATATTAAAGATATTCAAGTGATACATTCTGTAGATACGGATGGATCGAAAGGATATCTATGAAGCTAAGTTAAAAGAGAGTATTTTCTTCTTTGAAACAATTGTAATGATCCCCTTACATGACAATTGAATAATTACTAGCATGAGAACTTAGAACAGAGCGCTTTCGATGATCCCAGAGATACTTTATTCTTTTAAGTATTGATTTAGATAAACAATAGGATGCGATGTGGAAGTTTTAAATACATTTGTGAATATTCCAACAAGTGAATAGTTGTAAATATCCTAGAGATTATCCTTCACGACATCTGGTTTTTGCACATTGGAAAACAAAAGCATCATTAAATCGACTAAGAACAGTAGCGCTGTCTGAGACACTGTTGGGGATCCTAGAAACACAGATACAACTACTAGCACATTAGTAACAATCGAGAGGTATTTCAGCTAATTAAATCTCCAAAAGGACGATTTATCTACTTAATAATACATCATTTCCTCACAATTCACAGATCCAGTGCTGTTCTTAGCTAACTCATATCCGTAGTAGCACTAGCATAGCTACGATGTCGAGTTGAATGTGAAAAAATTCGAATTGTCGCAGTAAGAGCAAGTCTTTCCATTAGTGCACTTGAAGCACACATCCTAGCAAGCAATACATAAATCAGTTTTCCCCGTTGCAGCAGTGTTCTTGTAGAACCCTTAATTGCACTCGCAGTCGTTGCTTGTGTTCAGAGACATTCCCGCAATACAACTACTGCACTAATCTGCAGAAGACTCACATGTTAAACAGGTATCATCGCAGGGGATACATTAAATATGATCTTCATAGTATCCTTCATTGCATTCGCATCTGCTAGTAGAACTCACAAAGCGCCTAATTGCTGTGTCACACTTGATGCAATTGTTGTTTGTATCGCACTTTAAGCAATCATATGGACAGACACTGCATTGCTTATCAGCTGTTTCATAGTATTTATCTACGCAATCACAGGTATTTGTCAGCGTATTCAGCGCTCTGTATGACTACACAGCGCATTTCGTGCAGAAATATTTATTCCCTATACAAGTCTCGCAGCTAGCATCACACAGGATGCAATCTGCATTACCATCATGTACATATCCGTCTTTGCATGAGCAGCTGCCTGATTCGACTCCACTGATTGTCGATAGGACCTTAATCGATCGATTAAGAGCTGAACACGTAATGCAATCGTTTTCAGTGATTCCATCGCAATTCTCGCAGGAAATATGACATTTCAAGCAATCGTTCGATGAAGATGCATAGGAGTATCCAGGCAAGCACGAGCAGCTGCCACCACCGAGTTAGAATTGCGGCTTGCAGAGGGTACAGAAATATGCTGATCCTGCACATTCGATGCAGGGACTTAAGCAGGTTTAGCAGTATTACTGGTTTAATGTATCGAATGTACCCGATGGGCAGGTACATGGGAAGATAAGTGATCCTGAGAAAGCTGATGGGATGATTCGATTAGATCCACAGAGTAAGCACTGTGATGATGATGGGCCTATGCACGTTGAGCAGGAGTAATGACAAGGCTAACAATCGAAAGTTGACTACCGAAAGTAATATCCAGCTATGCAAGAACACAGTTTGGTAGATATCCCGTTGATTAGCGTGATGGATGAGTAAAGAATCGAATTAGCTGAACAAGACAGACAGATTTGATGGTTGAGACTATCGCATGTGAGGCACTTAGGATTGCATAGGGATGATGCTATCGCTGTGCTAAGTACACAAGTGTTAGGTGGAGGTGAAGATGTCAAGGAATAACCTACTGTGCAGCTGAGACAATCCGAAGCCAATGCGCTTAGGCAGTTCTCGCAGCTTTGATCGCAAGACTCACAGGTTGAAGTAGCACTGTCGTAGAATTCATGAGATTAACAGGCACAAGTATTCGTAGAAATGTTTAATTGCAGGTTATTCACACAACTTGCGCAGGTTGTGCTGGAAGTTTTGCAGGTTAAGCAATTCGCTGAGCATAGTTAGCAAGCACCGCTGCTGTCAGAGTAGTATCCATCTGCACAATTACACTAATAATAATTGTTATTGTATGTTCGCTTCAGGGAAGTATCACAATCTGAACATTAGTTAGCTTACTCTCCGATGCAGGAATCGCATGTTGAATCGCAAATATAACATTGCAGGCTATTGCCATATGTAAACGATTTTGGTATGCATTCACAGGTAGTATCCAAGGAGTTAAACATTCTGTTCTGAGAAGCATAGCAAGTTAAGCAATCGTTATCTAAAGGACCTGTGCAAGAGCTGCAGGTTGGATAGCATTATTCGCAGGAATTATTAGGGTTGTCATAGAAGGTTGTGCTGACACAGACGCATTTGTAATTCGGTGCGGTAGTTGGGATTGCTATGAATTTAGCAGTATCGCAGGTTAGGCAGTCATGGGAAGTGGGATTGGAACAAGTTTTACATGTTTTTTAGCATTATCCGCATGGCTGAGTTGACTAGTCATCGAAATAGCCTGGATGACATACGCATTCGCTAGTCATGAGGACGAGATCTCGATGGTTGGATAGGTTGCAAGTTGTGCAGGCAGTTTTATCGTTGCCGAGGGAACACTCAGTGCAGCTGTAATGGCATTCTTAGCAAAGACTATTCACTCCATCGCTGACGTAATGGGAGTTACAAGGACAGGCTGTGCCAGTGAGTCCTCGGAAAGAAGAACTTAAACAGCTTTTGCAGTCGTTGTCTGTGCTGGCACTGCATTCTAGGCATGTGAAATGGCATATCTTGCAAATATCATCACTTGGGTCTTCGAAGTAGTGAGATATGCAATCACAGGAGAAGGGGCTCATAGAAGTCGAGGAACGGGTTCGAAAGACTGGTGAGGTGGAGTTGCAAAGGGTGCAGTCAGCCGAAAGAGGTCCACTGCATTCCTTGCAGGTTTTATGGCAATTCGAGCAAGAAAATGAATTTGTGCTGTCTTCAAAGTAGTTTGACACACAGTGACATGTGCCTGATAACCCAGAGATAGCTAGGAAGTTTCTGTTGGGTTGGCAGGTGAGACAGTCAGAGCTGTTAGGACCAGAGCAAGTTGAACAGCTGTAATGGCAGGATTTGCATGTGAAAGATAATGAATCTTCATAATACCCGTCAAGACATTTACAAGAATAGGGAGCTACTGCTGGCGGCAATAGGCTTGGGGTTCGAAAATGAGAACTAGAGGCATTACATTGTGTGCATAAAGAAGCTGATGCACCTGAGCATTCTTGGCAGGATTAATCACAAGCTTAGCAGGTTTTGCTGGAGTTTTCAAAGGTTCCTGAGTTGCATATGCATTCTTTAGAAGAATTCAGGTTGCGGTCAGAAGCACATGAAGAACAGTCAGTGCTCGCTGCACTGTTGCATTCTAAACAAGAGTAGTTACATTTCTAGCAGATTAATGAGGAATCTTCAAAATAAGAAGAATTGCATAAGCAGGAAAATGGAGAGGATGGCTGAGATTGATGTCTTTGAGCAGAGCTACTACAAGAGAGGCATTTGCTAGATGAAGCATCACTGCAAGTGAGACAAGAACTATGGCATATTTGGCATAATGAAGAAAGGGTATTTAAAAAATATCCATCAATGCAGACACATTAGTCACTGACAATATGGCGTAGACTATCAATACAGGAATTACAGTTTGAGTAGAGTTTGAGGGGGTCTAAGCATAATAAGCAATACTAGGAAACATCAAAAAGGGGATTAGAGCAGGCTGTGCATGATGAGGAGTAGGAGTACAGGGTATTTTTGCAGGTTAAGCAATTGGTAGCTTCAGGAAAGAGGGGATTAGCACAGGCTGTGCAAAGTGATGAGTAGGAGTAGAGGGAATCTTTGCAGCCTAAGCAGAACAATGCTTCAGAAAAGAGAGAATTCACGCAGGTTGTACATACTGAAGAATAAGAATACAAAGAGTTCTTGCATGTTTGGCAACTGGAAGATTCGTCGAAGAGGGAATTAGAACAGGTGGTACAAGCTGAAGAATAGGAGAAGAGAGAGTTTTTGCAGTCTAAGCATAATAAGGCTTCAGAAAAGAGGGAATTTACGCAGTTTATACAAGCTGAAGAATAAGAATACAAAGAGTCCTTGCAGGTTTGGCAACTAGAGGATTCAGCATAAAGCGAATTGGAGCAATTGATACAAGCTGAAGAATAGGAGAAGAGGGAATTCGCACATGTTGTACATGCTGAAGGATAAGAATACAGAGAATTTTTGCAGGTTTAACAACTGGATGATTCGTCAAAAAGGGAATTAGCACAAGATAAGCAGTTTGAGGAGTAAGTATACAGTGAGTTTTTACAGTCTAAGCAGTTTAAGGCTTCTGCAAAGAGAACATTCGCGCAAGACGTACATCCTGAAGAATAGGAGTAAAGTGTGTTCTTGCAGTCTAAGCAGTTTGAGGCTTCTGCAAAGAGAACATTCGCGCAAGCCCCGCATCCTGACGAGTAAGAGTAAAGTGCGTTCTTGCAGTCTAAGCAGTTTGAGGCTTCTGCAAAGAGGACATTCACGCAAGACACACAGCTATTCAGAGCTCTAAGAGGATCAGCACACTACAGACAATAACTTGAACTCCCTTGGCACTCTTAACAAACAGAATTACAAGTTTAACAAACTCCATAATCCCCTAGATCGTAATGTCCACTCCCACAAGCACATTCTGAGCTACCATTAACAGTCCTTAATGACCCAGCAGGACAAGATAAACAGTTATTTGTGTTTGATCCTGAGCAAGTTTCACATGGTTAATGGCAAGACTAGCAGGTTTAGCTGAGTAAGTAATACCCATCCATGCAAAGACAAGAGAACGTCGTGGATATAGAAGATGGTTAGAAATGCTATGAGCTATCACAGGCAGTGCAATCTGATGAGCTACCAGCAGAACAGGTTAAGCATGTCGGGTCACATTGATAGCAATTTGTGCCGTCATTGTATTAGTTAGATGAACAAGATACTAATATTCTCCTACAAATCAAATTATACAAAGAGAGTTAGTAAACTGTACAAATATGAATTAAACTATGAAAAAACCAAATTTTTAAAAAATTCACTTGAGAGAAAAATCCTAACTAATAGAAATTCAATTGAAAAAGCCTTTAAACTACTCACCCTTACTCTGACTGAAGCTCCTTTACTTAAAATCCTCCCACAAAAAATTATTATAAAAATTATTTGAAAAAATTGATAAACCTTTTTGGGGATGAATAAATTAGCAGAAAATCTGCGAATCTTGAGAAGTTAGTGGCAAAAAAGTGTTAATAACTCGAGGGGGTTTCTTAAAATAAGTAACTACAGCCGATCAATATATGGCTAGTAGATTTAGATTTTCCGTTTTTTGTTCAAAAGAAAAAGCTGAAAATATTTCTGTTTTCCAAGGATATTCGCTTTAGTTGAGCTGGTACAAGAAAATATCTAAGTAGTTTTGTTTGTTTTACTATGAAATTTCTGTGGTGAAGGTACTTGTATTACATGTATCTTAGTCTGTGTTGCCATCCAGCTGAATAGTAGTTTTAGTGTCATTAGCAGTTCCAGCTATCAGAGTCATAAGTTGTAAAATATTATAAATTATTCTTATCATAAGAAGGTGCTATTTGAGTTATGCTTATTTCTTATTATTCTTAGTAATGTCTTAGCGCAAATGGCTTCAGTTTCCCTTAGATCTTCTCTATTTAAGGGGATAATTCTTTCTCCTTTTATTTGAATATTGCTTTTTATTATTCGATTTTGTTGCAAATCCTCTTCGGCTTGTCTTTGAGGCATATTTTATTAATCTTTTGATATTAGCCATTTAAACAATAATATATGTGTGTGTATGTGTGAGCTAGTTAACTTGAATTTGCTATTATCATTCTTTTTTAGCTTTTTTAGCAATTTCTACATAATATGGCTGCGTGGAGAAATAAAAAATTGTTTGTTATGATTTATGATTAACAATGAGTAGACAACATCTTTATTTCTAGCAGATTGAATTTACCAATTAATAATGTAAGGATGTGGTTATTTTTTTGTCAATATTGCAATGATAATTTAGAATCGCCTATTGAGAGATAATTTCTACTTTTGTGAATCTTCCTTGAAAAATAGTTAATTCATTTACAAAAAATATATCAAACATATCTTCTGTATAACACAAAGAGCTCAAGTTGTAAGTGGGAGTAATTCTAGATGAATATTTCGTGTTAGGAAAAGCCAATAATAAAGTGATTTAGTTTTTATGATTTGATTTGTTGACAATCTTTTGAAGAAAGGATAATGTCTGTGAGATCATATTTTGAATTTTTTATTCGAATAATATGAGAAAAAGTACGGATTATCAACTAAGAAGGAGATGTGTAGAAGTGAAAACATCCTTTTCGACACAAACAGTTGATCCTGCAGTTGCTAACAGAAC
>Ga0302271_10002353_pt1 | contig 17109 bp, 32 predicted proteins | sample III_Bog_N1_1_FD_198767 | JGI IMG/M metagenome (GOLD analysis project Ga0302271, IMG submission 198767) | Peat permafrost microbial communities from Stordalen Mire near Abisko, Sweden - III_Bog_N1_1 | ecosystem: Environmental > Terrestrial > Soil > Wetlands > Peat | place: Sweden: Abisko...
GGGTAGCAATTGAAGGAGTTAAAGATGTAGGCTGTCCTGAATGTATTAAACTTTATAAAAAAGAACAAGATGAAAAAGATATTTAGATTTATTTTGATAGTAGTAATAGCTGCTATCCTGATGTTTATTTTATTTGCGTTTTGTGATTACTTTATTCCGATGAAATGAAAACTCAACTGTATCAATTAAAATCGGGTTTCGCAAAGCATAACAATCACTTAATTTATTTCGTGGCTGTTCCTTTATTTGAAACCCAAAAAGCCGTATATTTGTACGGTCATGGTACTATGGAAACTACAAAGATGGGATTGTGTTGTGCTTGTGGTAGAACCCTTACTCACCCAGTTTCCGTTGAGTTAGGTATTGGTCCAGAATGTGGACAGCACTTCCACGATTGGAATATGATTGGAGGTTATACCAAAGAAAATATTGAAAGACTTAAAGGTGCTATGGTAGAAATCAAATTTGATTCATGGGTTCCTAAAAGTCAAATAGAACAAACCTTTGATACAATAGATACCGTTGTAGTTCCTACGGATCATCCAATGCTTAAAAGACGTGAACCAGATGCTATTACAGTATTTGATGTTATACCGGAACAAGTAAATAATAAAGATATGATAAAAGAAGTAAAACCCGTCAAAGTAACCCGATTTTGTGAGGTAATGGAAAGTAAGGGTGCAAATAATAATAACCTAATCCGGATTGTATTTCCATATGATATGGAAGATATTGCCAAAATCAAAACATTACCTGACAGAAGGTATGTACCTGAACAGCGATGTTGGACAAGTCCTATTAAGATTAATACACTACAAATCCTAAAGGATTGGGGATTTCGATTAGCACCGGAACTTGAATCTATCTATGAGCAATCTAAACCGGAAAATGCCGTAAAAGTAGAAAATCTAAAACCTATGATAATCCCTGGTCTGAAAGGAGATCTATTCCCGTTTCAAGGTATAGGTGTTTCTTTCTTGGATAAAAAGCAAGGTAGAGCATTAATTGCCGATGAAATGGGATTAGGAAAAACCATACAAGCATTAGGATGGTTACAACTGCATCCTGAATTACGTCCGGCAGTTATCGTTGTTCCTGCATCCTTAAAATTAAATTGGCTTTATGAAGCTGAAAAGTGGATGACTAAACCAAACTGTTTAGTTATCAGTGGAACAAAACCTTTTAAAATATACAATGAAGGTGATATTACTATAATCAATTATGATATACTTTCGGCTTGGCTACCTACCCTTAAAGCAAAGAGTTACAAGGTACTTATATTTGATGAAGTTCATGCGTTGAAGAATAGTTCGGCAAAAAGAACTAAGGCAGCTAAACAGCTCGCAAAGGGCATTCCTCACGTTATAGGACTGTCGGGTACACCAATACTAAATCGACCTATTGAAATTTATAATGCATTAAGTATTATTAATGCTTCTGCTATTCCAAATTTTAAGGAATATACTAATAAATTTTGTGGTGCAAAGTATAACGGTTTTGGTTGGGATTTTAACGGTGCTACTAATACCGATGAACTCCACCGGATATTAGTAAATTCCTTTATGATACGTAGATTAAAAAAGGATGTACTTAAAGATTTGCCGGATAAACTGAAGTCCTTTGTCCCGATGGAATTAAATAATCAAAAAGATTATGATGTAGCTGAACGGGATTTTATTGCTTATGTCAAAGGAACTAAGGGAATAGCTGCAGCGGAACGTGCATCCAATGCCGCAGTACTTGCTGAGATCGAAGGATTAAAACAAATTGCTGTAAGAGGCAAACTCGTTGCGGCAATAGACTGGATTACAGAGTTCCTTGAAACGGACAAAAAGTTAGTTGTATTTGGAGTTCACAAGTTTGTTATAGATGCTATTATGGAGGCTTTTCCTAATATATCCGTAAAAGTGGATGGTTCTACATCTATGGAACAAAGAAATAAGAATGTAGATGCTTTCCAAGATAACCCTAAAGTAAGATTATTTGTAGGGAACATTCAGGCTGCAGGACAAGGACTTACTTTGACAGCTGCAAGTGATGTAGTATTCTTAGAACTTCCATGGACACCATCACTTGTCAGTCAGGCAGAAGATCGTTGCCACAGGATTGGACAGAAGGATAGTGTTACCATTTACTTTCTTCTTGCCGTAGGTACGATTGAAGAAAAGATTGCACGACTAATTGATTCCAAACGGAAAGTATTAGATGCAGTATTAGATGGAACTAAAACCGATGAAACAAGTTTATTAGCAGAATTAATGAAAGAGTATTTATAAACCAATTAAAAACAATTATTATGGAAACAAAAGCAAAAGAAAAGTCAGTAAAAGAAATTATCTATCAACACATTCGTAGTCACAACAGAACTATGACAGATGAATTTCTTAAATCGTTGAGTTATGGGGAATTACTTTGTGAATGTCATCCTTTAGATAGGGATTATTTTAGCAAAATGTTACATCCCGTTACAAAATGATACCAAAGGAAAATTATATCGGTTTTCGTACTGATCTGGATGATTACTTTAAATGGATGACTGGAGTACCGGAAGCTAAAAAGTCTTTCACTCCTTTCATTTATCAAAAGGGAAATCATATGTATGCCCGTTGGCATTGGAGACAACTATTTGATAAAAGAGTTCCTGAAGGTACTGTCTTTATGCAAGTCTGGCCAGGGCACTTTTCCTGTGATTGTTTTGTTTTTACTTTAGAAGATTTACTTGAATATTTACGAAAAAATAAAATAGAATTATGACTCCAATAAAAAAGCGTATTCAAGTTCTTCGTGATAATGAAGACTTTACTCTTGCCGGTATAGAAATATTAAGAATAATTGAGCAGGGCATTGAAGAAAGGGATGCTATGATTACTCACTACGAAAAAGTTGTAGCTGATTACGATAAGAATCTTACTCAATTAGAAGAATCAATTCAAAAAATAATAAATGACATTAAAGATGAACCCATTTCATGAAAAGATTAATTTATTTGAATTGGAACAAAAGATACTAAAAGATATATCAGAAACATTTCCATATCCTTTTAGTGAATGCAATACGGTATATCAAAAATGTTGTTCCTTTGATAAAACTATCCAAATATTAGATATTTGTCATAAGCACGATGTAACTCCGGATATTATAATTGATATGTTTGAAAATGGATTAATAAAATAAATTTACTATGGAAAATGAAAAAGTAGTAATTGCTGTTGGGGAAGAATTTACCGTAGACTTCCAAAAGAATCAAAACGGTGGAAAGCCAGTATGTCGTATAGACGGAATGGTTTGTTTTATAGAGAATAGTTGTAAAGACCTAATCACCCCGTCAAGTAGTTGGATGGTTGCTATCGTAGCTATTCACGAAAAGCACATGATTATTAAACCAATTTACAGGGTACGGACGGCAAAGGAAAACCATGAAAGATTAAATTTATTAATAGCAGCATTTCAACCCGTTGTAAAGGATACCAAAGTAAAAGTAACCGTTTCCTATCCATACCGGACTGCCAACGAAATAAAAAAATTGAAAGATGAAAGCAAACAAAAAGGTTAATCTTTCAAAGAATCCGGTTTACATTCCTAATCAACCTTCTCAAAAAGGTGGTGAACATCGTAATTGGATGGAAGATTCTGAATATAATAAAGAACAAGACAAAGAATATAAAATTCATATGAAACTTGCTAAAAGAAAGGGAAAATAAATCATGGATAAAACTAAATTTACTACCAAAGGGGAAGATCCTGATAAATGGTGTACGACAAGGTGTCCTCATATTCTTACGGAAAAGGTAATGATAGGAAGTTCTACCTGTAAAGATTGCCCTAACTGTTATGGTTGGGATGAAGAAGAAAGTTGGGTTAAATGTTCTAAATTTGAAAATAAAAAAAAACTAAAAAGTTATGAAACAAGTTACAAAGTTTGAAACGGAAAGTGGTAGGCAGTATGATACCGAAAAGGAGGCGTTATATGATGAAACCAAAGAAGCTTTATGTGCGTGGTTGTATAAAAACTGTGAAGAAGATGATGAAGGTAATTATGTATTGGAAACCTTAATTAAACCAATTGTTAATAACATTGAGTTTATTGATGCTTTGGTTCTGCAAATCAAAAAGAATCACCCTACAAATATTTTTGATAAGGATTAAAAATAGAAAAGAATATGAAAACAAATGAACCATCATTAACTTGGGATGAACTTGCTAATGAATATGATAAAGTTCATACAGGAAGAAAAGCAAGAACCCTACCAATGAAAACTATCTTTAATTGGGCTGCAAAACAGACTGATAAGTTTGTAGTATCTCCAGCAGGATTTATTTTCAGAATAGCTAAAGATGAAGAATAATGGACATTCAACAACTTTATAAAGATTTTGGAGTTGACTATCAAACGGAAGGAAAACATACAAGGCAAGGATGGATAGGAATAAATTGTCCATGGTGTTCCGGATCACAGGATTATCATCTTGGGTATAACCTAACAAATAATTTCTTTACCTGTTTTCGTTGCGGATACCATCCTATTGTACCTACTATTGCACTCGTTTTAAGGGTAGATAATTCTAAAGCTTATAAGATAGTTAAAGAATACGGATTACTCGTCAATCCATACGTAAAACCTCAGCAATCGGACGTAAAGATAGAATTTAAACTACCCTCCGGAATAATGCCTCTGACAGATCAGCATAAACGTTATTTAGAAAAGCGTTTGTTTGATCCGGAATACTTGGAACGGAAATATAATTTACAATCCACGGGTCCAATTGCCCTACTCGATCACAGTGATTATCGACACCGTATCATGATTCCTTACTATTGGAATTATGAGCAGGTATCCTTTGATAGTCGGGATGTAACTGGAAAGAATACTTCAAAATACATGGCTTGCCCGAAAAATCGGGAAATTATCCCTCATAAAGAAATATTATATGGAGCACAGGAGAAATGGAACAGTACAGGTATATGTGTTGAAGGGTGTACCGATGTATGGAGATTTGGCGATAATAGTTTTGCAGTATCAGGTATTAAATATACTCCAAAGCAAGTTCGTCTTATTACCAAAACCTTCAAACGGGTTTTTGTCTGTTTTGACGGAGAGGAATCTCAAGCATTGGAACAAGCTAACAAACTCGTATCTGAATTAAAATTCCGTGGGGTAGATGCCCGTAGGGTAGATATTATCGGTGATCCAGGAAGCATGGATCAGAAAGAAGCAAATTATTTAGTTAAACAACTTACAAAATGAAAAATTATGAAACACGAAGATTTTTTAAAAGCAAAAGAGTGGAGCGATTTAGAATTGCTAAAAGCAATAGCCAGAATGTTAAATAACGATCTTGGTTTGCAACCTCCTATTAATACGGAAACAGAAGATAAGAAGTATTTGAAAGCTAAAATCATTTACGCATTAGGATTAATCATATGAAAACAATTTACAAATACCCATTGGGAATGGTAGATTCCCAAATCGTAATCTTACCGATATATTCTAAAATATTAACGGTACAATTACAAAAAGATCAACCCATGCTTTGGGCAATAATTGATACCAATGAGTTTAAGGAAACAGAGCATATAATAGAAATATATGGAACAGGGCATGGTATGAATAAATTAAAACGAAAATATATTTCTACCATTCAGTTAGGTTCTCTTATTTTTCATGTATTTGAAAGGATTCAATCGTGAAAGCAATAGTAAAATATCAGGTTGCTACTTATTCCGGTACGGTGGAAGTAGAATGCACGGAAAAGACAAGTAAATCAGAAATCCTTAAAAAAGCAAGGGACATTATAAATCGTAAATTTGGTGGAAGTATTGTTCCATACCTACCTTTTGGTTATCATCATTTTTCAATCCTATCTAAAAAATAAAGCTATGAAATATCGAATAATACGTGTAATAGAAAAAATTGCTAAAATGTATGATCATATAGAAGTAATTGCATTATCAATTTTATTATTAATTGTTGGACTTGTTTACTTATACAAAAAATAACATGAAAAAGAAAACCTTACAAGAAGAATTGGAAGAGGTCTTTGGACCAATGGAAATTATCGACATTAATCCTGGTAATTTAGTTATCTGTGACGGATGTAATGATAACTATATCAATAGTGAAGAAGTAGGTGGTGTATTATTAAGCCGAACTGCTTTCTGTCCTAAATGTTGTAAAGAGATTATTGAAAGTGCAAAAGAATTTGAGGAAGAAAGATTCCTTACATATCCAAAAGAAGGGGAAACATTTAAAGATTTTGTTCTTCGTATGCGACATACCCCGTCAGATTATCAAAGATGAAAAAGAAAGTAGTAATTGATAAGCATACGTGGATTGAACCAGGTTTACAAATTAAAATTACTTTAGGTGCCCCGTCAAGGGAAAATAATGAATTTAATTCCTTCGATCATAATAATACAAATAATATAGTGCCAAATTCTATCCATACTATAACGGATAGACCTACAAGGAAATCCCGCAAAAACGGTTATTATGGGGTTTGGGTAGAAGGAATTGCCGGCAAAATATTCTTGTGGTATCATGAATGGATTCCTTTTATAGAACCCGTTACAATGCAACGTACTAAGCAAACTATTATACGTACTAAGCAAACGATAACTCGCAATAAGTACCCTGCCGTACAACGTACTAAATAAAGGGATTTTTAGCTATTTTAAATATTTTTAAAAATAATTAGACGCAAATTTTTTTATTATAAATAGTATTATTACTTTCGTATTCGATTTTAATCAAAAACAACCTCTATAATGATTTTTACTACCTCAGTACATAAAAATATTGCCCTCAGAGAAAGAATACCCTCAATTGGTTTGCGTGGAGGCTGTCCGGTTGAATCTTTCTTTGGGGGCATTTTTCGTCTAATTTATTCTGAAGAGAAATGGAAAAATTAAATGAATCTTCTGATACTGGATTTTGGAATGTACCTATTACATTTTCTGAATTAATTTCAGATTTACTTTTAGCACAATCAAACTTTGCCGAAATATTAGCATTATATTATTTTTACTATTATACGGCAAAATGGCAAAAAACTAATCAACCAAAAGCTACAAATACCTATACTGCTAAAGGAATAAATTGGAGTATAGGTAAAGTTAAAAAATACAAAATGCAATTAATTAAATTAGGATTAATTGAAAACATACAAAATAGAAGTATCAACGGAAGTATTGAAGGACATTATATTAAAGTAAATTTTATTTGGACACAAAAAGCATATGATAAAGCTATTGAAAGAAAAAATGCCATTGGGTCGATTTTCGTACCGGTAGTTCCATTAACCACAAATACTTTAAGTAAATATAGTATAAATACTTTAAATAAAAATACGCGTACGCATGAAGTGTTTGATTTATTTTTAAATTTATTTCCTGAAAATTTCCGTAATGATGAAATATTTAAAACAACCGTAAATGAATATATTATCCACCGCAAAGAAAAAGGAAAAAAACTTACAAAAATATCCTGTCAAAAATTAGCAAAAAAATTAAGTACATTTCCCGTTCCAATTTGTATCGAAGCTATTAATACGGCAATAGAAAATGGATGGACAGGTGTCTTTCCCGAAAATGTGCAACAAAGAAGAACAAATTATTCTAATACAATAAATACTTCAAACCGAAGTAGACGTGATACTACATCAAAAATGAAATATAAAGAATAAAAGCTATGATAGAAGATGCTGAATTGGAAAACAGAAGAAAAGAAAAAATACTTCGATTACCTGCCGTATGGGAAGAATCTGCATTTGAAAAAACTTTAATAACAAAATTTCCAAAAAGAATACAGCAAGATATTTTAAAGTTATCTTTACCGGATATTGATATTGATGAAATTGAAAGCACTTATTTATATGGAGGCATAGGTACAGGAAAAACAATTACTGCTGTTCAAATAATGCTAAATTATTTGAAATACTTATACATAAATCAATATGATAAGGATATTCAAAAAAAGACAGCAGGTTTCATATCTGTACCGGAATTGTTACTTTTATTTAAAGCAGTATATTCCAAAGTAGATAATGTATTTTCCGAAACAGAATTAATAAAAATGTATAGTGATATGGATTTTTTAGTATTAGATGATTTTGGTGTTGATAAAACAACGGATTGGTCTTTTCAACTTCTTTACATTATAATTAACCGTAGATATGAAAACATGAAAATAACTATATTTACATCCAATTTAAAATTATCCGAATTAGCAGATAAGTTTGGTGATGATAGACTTACTTCAAGAATTCAACAAATGTGTAAAATAAAAAAGTCAGGAACTAAAAATTACCGTGAGGACAATTTGTAATTTATCCTATTAAATTTTGTTATGCAAGAAAGAAAGATTATCATAGGATTAATTACAAGTACCGAATTTGTTCAGCAAATATCATCCATTTGGAATATCCAATTATTGGAATCCGGCAGCGCTCGCAAATTAGCAGGTTGGATAATGGAGTATTACGACAAATTTCAGGTATCACCTAAGCACGATATTGAAGGTATATTCTATCAAAAGATAAAAGATCAAAACATTCCGAAAGATGAAATTGAGGACATAGAAGAAATCTTACAAAGTCTTAGTGCCGAATCAGAGGAAGATATTAATGTAGATTATTTGATAGATATAGCAATCAAATACTTTAGGCAACGTCGTTTGGTTAAATATAAAGATTCAATCGAACAGTTAGTTAATTCAGGTAAGATGGAGGAAGCAGAGAAGCTTGCTTCTGAATACAAAGTAAATTTTAGTGATCCTAAAACCGATTTAAACAAATTTATCCTTAGTGTACTTGAAATAAGAAAACATAAAAGAGAAACCCCAAGGATGCTTTTAAGTCCTTGGTTGCGTGAAGGACAGACTACCATTATCTATGGTAATTATGGAAGCGGTAAATCCTTACTTGTAATTAGTACTGCTTATTTGTTAGGCTTAAAAGACTACACTTCCGATGAAGCAGAAATAGGAACTTGGCAGGTTAAACATCAAACAGGTACTCTTTACATAGATGGGGAATTAGGTGAGCAGGAAATGGAAGAACGTATTGCTCAATTTGAATGGGTGGGAGTTCAACAAAGTAAATACCGTATGCGGATTTTATCTATACCGGAATATCAGATCGCAACGGAGGATCAGTTTTATTTATCTAATCGTATAAACCAATTAAAAATAATACAATGGCTAAAGACACATCCTAACTACAAACTAATTATTCTGGACAGTGCCAGTACTCTATTTGGATTAGTCGAAGAAAATGACAATAGTGAATGGAGTAACAAAATAAATCCATTCTTGAGAGATTTACGGGCATTAGATGTAGCCTGTATTTTATTACATCACTCCGGAAAGGATGGAAAGAAGGGATTGCGAGGTGCTTCTGCTATGGGTGCTATGGCACATAACATATTCGCTTTAACTAACCATGTTAATAAAAACGTTGATGACGGGGAAGCTTGGTTCACTATCGGTAAAGATAAACAACGAGCAGCCGGATTTAGCTTCAAAACTTTTTCGTTAAGATACTCGCAACAAAATAACGATAAAGAAACACATTGGGAAGTTACCGAAAATCATTAATATTAATAATAAAATTCTCATACAAGAGATAGTTTTAGTTTTTTTTAATAATCAATTTAATTTTTAAAGTTATGGCAACAGACAAAATATTGAAGAAAGCAGCCACAGAGCTGAACGACGTAATGGGATTAAGTCCTGAGATTAACGTTAAAGGTAATGCTGATGTATTGACCAAAGGGATCAAAGCAGCAAGCAAACATATCACTCCGGACGATGAGTTTTCCGAAGAAACCCAGGCAGTGATTAATGAAATCCTTGGCGTAAAACCTGCTAAAGCAACTGCCCCTGCTGCAAAGGGTAAGAAAGCTCCAGTTGTCGTTGAAGAAGAAGATGAAGAAGATGAAGAAGATGAAGAAGATGAAGAAGATGAAGAAGAAGAAGATGAAGACGACGAGGATGAAGACGACGAACCCGTTGCCCCTGTAAAGAAAGGCAAAAAGGTAGTTGCTCCTACTGTACCGGAAAAGAAAAGTAAGAAAGTTCCTGTCGTTATTGACGAGGATGAAGACGAGGATGAGGATGAGGAAGATGATGAACCCGTTGTCCCTGCAAAGAAAGGTAAGAAAGTCGTTGCTCCAGAACCCGTTGTCCCCGCAAAGAAAGGTAAGAAAGCACCAGTTGTTGAGGATGACGACGAAGATGAAGAGCCTGTTAAAAAGGTTAAAAAAGCTTTTCCTGGGAAAACCATTATTACTCCTTCACGCCTGGTATGTATTTGTAAAGCTGTTATGGCAATTGCAAAACCAACAGCCATTACTAAGGTTTGCGCTACTGCCGATAACGACTTCGTAAAGGTCGGTGGAAAAACGAATCTTCCTCAAACGATTCACATTTTGAAGTATATCCTTCCTGCCGCAAGCGAATGGGGTATTTTAAGTGAAAAAGATGGCGTTATTACCCTGAAGTAATTCCGGTAATTAAAAAAAGAAAGAATTGGGTAGGGGATTTCCCCTACCTATCTTTAACCTATCAAAATAATACAGATGAAGAAAGATAAATTAAAACCTCTTTTCGATGAGGAGGAAACTATTTTATGGCAAAAAGAATGGAAAGGGATGCCCGAATTTATACAAAATGATTTAACCCCATTTCGTAGTATAAAAGTTAGTTTTCGTACCAAAGAAGATTTAGATACATTTGCTGAATTAATAGGGCAAAAACTAACAGTAAAGACACGGGCAGTTTGGTTCCCAATAGCAAAGTGGAAATTAAGATCAAAAAAATATATTGATGAATAGTATATCTAATAAAATCGGAAAAGATGATCTTTTAGAATACCTTAAAAAGTGTTCTAAATATTCTGTATTTAATAAAGATATAGCTTTTTCATTGGCTATAAATGCTATTAAATATTATAAAGGAAATAAATCTGTTAGGGATTCACTACGAATATTTCAAGAAACAGAAATTAAATGGTATGAATCTTTAAAGAATGGAAAACCAGATTACTCTATATATGATGGAACTTATTATTTAAGTGATTTATGGGCATGTTGGATTGTCTATTCCCGTCCATATCTACTTTCTATTAATTCTCCTAAATCCTTGACCGATAAAAGCATTATACAAGATATTGGGAATATAGATAGTGTAGTTGATTTAGGATGTGGTTTTGGATATACCACAGGAGTTCTGAAAGAATTATTTCCAAAGGCTGATGTTTATGGTACTAATTTAGAAACTACAAGTCAATATAAAATAGCAACTGAATTTGGGAAAAAATATAATTTCTATATTATTTCAGATTTAAACAAATTAAGCAAAGCAGATTTAATCTTTGCTTCAGAATATTTTGAACATATAGAAAGACCAGTAGAACATTTACTTTCTATTTTAACTATTGCAAAACCAAAATATTTAATAATAGCTAATGCTTTTAATGCCTTATCGGTAGGGCATTTTATTAAATATTTCCACGGAAAAGCTGAATATACTGGAAAAGAAATTAGTAAACTTTTTAATGATACTTTACGATCTCATGGATTTGAGAAAGTAAAAACTACTTTGTGGAATAACCGACCTACATATTGGAAAAAAGTATCAATACGAAAACCCTTAAATTCATTATTCTCATGAATCCACGTTACCCTATTTATATTCCATCGAAAGGTAGATGGGAAAGCAGACTTACAAGTAAAGCTTTGGAAAAGATGAAAGTTCCATATAAAATTGTTGTAGAACCTTCAGAATACGATAATTATGCTAAAGTAATTAATCCCAAAAAGATTTTAGTTCTACCAAAGGATGATATGAAATTAATTGGTAGTCGTTGTTGGATTATGGAACATTCTATAAAAAAAGGATTTGCTCGTCACTGGCAATTAGATGATAATATTCGTGGATTTTTACGACTTAATAAAAATATGCATTATCCGGTTGCTTCGGGAACAATATTTCGTTGTGTAGAAGATTTTACAGATAGATATACAAATGTAGCATATTCCGGATTACAATATGATTTCTTTAGTTGTAGAAAAGACCCACAACCACCTTTCTTTTTAAATACACGTATTTATTCTTGTACATTAGTAAATAATTCTATTCCATATCGTTGGAGAAGTATATATAATGATGATACCGATGTATGCTTAATGGCTCTAAAGGATAGATGGTGCACGATATTAGTTAATGCTTTTGCTCAATGTAAAGCAACTACTATGACCGTAAAAGGTGGAAATACAGAGAATTTATATTTAATTGAGGATGGAAGATTAAAAATGGCAGAAGCTTTACAAAAATTATATCCTGCTATAACTGAAGTTGTTTGGAAATTTCATCGTTGGCAACACAGTGTCGATTACCGACCATTCGCAAAAAATAGATTAATTCATAAAGAAGGATTGATAATACCGAAAGGTGTAGATAATTACGGCATGAAATTAGTTAATATTCCTGATTATAAAAAGAATTTAGGAAAGAAAATAGAAGGTAAATAATTTTATTTGTATAGCGAACAAACCCTTAAATTTTAACCGTAAAGTATTAGTAATATATTCTATTAACTTTAAATAATAACGTCTCAAATAAGCTTAAAATCGAATATAAATTATCTAATTATGGCAGGAACAACACAACAAACGCATCAGGAGGATTTAGATAAGCTTATTAAACATTGGCCAGGGCATTATATCGTTGGTAGTAAACCTTATAAGAAAGGTTGTGTAATTTATCTTACCGAATCAAATCAAGTAATTGATACATTTAAAAGTAATGATCAAGCGTATAGTACAATGATTAATCATTTAACCGGAAGGATGCCTTGGTGGCCAGGAAAGAAAAAAGAACAGATAGTAGAATTTTTTAATTCAAGTATTTCTATACAACCTGATTCTATGATAATACATTCTACTGCAATAAAAATATTAAATCTTAGGGATGAAGCAGACCGATTAATGAAGACAATATTAATTGATCCTTTCGATAATGATTGGAAAGAAAAAATAATAAACATCATAAATAAAAGAAGAAAATAATCATGGGAAAAATTAATTTATTTGATGATGATCAATTCCTATCTATACAAAGTTCCATTCGCAGTATCGGTTATGATCAATTTACAATAATTAGTGATATACTTTCTTTACACGCTAAACAAAATAAAATTGATTTAGACCCAACATATTCAGTTGGTAATTTCTATAAAAAAGGATTACGAGATCCCAAATATAAATTTGATTTCTTTCCTCAAGGAAAAGATGTAATACAAGCAAGTAGTGGTAATATACCTTTACCGGACGAATGTGTAAATATAATAATGTTTGATCCCCCTTTTCTAATTGGTGGTACAATTAAAGAAAATTCAGGTGAAGGAAGTTCAATTACTGTAAAACGATTTACAAACTTTCATTCTTTTAATGAACTTAAAGTAATGTATAGTGATAGTTTAAAAGAGTTTAGCAGATTGTTAAAACCGGATGGAATTGTAATCTTTAAATGCCAAGATACAGTTGATACAGGTGGAAATTATTTCACGCATTGTTGGGTAATGCAACAAGCATTAAAATATGGATTTTATCCGAAAGACTTATTTATATTATTAGCAAGAAATCGTTTAACAGGTCATTGGACTACACAACATCATGCAAGAAAATATCACAGTTATTTTTGGGTGTTTCAAAAGAAAGAATTTAAAATAAATTATAAACTAAAAAAATAAAATCATGGGTGAAGTTGAAGATGTAATGAAAGCAGGTTTTGAGTGCTTAGCACAGGCAAGACGTAATTTTGAATTGGCTATTACTTTGTATAAGCAACGTAATGATGAAAAGAAGGGGGATTTTTTCAATGCCCGTAACGTTTCTACATCTGTTTCTTTGTTAGCAGATGCGTATGATGAAATTAGTGCTATTTGGGAAAATGATATTCAAAAATAAATAACTATGGAAACTTATACAAAAGAAAATCTTAATACCATTAATTCATTAATGGAAGGTGTTACCCAATACGGGTTGGAAGCTGAAGTAATCGTAGGTGCTTTAGGAGCTATGAAGAATAATCCTGATTTAAGTATCATAGAAGCTTTTCAGCAAGGTTGTAATGAATGGGATGTATAAATAAATAAAAACTAAAATGAAAAAACAGGACTTATTAAATGCCTTAGAAATTGTCCGGCCAGGTTTGGCTAATAAGGAAGTAATTGAACAATCTACATCCTTTGCCTTTATGGAAGGTCGTATTGTTACTTATAATGATGAAATTTCTATAAGTCATCCGGTAGAAGGGTTAGAAATTATGGGTGCTATTCAAGCCACGGAATTGTATCTAATCCTAAAGAAAATTAAACAGGATGAAATTGAAGTTTCTATTACTGATTCTGAAATTCAATTTACTGCCGGAAGGGTTAAAGTGGGATTAACACTACAACAGGAAATTAAACTTCCTTTGGAAGAAATTGGTGCTATTACTAAATGGAAAACTTTGCCAGAGGAATTTGTTCCGGCTATGAAAATGGCAATGTATTCTTGTAGTTCAGATAACGCACAACCATTACTTACTTGCGTACATGTAGATGAATCCGGATTTATTGAAGGTTCTGACGGATATAGGGTTATGAAAACTACTTTACCAAAAAAGATGCCTGTACCTACTTTCTTAATCCCTGCAACCGTTGTAAATGATTTAGTAAAATTAAATCCGATAAAAGTTTCTTCAGGAAAAGGGTGGATTCATTTTAAAACAAAATTAGAAACCGTAATGTCTTGTAGAGTATATGAAGAAAACTATCCTAATACCACTGAACTATTAAAAGTAGAAGGAGTTCATTTTTCATTCCCACGTACGATTAATGAAATACTTGATCGTGCCAGCGTATTTGGAAAACAAGATAGTACTTCACTTAGTGATGATATTACGATATGTATGGAAAAGAACCGAATTAAAATTAGTAGTAAGAGTGAAACTGGGTGGTTTAAAGAAGAAGCAAATATAAAGTACGCTGAAGAAAAAATGGAATTTAATATAGTTCCATCTTTACTTAAAAACATATTAGCTACTGTATTGACCTGTACCTTTAATGGTCGTATTCTAAAGTTTGTCGGGGAAAATTGGGAATTTATAACTCTTGTTAAAATAAACGAATGAAAGGTTTTTTCTCAATAAAAGAAACTGAATCTGCTTCCCGTCCTGAAGGAAAGATTTTATCCTGTGCAAGTTGTGGATTTTATAAGAAGTGTAAAACTCCTAAAATGCAACCAACAGGTAATTTTGGAAAGCAAATACTTATTATCGATGCATCACCGGAAAGGATAGATGATAAGATGGGGGCTGCTTTTCAAAGTTTAAATGCCGATTATTTAAAAAAAGTATTATTTGAGTTAGGAATAGATATGTTTGAAGATTGTTTATTAACTTATTCTTATAATTGTTATAATCCTGACCAAGGATATACCTATACTACATATGAAATTGATTGTTGTAGAAAAATTGTTGTAAATCCAATAATTAAAAATAATAAACCAAAACTAATTATTCTGTTGGGTAGTGCGGCAGTATATAGTTTAATAGGTAATCGTTGGAAAAAGGATTTAAATGATATAGAAAGATGGCGTGGTTGGTGTATTCCTGATCAGGATTTTAAAGCTTGGATTTGTCCTACGTATGATACTTTCCAAGTAAAGGATAAATTGGAAGTTTTAACTGTATGGAAAAATGATCTTCGGAATGCTATATCGCATTTAGATATTCCTTTTCCAAAGTATAAAGAACCGACTATAAAATATCTTGACAATGATTTAACCGTCTTAAATACCATTAAAGATGATGTTGCTTTTGATTATGAAACTACTGGTTTAAAACCGCACGACGAGGGGCATAAAGTAATCTGTGTAAGTATTGCCGTTTCAGAGGATTTAGTCTATGTCTTTATGATGCCTAAAAGTAGAAAGGCACGGAAACTATTTCTTAATTTATTAACCAATCCTAATATCGGGAAGATTGCTCAAAATATGAAATATGAGCACGCTTGGTCTTTTGAAATACTTGGAGTAGAAGTACGTAATTGGATTTGGGATACTATGCTTGCTACCCATGTATTAGATAATAGAACAGGAGTTACCGGATTAAAATTCCAAACATATGTTCAATTTGGTATAGTAGATTATGATAGTGAAGTAAGTCCTTATCTGAAAGCGAAGGAAGAAAAGAATGCTAATTCAATTAATCGTATTCAGGAACTTATAGACAAACCAGGTGGTCCACATTTAATAATGAAGTATTGTGCATACGATAGTATTTATGAATATAGGCTTAGTGTTTTACAAAGAAATATTATAATGTAACTAATTTTAATACTATGACTACTATACAATTTTTTGATACATTTGATCGAACAAAGCATTTAATTGAAGAACTTTGTTTACAATATGGTTTTAAAAATGAATGGGAAAAGATATTTGTTTATCGGAAATGGAGAAGGCAATTACAGATAGAACGGGTACTAAATGATATTTGGTTTCATATGCCGGATAAAGTAAATATTGCCAATAGTACTCCTGGATGGTGTGAGTTAATTAATTTAATTGAAAAATAATAATGGATACTAAAACAGCTACAGTTCAGCAAGTATTAGATGATTCCAAATTCCGGTATTTCTTTAATATAGAATTAGGAATTTACAGGAAACGTCGGGATGCTATTTTACATCAACATACAAGTGGAAGATTTAAAATAGATGCCTTTTCTATTTTGGATAGTAAAGGAATGCTTTTTACAGAACCATTAGTACAAGAATATGTTTTAATACGTTCTAAAGTGTCAAAGTTACCAAGCCGTGAACGTAATTGGATTGAAGACTTTATGAAAACCGTTATAAGCAGGACTATACTTTATTATGAGGAACATCAGACTAAAATTGAAAAGGAGATAAATAATGGCTAAGGCTGGGAACATGGAAGCTTACCAATTATTACATAAAGGAATGCTTGCCCTTGCTCGTGCGGAACGTCAGGGAATTAGAATTGATATGGATTATGTCAATCGGAAGAAGCAACAAATGACTAATAAAATAGAACATTTGGAAG
>Ga0302271_10002356_pt1 | contig 17104 bp, 16 predicted proteins | sample III_Bog_N1_1_FD_198767 | JGI IMG/M metagenome (GOLD analysis project Ga0302271, IMG submission 198767) | Peat permafrost microbial communities from Stordalen Mire near Abisko, Sweden - III_Bog_N1_1 | ecosystem: Environmental > Terrestrial > Soil > Wetlands > Peat | place: Sweden: Abisko...
ATAATCGTATTTTGAATTGATTAATTGCTAGCTAAGTATTTTAGTTTATTAGTTCTTATGTTCAATCACTGAACATGATTCTAAGAAACTCAGTGAATTTTCGGATGCTTATGCATTTAAATATTAGTTCAAACTTCATCTTGATAGAATTACGTACCAGAAATGAGAAGAATTAATGTGAATATTAGTTAGAATTGAAAAGAAAATAACATTAATTTTGCTTTGACCTGCGAGTAAGGCTATGAATTTGAAATATACCTTTCAAATATGAGAATTCAATTTTATTTTATGAATTTTAGATATCTTTAAGAATCTCGAAATCTATCTCTCTCACAATTGCTCGTGAAAAATCAAGGATGATATACTATTATTATTATTATTATTATTGGGAAAAAATAAATTGAATCAATTCAAGAAATAAATTGAAAAACTCACAATTAAATTTAAAGAATATTACATAATAATATGTCAAAATATAAAACACATCGAAGAACCTTGAAAATGTTCAACTCTTCATTGTACTCAGAGATTCAAACAAAGCTTGAAAATCGGAGATCATGCAGTTAAGGTTTAACTCTATTACTTTTCTTACTAATGTTATTACCAACACAGCCAGGGAAGTCCTTTACAGAAATATGTTATTGGTTAATAACTTCAATCTTCTTTAGTAAGCTGCTGGTAATCAAAATAATATATTTTATCTAAGGAGAAGCACAAGGAGAAAAACTAAATTGCTTTGAAGTTTGGAAATAGTTTCAAAAATACTTCAATAAGGAATGGAAGGATTTGATGACTTGATATTTGATTGCCTGCTTTAAAAGCTCTTAAATCTTTAGCAATGAAATAATTGGGTTCTTTACACTGTTAACAACAACAAATTTTTATTCAATATATTTTTAGGATGTTGATTAATGTTTCAATATCGGTCTATTGAGGATATTTCTTCCAACTTTTCTAAAGTGATTTGATTCATCTAGCAGAATGTGAATGCTAAAACATACGGTTCCTTTGATAAGAACTTGTTATTTGGAAAACTAGCATTTATGTTTTCGTAGCTTGGATAATCTGCGAAGTCAACGTAATTCTATGCAAAATCGATTCTCATTTCGATTTCCGTGTCTTTCTATGGGGTATTACTGAGGTCCTATCCACGAATGATATTCGAGCATTCATAAATCGGTCTATTATCTAAAAAGCGTTTTGAGAAAAATTGACCCTGAATGGTATATACATATTAGCTTTGGACCATCGAATATGGCATAACTCCTACCATGACATATCGAGTTGGCGAGGAATCAAATCGGAAACGAAATTTGTATTTCTTGTTTAAGTCAAGTAAGTAGTCTAAATATACTTAAGCAATACAATCAGGACCATTTGTCAAAGTTATCTCGCCATTATTTGATTTGACTTGCGAGCCACTTGGACCTCCATACCCAAACGAGCATAATTTTAAGCTCTACTAGCATTTAATTTCCGAGAGATCAATTTGAAACCCTTCAATAAATGACTTGGCGGTAATCCTATACATTGATAGAGGAAATTTCTCAATTTCCTTGATTGTCTTCTAGAAAGTTTTGAATTTCTTGAATGTATCATTCCAAAAGAACTTGTTGTCCTCAAAGAGGATGTTCTTTTTAATGATTTTGAGTAGCTCTTGCATGTTCTCCACCTCGCATTTCGTAAGTGCCTTGGTAATACCATTTTGCAAAATAGCGTGCATCTCAGAAGGAGGCTGATAGCCTTCAACTTCATTTGCGAGTTTAGACTTGAGATTATTTAATTTTTCATGTATTTCCTAGATCACATTGAACACAGATACGAGATTCTCTGTGTCGATGAGAGCTTACGATTGCTTCTTCTTCCCATATTATTGAGAGTTGAGGAAAGTTGCCAGTTTTGTGAAATATTCTTAGATATCTATCTCTGGTTTTGTTTTCGCATCCTTGTGAGCTTCGAAGTGGCACTTTCCGCATATGAATTGCATGTAACTATTCCCACATTTCTTGTTGATGCAAACTCTATCGGCTCTTTGCTCTGGACATTTTTCACAGTAAGGCGGCTGGAACTTAGTCATTTATTCTTCGATAAAAGCTTGAATATTCTTATTTTAGATCTCTTACATGATCTTTTCTTGTATTTATTTGAAGCTTTCTTTTTCGCCTGCTCCTTTTGTTGCCATTGTGACACACTGGTTGGTCTCTGTTGGGGTGGATACCTACAGTTTCTTTACGAGATCAGGCTCTATGATATCGATTTCAGTAGCGATGGCAGTCTTCTCCTTCTCCTCACTCGCAGATGATCGGGATAGTTTCGCGTTCATCTTGAATAATATTAATTTCTATAATTAATCCTTTTCCTGATATTTTATCTTTACATACACCTACTTATCTAGTAATTTTAAGCATATGATATTCTGATGAAAATTTATTGATTAATAGATTTCCCTCCAAAATTTTGCTAGCAAAAAGTGATCCTTTTTAGAATAGGTATTCAACTAAAATAAATAAAATAATATTCTTGTACTTTTTTATTTTAATGCAGTTATCATTAAAAATATTTTAAAAAAAACTATTAAAATGTTAAAATGCAAAATCATAGATATGGTATTTTTTTTTTTCAACAAAGAATTCAGTGAAAAAGTATTGAAAAGAAAACAATAAAATTACGGGAATAAGCCATCTGAAATGAGTGAAACAAAAATTGACTAAAAGGATAAAAGAAAAACAAAAAATGGATAAAAGATATCTACAATCACTTCCTAGCTCTCACTATCATCCTATCATCTGAAACTTTTGCTAACATAACTTTATAATTCGGAGGGAAATCTATCGATCAATAATATTTGATCAGAATAACAATTAAATGTAAAGAGCTATCTATATATGCATTAATTAAAGGAAAAAATAATAGAATTTCAAAATAATCAAGATGAACATGAAACCATTCAGATCTACTGGGAGTGAGGAGAAGGAGACCACTATGGCTGCTGAACTAGAGACTCTCGGGCCGGGACTCGTCAAGAAACTACAGATCTCCAATTCGACTGAGACCAAAGACTGCGTTAAAATCACTTCATCATATAACAAGGGGAATCTCAAGTAAAAACAAGGAAACATTATGTAAGAGATCGAAAAAGCAAAGATCTAAGCTTTAGTAGAAGAACAAATGGCTAAATTCGAGCCACCTTACTGTGGCAACTGCCCAAAACGGAGAGCTGATAGAGTCTACGTTAACAAGAAATGTGGGAGAAAGTACATGCAATTGATTTGTGGAAAATGCCACTTCGAAGTTCACAAAGATGCGAAGACAAAATCAGAGATAGATATCGAAAAATATTTCACAAAATTAGCAACTTTCCTCAACTCGCAGCAGTACGAAAAGAAAAAACATTCTCAGGCTCGCATCGACACAGATAATCTCGCATCTGTGTTCAATGTGATCTAGGAAATCCATGAAAAACTAGATAATTTCAAGTCCAAACTTAAAAACGAATTAGATAGCTACCAGTCTCTTTCTGAGATGCACACTATTTTGCAAAACGGAATAACCAAGGCACTGACAAAATGCGAGTTTGAAAATGTCTAGGAGTAGCTCGATGTCATCAAAAAGAAAATCTTCTTCTAGAACAATAAGTTCTTTCCGAATGATGTCTCCAAGATACTCGATACTTTTTAGAAGACTATCGAGGAACTTGAGAAATTTGCTGATACAATGAGTCAGATAATTACCAAATCATTAGTTGGAGGGTTTTAAATTGATTTTTATGCGCTCAAATGCTTAGTTAGCACAGGACTTAGCTCAAGATATGGAGGGTTAGTTGAAAATAATTACCAAACTAAAATTAGAGATGACGAGATCACTTTGACAAATGATACTAATCCGTAGATTTAAATTTATTTAGACTACAAACTTGACATAACAAAAAAGTATAAGTTTCGTTTCAGATTCGATTTAAAGCCAGTGTAGTATTTCATGGTAGGAGTCATGCCATATTCTATGACCCAAAAATATTGGGTGTCTTATATCCCAGGCCAATTTTTCTCAAAGCGCTTTTTGTGCAAATTCCCTAATTATGATTGCTCGCGGATCATTAGAGGGGCTGACCTTTGTGATATCCCATAAAAAGACATGAAAATTCAAATGAGAATCGATTTTGAAGAGAATTACGTTGATTTCGCAGATTATCCTGACTTCAAGAATGTAAATGCTAGCCGTCAAGAAAATAAGTTCTCATCTTAAAAACTCTATGTATTTGCATTCTTCCAATAGAGCCAAATTACTCTTGAAAGTCTGGAAGAAATATTTTGTATTGATTAGTACTGAAATTCTTAAGAGATTGTGGAAAAGTTTATTTGAAAAGTTGTCATTTTTCATATTTTTTTTATTTATTTTGATTTTGCAATCTCTCATGCATTCTGAAGGATTTAATAATTATGAATAATTATTCTTCATCAAGATTTTGTATTTTTGGGAAAACTAAGAAAAACTAAGAAAACAATAGATATTCTTTGAAGTTATGTTTATTGAATATGTTGTTGTTTTTATGAAGTTATTTCCTCTCCCCTCCCTCCCCCCCTCAAATAAATCCTCTGTTTTCTATTCTGTAATAAAAAGATCATTTTTTGATGAATCTTCAAATAATCCAAATATAGAAACCAATTATTTGTCAAGAAAAAATATAATCTAATATCAGTAGCAATGATAAAAATTTAAACCACTTAACTTTTTACATTATTTCGTTAATCAAGTTTCTCACAATTAGTAGTGAAGAGGAAAGTATTATTTCAGAAGAATTTTACTTCTTTTTCCTTTTTGAGGAATAGAAAAATCACAACATCAGCTTCTGTAACCAAATCAAAGAAATCGGTCAAAGTCAACGAAGCAAATTTTAAACTAATTAATAAATCCCCACAAGTCGTAGATAATAACTCTCCGGATCGCTATCTTTTAAAATCTAAAATACAGCAGTTTCAAAAGCTATCGAGAAATCTAAATCAGCCCAGAAGAAAAATATTTAACAACTTAAAGGCTTCACCAATGACTAATAATCTAATTTTGAAGGCGACACTCAGATTATTAATGGCAATATATTGTAGAATTAGAAACTATTCTCCTTAACTGATCCTTACAATGCAATAGACCGAATTATCAAACTCATAGAAAAGATAGATAGATTTCTTCCTCCACATTCCCCATTGATACTTCAAAATTAGGTAATTAACTAGTAATACGAACATCCAACAGATTTTTAACAAAGTCCAAAATTTTATCCCTGCTCAATTTCTTCAATAGTAATTCCATATTCAATAGAAATACTCTGCTCAACGGTAACCCCCCCCTCCCCCCCCCCCCCAACAAATATTGCACATTGAGTGGAAATATCTTCGATTTGAAAGACCTTAAGAAAAGGGCAAAGTAGACACATAAGTTGCTTTCCCTTTACTAGATTTGAAATGCTATTAACTGCAAAGTTAGCAACTTTTTAATAACTAAAGATAATTTCAAAAAAACAAATTGAAAAACGATAATTAAACTATTCGTTTACTTCGAATTAAGTTGGGAACTTGTTTGTAATCGAAAAAAGGAATGTTCAACAAGGGTTGATTATCACATTGATACCTGCGTGAACTCTAGAGTGTGAAATCTATTTGCTAACATAGGAATTTTCAGAAAAGGATTGAGAGTTTTATAAGCTAACCAAACAGATTTCTAGTAGATTTTACAATAATTAATTAACTTATTAATCAATCTTTTGAAAGTAAAAAGAACAACTCAAAGGAAAGCTATGTTTTAGTTTATGCTGACATTTTCAAGAACCCCTTGGGAGATATTGAATGAATTTGACAATAAAACAGACAGTGACACAACCGTGAATTGCTGAGTTGAACTTAATATATTGAATAAAGGAAGGAAAGCAATCGAAAGGACGAAGAAAGAGCTACTGAATGAGCAGCTAAAGTGATTTAAATAATCAAACAACAACACAAATCAAATATGCAAAAGCTGTGTGCTGTCAAACGGAGGGAGAATAGCATTCATCTACTCTCAGAAGTAATCGATTCCTTTAGCATCCTTGAAGACCCGCACATTGCACACCGTCACGCTGAAGTTATCCCCTGGAACACTAAAATATACTCCAAATCTGTACTTGGTAGTGGTGCTAATCTAAGTTGGATTAGCTTTAACAATGTTCTAGAGAGATTCATCGAAGATGTAGAGCTTCTATGTTGAGATGCAAAATCTAAAACGTATCGCAGTCAATGTTGAGTACTACGGAGACTAGTGGAGACAAGATCCTTTGATAATAATATTAGCTCCTGGGTCATTAGAGCGGAAAATTGTATTGTAGTCATTATAATCTCCAACTCTTTTTGAGTGTATGTTTTGTTCTTCGATGAGGCCGTTTCGAATATGGTTACACTCATTGAGTGGCCTGTTGAATTAGCAAGTGATCTCATACATGAATTCATTTTGTAGGTTATTTTCACAGACTGCCTGGCCGTATAAAGATGTTTTTTGAAGGATACAACTTCCCTTTTCGACTTCAGTTATCTCAAGTTAACTACTATTCTAGTAATTAGTCTTAATAAATTTCCAGTTGGGAAACTATTCTGATTCTAAGTTGAAGGGAAGTAGTTCTAGAATCTGGTAACTATGCGAGAATCCTTTCAATCTCTGCATCTTCTTCTTTTTCCAACAAATATCATCTTTTAAGACCTTTAAGCCCTTGGAGTGAGTTGAATTATAATTCTGGAATGGGTGAAATGGCAGTGGAGTAATTGAAACCAGGAGCGAGAGAGAGCTCTTTCATTTTCGCTGTGAGAGTATTGATATTCTTGAGCTGATTTTCGTTTAGATTAGTGAAATCACTTGGCGGGGGAAGTTGTCCTGCAATCTGAAACTACGCAAAGTAACTGCTGATGCTTCGAAGCATCTCTTGCAGCTGGCTGAGGATACCTGGAGCGCACTGGTTAGCAGGGTTGCTGAGGAGCTCGAAGACTAGCCCAGAAGACCACACTTTTTCGTTGGGCGGCAGAGGATTCTTTTTGTTGTGGACCAGCAATTCAGCGAAATTCACCAGCTAAGAGAGCTCCTGTTCCTCCAGCAACTCGAGCTCTAAGTGTTGTTTCCCTTCTTGATACACACTCCCCAAGTCAGCTTTATCGTAGACTCGCTGGAGCCTCAAGAGGTGCTTCTTCAGGTTGGACTAGAACTCTGATGAAACGCTATTCAACTTGCTAGTTGCGAGCTGAAACAACGCTGCTGCATTCCCGTTTCCAAGGTCATTAGTTGAGTTGTGCTTTCTTGCTAGGTCATTCAAATCCTCAACAAGGAAGATTGAGATCCTCCCCAGATCTGCTAGCACGCTCTCCATGATCCTCTTAGGACCCTCAAAGTTCACAGAGTCCACCTGCAGGGAATGGTCTTCTAGCTCTCTCTTGAGTGTTTGCTCTGTGAGCTCTTAGCTGTTCAGGACAGATGCGATAGTTTCTTTGATTTTCAAGGACAGCTAGTCGAGATCAGTGGAGAGGTCCAACACGTGATGCTTGAGGACTTCCTTAGCGCTCAGTCGATTGTACTCGCTGGCTATGTGCGCGTTGAAGTCCCATAATTGTTTCGACTACTAGACAATTGCTTCTTCGATTTCGTTGATTTTGTCATTGATTTTGGCTCTCAGCTCCTTAAAAAACATGCCAATTTAATCTTTGAATCTTACGTCGCTGTTCGGCTGAGCGGTGATTTGCTTTATGCGCTGAAGGAGAGAAGGATTGTCAGGCAGCGGCCAGTTCCAGAGAACCGTGTTTGCGTCGCTTCGTTAGATCTGCTTGATTTGCAGAAGGTGCTTTGTATTGAGAGACTGCTCGAAGAGGCATGTGATACACTTGAAGGGGCACTCTGTGGTATTTGCGGTGTCAGTGGACAAGAATACGCACTCTTCGTAAGGATGCACCTTGCAGAATCGCTTGCCCTCATCGTTTTACGGCAATACCTGCTGGTATTATGGTTGGTTCTAATCTACTTGAGAAGACATTTTAGAATATTTTTCAATCTTTAATTTTCCTTTTCTTTCTTTCTTTGTTTGCGAATATTTACTTTTGTTCAGTTGATCAAGAATGATTTAATTCTAAAAATTGTTCTCGGATCAATAAAGCCGCTATCGATTTCACTTCAAATTCAAATCTTCTTAGTATTTCGTATTTCTTTTGATTCTTTGTCTTCCATAAATATTCACCTAAAAATATCTTCGAATGCATGCATTCTTAGACTATCTGAAAAAAGAAACAAGCAAAGTATTTATATTCTAACAATGCTCTTTCCGCACATGCTTCCTTAGGAAAATCATTTTCATGCACAGATATCATCTAAAATAAATTCAGATGGAATTACTTCTCTCTTGTTAAATGCAAGAAATGAAAATACCACAAATAATAAATCACCACTGAAATACTTCTTGGAACGCTTTGATCTCACTACTTAGTTTATGAAAGATTAAATACAATCAACATTTGATAATGAATTGTAAACATTAAAAAATTGAGTGATATTTATTAATATTGTTAATTAAAATATGTATCATTTTAACACAAATGAAAGCAGAAAAAGTAGTTGAATCTGAAGACTCAAAGTATATTCTGGAAGATGAATAAGATGAAGAATGTATAGGTTCTGGTAAGTGATGCTAAAATCAAAGAAAAACAATAATTGAATCCAAGATAGAAGACATCCTTAAGTCCATGACAGAAGTCACAAAGCGCTGGATCAAGACTTTTACCAAGACTATTTATAAATCAACATAGCTGTACCAATAGTGTACTAAAGTACCTATTACATAAACCTCCAGAGAAGGTGTGTAACCAGTAAATTTATGCACTGCATTCAATCACATCTAAGCTACTACACTAAGAATTTCTTGAAGTATGAAAGTGCTGATTCTAATGTAAAGTTCAAAGAATAATTTCCTAAAAAGATGAGCTCGTGATGAAGAGATTACTTCATAAGAAATTGGAATAGTTTATTTTTACAGATTAAGACATACATGATCTGGTTTTACCTTCAAATTCATGCCATTTTCGCAACGTCAACAGCTGACTTGATGACATTAACAAACACCCTCGTAGACATGGTTTAGACCTAATAATCTTAAGAACAAATAGAGGGAAGTGGATGAGAATCAAGCCCAAGTTAACCTTATTAACCTGACTCATAATTAAGATGAAAAAGCTTTTGAAGTAGTTTATGCTAAGGCTGAAGAATAAAGCCATCTATTCATAATCAAGGGAATATCCCTACTTACCGGATTACTTCAAGAATCAACAATCTAAACTTAATGATATCATTGAAATGGTGAAATCACATTTACACCCAGCGAGCAATTACAATTCAAGATGACTTTATGAGAGGAAACCTTTAAAAATCTCTTCTCAAAATATAGTCAACGTCACCAAGTATTAATCAAATAAAATTTTCAACAAAATCAATTGCAAATAAGATATTATTACTATATTTAAATAAAATAAATTTTTCTCTACAAATATATATTTTGAAACCAGACTCAGTGTTAAATGATAAGGAATTTTTGATAGCATAATTTTGAGAGAAATCTAAAGATCAATAATATTTGAACAGAATTGTAATTAAAAGAAAAGAGCTATTTATGTATTTGGCTTTTTGGAGATTAATTCAATCAAAGGAAAAACAAACAATTTCAAAATACTCAAGATGAACATAAAACCATCCAAATCATCTGACAATTCTGAGAAGGAGACCGCTATGGTAACTGAAATAGAGACTCTCGAACCAGAACTTATGAAGAAGCTGCAGATCTCTAACCCAACTGAGACCAAAGACTGTGTTAAAATCACTACAACCGGCGGCAATGGAAATCTCAATTAAAAACAAGAATATATCATGCAAGAGATCGAAAACGCAAATATCCAATCTTTCGTGGAAGAACAAATGGCTAAGTTCGAGCCACCCTACTGCGACAACTGTCCAAAACGAAGAGCCGATAGAGTTTGCGTTAACAAGAAATGCAGGAACAAGTATATGCAATTGATCTGTGGAAAGTGTCACTTCGATATCCACAAAGATGCACAGACAAAACCAGAGATAGATATCGAAGAATATTTCACAAAATTAGCAACATTCCTCAACTCACAGCAGTACGAAAAGAAGGAACAATCTCAGACTCGTATCGACACAAAAATTCTCGCATCTGTATTCAATGTGATCTAGGAAATCCACGAAAAACTCGATAATTTTAAATCCAAACTCACGAACGAAGTCGAAGGCTATCAGTCTCCTTCTGAGATGCATACTATTTTGCAAAATGGTATCACCAAGGCACTTACAAAATGTGAGATCGAGAACATACAGGAGCAGCTCGATATCATCAAAAAGAATATCCTCTTCTAGAACAACAAGTTCTTTTGGAATGACGTCTCTAAGAAATTATAAACTTTTTAGAAGACTATCGAGAAACTTGAGAAATTAGCTGATACAATGAATAGAATAATCGCCAAGTCGTTCATTGGGATGGAGAAATTACTTTAACAAATGGCCCTCACTCGTACATGTAAGTTTACCTGCACCACAAACTTGAAATAACGAAAAAGTACAGATTACGCTTCCGATTCGATTTCTAGCCAATGGAGTATGTTATGGTAGGAGTCATGCCATATTCGATGGTTCAAAACCAATGGGTGTACAATATTCTAGGTCAATGTTTTTCAAAGCGCTTCTTGAACAAATATCCGAATTATGATTGTTCGCGGATCATTCGAGGAGCTGACCTTTGTGATATCTCATAAAAAGACATGAAAATCTAAATGAGAATCGATTTTGCAGAGAATTACGTTGATTTCGCGGATTATCCTGACTTCAAAAATGTAAATGCTAGTTATCTAGGTAATAAGTTCTAATCTTAAGAAATCTATTTTTTAGCATTTAAAAGAAATCCAATTAATTTAGTTATTTTGTATTTAAATAATCACTGAGTGGTTTAACTGGTAAAAAGTAATGGTATAGTTGATAACATTATTTTATTCTGTTACCATACTCAGTGTTAAATAATAAGAATCTTTTTTTAGCATAATTAGGAGGGAAATCTATCCATCAATAATATTTGATCAGAATATTCATTAAAAGTCTTGAGCTAATTATGTATTTTGCTTTTTGGATATTAATTCAATAAAAGGAAAAAGAAACAATTTCAATTTTCTCAAGATTAACATGAAACCATTCAGATCTTCTGACAATTCTGAGAATGAGACCATTATGGCCACTGAACTTGAGATTTTCGAGCCTGGACTCGTATAGAAACTACAGATCTCCAACCCAACTGAGACCAAAGACTGCGCTAAAATCACTATAACAGATGGCAAGGGAAATATCAAGTAAAAACAAGAAAATATCATGCAAGGGATCTAAAACGCTAATATCCAAACTTTTGTGAAAGAATAAATGACTAAGTTCGAACCACCCTACTGCGACAACTGTCCGAAACGGAGAGCTGATAGAGTCTGTGTTAACAATAAATGCGGGGACAAGTATATGCAATTGATCTGTGGAAAGTGCCACTTCAATATCCACAAAGATGCACAGACAAAACCAGAGATAGATATCGAAGAATATTTCACAAAACTAGCAACATTCCTCAACTCACAGCAGTACGAAAAGAAAAAACAATCTCAGACTCGTATCGACACAGAGAATCTCGCATCTGTGTTTAATGTGATTTAGGAAATCCACGAAAAACTAGATAATTTCAAATCCAAACTCATGAACGAAGTCGAAGGCTACCAGTCTCCTTCTGAGATGTATGCTATTTTGCAAAATGGTATTACCAAAGCACTTACGAAATGCGAGGTCGAGAACATACAGGAGCAGCTCGATATCATCAAAAAGAACATTCTCTTCTAGAATAACAAGTTCTTTTGGAATGACACCTCCAAAAAATTAGAAACCTTCTTAAATGCAATCAAAGAAATTGAAAAATTAGCTGATACAATGAATAGAATAATCGCCAAGTCATTGATTGGAGGGTTTTAAATCGATCTTTCTGATCTCAAGTGCTTTGTTAGCAAAGGTTTTCCCTTAGGATAAGGAGGGTCCATTGGAAACAATTACCAAACAAAAATTAGAGATGGCGAAATCACTTTGACAAATAATACTAATGGGGAGATGTAAATATACTTGAACTACAAATTTGACTTAACAAAAAAGTATAAATTACGTTTCCGATTCGATTAAAAGCCAATGTAGTATTTAATGGTAGGAGTCATGCCATATTCAATGATCCAAAATTTCTGGGTGTACAATGTTACTGGTCAATATTTCTCAAAGCGCTTTTTGAACAAATATCCGAATTACGAATGCTCGCGGATCATTAGAGGAGTTGACCTTAGTGATATCCCATAAAAAGACATGAAATTTTAAATGTAAATCGATTTTGCAGAGAATTACGTTGATTTCGCAGATTATCCTGACTTCAAGAATATAAATGCTAGCTGTCAAGAAAATAAGTTCTAATCTTAAGAAATCTATGTTTTAGCATTTGCTTTCTACCAATAGAACCAAATTACAATAGAAAGTGTGGAAGAAACGTCTTCTATTGATTAGTACTGAAATTCTAAAGAGATAGTGGAAAAAGGATTTTATTAGTTGTCATTTTAACATTTTTTTATTTTGATTTTGTATTCATTTTCTTCATCGAAATCTTCATAAAAATCAGAGTCTTCATAATCTTTTAGGTTTAATTAATCTGAAACAGAATCTTCATATACACCATGTAAATACATTAAATAATAACTGTGTTTTTTAAACAAAAGAGCATTCAATAAAAAGTATTATAAATAAAACAATAGCAAAATCACTTTGAAAAATTGTCCTCGAGCGTACATGTAAGTTTACTTGGACTACAAACTTGACATAACGAAGAAGTTCAAATTACGTTTCCGATTCGATTACTAACCAATGAAGTATGTCATGGTAGGAGTTATGCCATATTCGATGGTACAAAACCAATGTGTGTACACTGTTCCAGATCAATATTTCTCAAAGCATTTTTTGGACAAATAGACTAATTACGAATGCTCGCGGGTCATTAGAGGAGCTGACCTTAGTGATATCCCATAAAAAGACAAGAAAATCCAAATAAGAATCGATTTTACAGAAAATTATGTTGATTTCGCAGATTATCCTGACTTCAAGAATGTAAATGCTAGCCGTCCCAATAGCAAGTTTTATTCTTAAGGATTCTATGTTTTGGCATTTGCTATCTACCAATAGAACCAAATTACGCTAGAAAGTCTGGAAGAAGTAGCTTATATTGATTAGTACTGAAATTCTAAAGAGATGGTGGGAAAATATATTTTAAAAGTAGTTATTTTTCCTGTATTATAAATTCATTTTGATTTTGGGATCTCCCATGTATTCTGAAGGATTTAATAATTATGAATAATTGTTTAATCTATTCTGAAACCAGACTCAGTGTTAAATAATGAAGATCTTTTGCTAGCATAATTTGGAGGGAAATCTATCAATCAATCATATTTGATCAGAATAGCAATTAACAGTTTTGAGCTATTTATGTATGCACCTTTTTGGATATTATTTCAATTAAAGGAAAAACAATAGAATTTCAAAATACTCAAGATGAATGTGAAACCATCCAGACCTTCTGATAATTCTGAGAAGGAGACCACTATGGCCGCTGAACTTGAGACTCTCGAACCCGTACTCATGAAGAAACTACAGATCTCCAACCCAACTGAGACCAAAGACTGTGTTAAAATCAGTACAACAGATGGTAAGGGAAATATCAAGTAAAAACAAGAAAAAATCATGCAAGAAATCGAAAATGCTAACATCCAAGTTTTCGTGGAATAACAAATGGCTAAGTTCGAACCACCCTACTGCGACAACTGTCCGAAACGGAGAGCCGATAGGGTTTGTGTTAACAAGAAATGCAGGGACAAGTACATGCAATTGATCTGTGGAAAGTGTCACTTCGATGTCCACAAAGATGCAGAGACAAAACCAGAGATAGATATCGAAGAATATTTCACAAAATTAGCCACGTTTCTCAACTCACAGCAATATGAAAAGAAGAAATAATCTCAGACTCGCATAGACACAGAGAATCTCGCATCTGCGTTCAATGTGATCTAAGAAATCCACAAAAAACTAGATAATTTCAAGTCCAAACTCACAAACGAAGTCGAAGGCTATCAGTCTCCTTCTGAGATGCACGCTATTTTGTAAAACGGAATAACCAAGTCACTGACTAAATGTGAGGTAGAGAACATCCAAGAGCAGCTCAATATCATCAAAAAGAACATTCTCTTCTTGAACAACAAGTTCTTCTGGAACGACGTCTCTAAAAAATTCGAAACCTTCTTAAAGACAATCAAGGAACTTGAGAAATTCGCTGATACAATTAATAGAATAATCGCCAAGTCATTCATTGGAGGGTTTTAAATCGATCTTTCCGAGTTCAAGTACTTGGTTAGCACAGGAATTAGCGGAGATTTTGGAGGGTAAGTTGGAAATCATTACCAAACAAAAATTAGAGATGATGAGATCACTTTGACAAATCTTACTAATGTATAGTTTTAAATTTACTTGGACTACAAACTTGACATATAAAAAAAGTATAAATTACGTTTCCGATTCGATTTAAAGCCAAAGTAGCATTTCATGATAGGAGTCATGCCATATTCGATGGTATAAAACTAATGGGTGTACAATGTTACTGGTCAATATTTCTCAAAGCGCTTTTTGAACAAAAATCCGAATTACGAATGCTCGCGGATCATTAGAGGAGCTGACCTTTGTGATATCCCATAAAAAGACATGAAAATTCAAATGAGAATCGATTTTGCAGAGAATTACGTTGACTTCGCAGATTATCCTGATTTCAAGAACGTAAATGCTAGCCGTTAAGAAAATAAGTTCTAATCTTAAGAACTCTATGTTTTGGCATTTGCTTTCTACTAATAGAATCAAATTACGCTAGAAAGTCTTGAAGAAACATCTTTTATTGATTAGTACTGAAATTCTAAAGAGATAGTGGAAATAGGATTTTAAAAGTTGTCATTTTATTATTTTCTTTTGGTTTTGTAATATCTCATGTATTTTGAAGGATTTAATAATAATTATGTTAATAATAATCTATTCAGAAACCAGATTCAGTGTTAGATAATAAGGATCTTTTGCTAGCAACATTTGGAGCGAAATCTTTCTATCAATAATATTTTATCAGAATACCATTTGAAAATGTTGAGTTATTTATATAAGTATTGTTTTGGATATTAATTAAATTAAAGGAAAAACAAACAATTTCAAAATAATCAAGATTCCAGGTGAACATGAAACCATCCAGATCTTCTGAGAATTCTGAGAAGGAGATCACTATGGCCGCTGAACTTGAGACTCTCGAGCCAGAACTTGTGAAAAAACTACAGATCTCCAACCCAACTGAGACCAATGACTGTGTTAAAATCACTACAATAGGTGGCAAGGGAAATATCAAGTAAAAACAGGAAAATATCATGCAAGAGATCGAAAATGCTAACATCCAAGTTTTCGTGGAAGAATAAATGGCTAAGTTCGAGCCACCCTACTGCGACAACTGTCCGAAACGGAGAGCCGATAGGGTCTGCGTTAACAAGAAATGTGGAAACAAGTATATGCAATTGATTTGTGGAAAGTGTCACTTTGATTTCCACAAAGATGCACTGACAAAACCAGAGATCGATATCTAAGAATATTTCACAAAATTAGCCACTTTTCTCAACTCACAGCAGTATGAAAAGAAAAAACAATCTCAGACTCGTATCGACACAGAGAATCTCGCATCTGTGTTCAATGTGATCTAGGAAATCCACGAAAAACTAGATAATTTCAAATAAAAACTCACTAACGAAGTTGAAGGCTTTCAGTCTCCTTCTGAGATGCACGCTATTTTGCAAAATGGTATTACCAAGGCACTTACGAAATGCGAGGTCGAGAACATACAGGAGCAGCTCGATATCATCAAAAAGAACATTCTCTTCTAGAACAACAAGTTCTTTTGGAATGATGTCTCTAAAAAATTCGAAACCTTCTCAAAGACAATCAAGGAACTTGAGAAATTAGCTGATACAATGAATAGGATAATTACCAAGTCATTCATTGGAGAGTTTTAAATCGATCTTTCTGAGCTCAAGTGCTTGGTTAGCACAGGCCTTAGCGGAGGATTTGGAGGGTAAGTTGGAAATAATTACCAAACAAAAAATAAAGATGACGAGATCACTTTGACAAATCATACTAATGGGTAGATGTAAATTTACTTGAACTACAAACTTGACATAACAAAAAAGTATAAATTACGTTTCCGATTCGATTTAAAGCCTAAGTAGTATTTCATGGTAGGAGTCATGCCATATTCGATGGTTCAAAACCAATGGGTGTACAATATTCGAGGTCAATATTTCTCAAAGCGCTTTTTATTCAGTTAGCCTAATTACGAATGCTCGCGGATTATTCGAGGAGCTGACCTTTGTGATATTCCATAAAAGGACATGAAAATTTAAATGAGAATCGATTTTGCATAGAATTACGTTGACTTTGCAGATTATCCTGACTTCAAGAATGTAAATGCTAGCCGTCAAGAAAATAAATTCTAATCTTAAGAACTCTATGTTTTGGCATTTGCTTTCTTCCAATAGAACCAAATTACGTTAGAAAGTCTGGAAGAAACATCTTCTATTGATTCGTACTGAAATTTTAAAGAGATAATGGAAAAAGGATTTTAAAATTTGTCATTTTATCATTTTTTTTATTTTGGTTTTGTAATATTTATGTATGTTAACAATATTCTATTCTGAAACCATACTCAGCGTTAAATAATAGGGATTTTTCCTAGCATAATTTGGAGGGAAATCTATCGATCAATAATATTTGATCAGAATATCAATTAAAAGAAAAATAGCTATCTATGTGTGCATCTTTTTGGATAATAATTCAATCAAAGGGAAAACAATAGAATTTCAAAATATTTAAGATGAATGTGAAACCATCCAACTCTTCTTCTGGAAGTTAGGAGAAGGAGACCACT
>Ga0302271_10002358_pt1 | contig 17099 bp, 9 predicted proteins | sample III_Bog_N1_1_FD_198767 | JGI IMG/M metagenome (GOLD analysis project Ga0302271, IMG submission 198767) | Peat permafrost microbial communities from Stordalen Mire near Abisko, Sweden - III_Bog_N1_1 | ecosystem: Environmental > Terrestrial > Soil > Wetlands > Peat | place: Sweden: Abisko...
ACATTGAAAGAATGAGAACAAAAGGTAGGACTCTTACTGATATCCCAAAGAAATACTCAACTCAAGAAGCAGAAAAAATGAATATGAGGAATAATAAGAAAACTCAACATGATGATGATATGCATGATCATGAATACAGATCTATCGAAGAAGATAATCTAGATGAATACGATCAATGAATGATTGTTGTTTGAAGGCTTAAGAAAAAATAAAGATTTATCTCCCAAACATTGAAGATACAAAAAATGCTAATTTTTTGTTTATTTAGAAGGGAGAACCCAATTTTTTAAGTTCGCAAAAAATCATTTCTGCATTATGGAGTGCGTTCATAGAATCTACTGTATTTGCTTTTTGTTATATTTGTGTACTTTGTCATTTTAATGATGAATGAGCCTAATTCCTTTGAGATTGAACATTTTAAAAGGGTTTGTGAGCAGGAATATTATTTAAAATGTTAATTCTTAGCAAAAATTGAAATACAGATTATCCCTCTTTTTCCTTTGTTCTTAAATAATGTTTGATGGTTAATTAAAACAAAATCAATGTCTGTGAGAAGTTTATTAATAATCAACTCCTTGTTTGTGGAATTAAAAAATCAAATAGTCTAATTTATTTAATTGTTGAGTTAAGGCTGCTTTCTTCTTTTGGTTAAAATTAATACTCTATGATATATTCTTCATAACTCTAGCTTGAAAATAATAGTTATGTAAATACTATCCTCAAGAAATTGATGGGAAATGCTTAATAAGAGATTAAGAAATTCTGGCAAACATATTGAATTATTTGTGAGTAATAATCAAAAGAAATTATCGAAATGAAAAATGTAGAGGGGAGGAGGGAATATGCTTAGAATTATAAAGAATAATTTATGTTTCTAAGAATGCTTAGAAAATGCCTTTAATTTTTTCAAGAAGCTTTGATGTAAGAATATGCAGATCTGATAAGGAAAGCTGAGGCAAGAACAAACATGATTTTATCAAAAGTTATGAATGTAGGTTTTTCCTTAAGATTTTCTTCTAATTTCTTTTTAATTTTCTGATCTTTTTCAAACGCATCTATTTTGGATGGATCAGTGAAAAGATCAGAATCAATCCCAAGCTGCTTTGCAAATGGCTCAAATAATCTGACAAAATCATTATTATTCCGAAGATTCCAACGAAGACTTTTCTAAGCTAACTTCCTTTTCTAAGCATCAGAAGTGTCAATCACTCCCGTGCTGGGTTCTGGGTCGTTCATGAAACTCACCATAGCTAGTAGCATCTTTTCAATATTCCAAGTGTATTGCCATGTTTCAGGATGGTAATTCGTGAAGCTTGTGCAAATCAGCTTATTTTCTCCAAAGCGTCCATTGGGAGTGATTACCTTTATGGAAGGTGGTTTCATAGGATACTCAGGTGATAATTCGAGAATTCCATGATAGAACCCACCTTAAAAAGCACAATCCCGCAGCCCATAAATGCAGAAATGTACTGAGAATATATTATTTGGATCCGAAACAGCAACAACATTCTCAATCGGATTCGCTTAGATTCTCTCGAATTCTTTATGGATTCTATTCACAATCGCTGAGAACTTCATGAATGAATTGACTACTGTTTAAAGGAATAAATCTTTATTGTTTTCTGTTGATAATAATTGTTTTTGTTGAAGGTTAGAATACTATTAATATTGTTAATCCGAAGAAGCAATAATTTAAAGCTTGAGGAAACCAAAAGAAGAACTTAATGAAATAGAAGCAAGTTGTTTTGGTTTAAATAATCTCCCTCTGCACAACAAGTCTGATCTATTTTGCAAGGGTAATACTGGTATTTCTCTCAACATTGCAGAATATTCTTGTAATAGAAAAGTAAACAACATCAAAGAGACTAAAATATCCTTTCTGCAGGGATCATAAAATATTTAGAAACGATTGCCAACGAGGTGGAAGATTCTGGAAAGTTATCAAGTTTTCACTTACTCGCTATTCTATCTATTTCTTCTCGCCTCGATGAATATTTTGCAATAGACACTATTATTCTGTTTCTACGGACTCTTTCTATTGGATGGGGTTCTAATTTATGACATCTTTGACATCAAAACAGAAAGTTTCTAATTTACTTCCCAAAAAACACTTAGATTAATAGATAAAAAATACTTTTGTTTGAAAAAAGCTGCAAATCAAACCAAAAAGTAAATCATAATACAAATCGATTAACACACAAGGAATGAATTATTGCCCAGTATGTTTATCTTAATTTGATGTGATATTTTATTAATCTTTGCTTAGCAATTAATGGTATCTATGGGAGGAAGAATTCTGTTAATCTTTTTTCAATCTTGCAGAGATGCTAATTGATGAAGAAGAATTATTTGCATTATTTTTAAGCTGGAGGTTATTCAAAGAAGTTAAATGCTTTGAAATGCCTTCATCAGATAAATTGGATTGCTGTGTTGTTGGCATTCTCTTAGATAGATTATCAAATGATGTTAGTCTCTAATATGATGAATCAGTTAACGGAGAAATGTGCTAATGAATGGAAGTTGATTTATTTTTGTTCACTTTGCTAGAAGAGTTTTTCGAAATAGAAGAAAAATAAGGTTTTTATTGTCTCCCACCATATTCCTCGTGATATAAAGAACCATTTGCACTCTTATTTGCTTAGGAATGCGTTGTATTTGCCTTAAAAGATTGTAAAGCAGATTGATTACTAAGAGGAGGTTGTGGCACTACTCCTCCTTCTCCTCTAGCTGTCATGGTCATATCCTTGGGCTGGGAGAGCGCGAAGAAACTTGGCTAAGTTAACCGTTTGTTAGGTGGTTACGAATAATTTTGATTATTTTAATTTTTAACACTGTCAGAGAAGGTATTCGACATTTTTTATTATTATTGCTAGTTTTGCTTCTATTTCCCTACATTCATATGTGTAGGAGAGTTTATTAGAGAGGAGACTTTAGAGGATACTTCTTTGCCTTTGAAAAGATTCTTGAAAGAATCCTTCGAAGGAAAGTAAATTCTATCGAATTCTTAATTATTCGCTGCTGCCAGAGATTTCATAACTTTATGATACTCTTCTTCTCGTGTACGCTTCATTTTTATGTTTGCATTTGCCCATTTCTGCTTGAATAGTGATTCTGTCACTTTCTTCAAGTTCAGTCTCACTTTCTCGGCTTTTTACTGGAAATCTAAGAAATAATTGTTATCAGAAAAATTCACATTATCCTTCTCAAAATCATCTGAAGTCAGCAGTTTAGAGGATATTTCTTAGTGCGCTCTCTCTAGCTTCTGCTCTTCTGTTAATTATACTTCTTCATCATCTTGTTTTCCTCCCTTCGGGGCATGCTATATGCTTCTCATAGAATTAGTATTTTCTTTGTAATCTTCTTCTAAAGATTCTTCTTCATTGTTCTCTTTCAGTTAATCATCTTCTATTGATTCAGTTTGTCCTTTCTTTTGAAATAACTATTTATTGAGAAGGTCATAGAATTGCTGTGAGTCAATCTCTGGATCGTTTGCCTGAAAACAAAAAACCAAATAATATGTTAATCCCCTTTAGTTCCTCTAAAAACAATTAAAATGTATTTAGCAGTTGCATTCTGTAAAACCTATAAGCAAACTCCTTATTTGGTTTTCTTTTTTTGTTCATGTTCAAGATTAGGATTCCATCAATAAAGGTTTACATCGATGAGAGATTTGAAAGCTAAATCAGGAGTGCTGAAGTGTTCTATCAGTTGATGAGACATTAAACCTAGATTACAGTGATTCTTTTTCTTCCACTCGAGAACATGTTCGGAAGATTGCTGCAAGAGCTTCTATTCTTGCAAGAATTATTACATGCTCTTATACAGAGGGACATCAGAATTTCCTTGACTTTACTCATCGTTTCCTATTCGATCTTTAACTTCATTGAGAATTTCATCAAGATCTCGTTAGCTTTGTTTTTCAGCAATTTTTGTTTTAAGTTCTTGGATAGTCTCATAAAACCTAGCATTATTGACTGTGTTCAGATCATGGAGAAACGGCTTAATATCGACAAATGTGTCAAGTTATTTGAAGACTTTGAAGATTTCGTTAAATCTTGTTTCTTTCGTTTTCGATTGTGTCTTGAGTTTTCTTCGTAGTTCAAATTGAATGCGTGAAAATTTGCTCTACTTCTCATCCTTAGGCGTCAGAGATTCTTCGACCTTCAATAACTAATCTATTGAGTTCTTTTTTCCTGTGGTTGATTGTTTTTCTTCAACCTATTTCTCTACAAATTTGCTGAAGTCTTGTAAAAATCGTTTCTTAGCTGGATGAAACTTTAGGAAATCTTGAGCTTTTGCTTCCATAGACATTTTCCTAAAAATGTCGAGTTTAGGCTCCAAATTTTTTTGTGATTCTACAAGAGCATCAATTTCATCTTCAGCTTCCTGCAGATCATCTTCCTCATCCGAATTTTGATCTTCTTCACTTAGCTGATTGTTTTTAGAATTGTTGCTCATTTTTATTGAACAAACCTTGCCTGACTAAATCTCTCTCTTTCTGATTATTAGTTTACTAATAACTTTCTTTCTTTGCAATAATCTTTTCAATTTCTTTATCTCTTGTGAAGAATTCCCACAAAGTTAAAAATCAACTTTCTGAAAAGTTAGAGTTGTTCTTTTTAAAGAAAAAACAAAAACAAAGATATTATTCTTAATTTTTCAACCTTCCTATGTAGTTGTTTTTTGAAATTAGAGAACCTAGCATGGATTTTAAAACCTCCCTTTCCCTTCTTTTAACTCTTTCAAATATGATTTAGATTTAATATTAACCATGGTTGCCAATATATCTTACAACAAAGCGATTTGAAATGTTATGATAATACATTTATTTATTCCTCAGTTTTAACTTATCTTGATTAGTATCTCCACATTTTTACAATAAAGGTTAGTTCTTAATAATTTCTACTTGTTTAGAATAAGTTCAGCAATTACGTTATGTTAGCTCAATCGATTCTAGTCTTCAACTTTGCTCATATCCATTATTTTTTCTCTACTAATCTCCTCAATAAATGAAATGCTAAAAGATGCGCTGCACCGCAGATCAACCCTTATATCAGTGGTTTCAAGACATAGTTCTCAACAACATCTTCAATTCCTTCTTCTTCTTTAGTGTCTTATTTCTCTTTTTTATTCTGACTATTTTACTTCCTCATATGACTTTCGTTCTTGACTTCTCCTTGTGTCTTTATCTAATCTTTAGAACTTTGAATTAAAAAACTAGTTTTCTTGTTTGTTTCCCTACAATTATTACTTTTTGCAGAAAATAGATTTCTTAATTAATTGGAGTAGAATGCTTCAATTACAAGTATTTCCTTCTTTTGTGAACGCACTAATAATCACTATTTCTTTTCTTCTCCTTCTTCTCCCGATTCAAAATTAATTGTTTTGGAATTTCCTTAAGAACACACATCTTTGTAGAAATTAGACTGATCACATAACTTTGAGAGTTAAAGAAGAAATAAGCTGCGAATTCAAGAATAAAGACAAAGTGAAAAGCCAAAAACATCCGAACCAAACAAAATATGTCCGAACTAAGAAAACCAGTGAATATAAACGCGATAACTGTTGAGCAGTACAAACAATTTTTCGTTGTAAGATCGAAGATAATTCCTAATTTTTAGAATCCATATTCATTTCCTGCAATCACAAATTAAGGCATTTTTTACAAAAGATTAAGCCTGATCCGACGATTACAGGCATAGAATCAAACTTGCTCATTGAACTTGAGACAGGCAGGATTCAGGAAATAAGTAATATTTAAAGCTTTAGCATGAAATTTCAGTTAATTTTTGTTGTTTTGCTTTTTGAATTTATAGAAAAGGATTAAAAAATGCCATTCTTAGGAGAACAACCCAAAGAACGGAAAGGATGTGCTTTTTTGGGACTTGTGCATATCAAATTCCAGCCTTTTCTTGTATTTGCTGGTGAAGTGAAACCAATATGCACAATTGAAAACAGCTAAATTTATGAGATTCACTCCATTTTCTTCAAAGCATTCAACGTAGAGAGTCTAATACAATTAACACATAATCAATGATAAATTCTTATATAATTATTCATTGATCTTGATGTTTTGATACTCTAAAACAGCGAGTTGATTACAATGAATCGAGTGCAGGTAGAAAGCTACTGAGTCTTCAAAATCATCTTAAAAAAGTCAGCCAACAGATGATAATTGCCTTTTTTCTCTAATTTTTGATAAACTTTTATGCATTATGTCATAATTTTCTTTTTCTTTGTGTGTTGCAGTTATTCTCAAGTGGGTTTTATTTCTCCTACCAATTCGATTTGACTCTTTCTAAGCAGCGCAAATCGAAAGGCCATGAGAAAGATAATCAATTCACATGGAATCTTCACCTAATGAAAGATTTAATTTAATAGAATGTCAGTCCTTCATGGCATCTTTCGTTAATCTATGTAAGTGCGCATAACAACCTTTAGAGCATTGAATAGATTAAAATTTTGTTACTTTATAGGGATATGTCGGCTACATTTACACCGTTGCTAGTAACAAAAAGCGCTTAGACTACTACCTAATCAGCAGAAAATCACGATATTAAGCTGGAACAAGCTTCAATGTTCGGGGGCTAGACGACGAAGGGAATGTTGCAAATTTTGTTGAGACAGAAGTTATCATCTATTTTAACAAATATTGTTGCAGTTCGGTGTATTTAAGAGGCACGGTGCCATTATTTTGGAGCCAAGAAGGCTAAGCGAAATTAAGCTAATCAGATGATATCACTCATAATTCCTTTTTAAAACATTTCGAATCTCTCAAAGATACCTATGGAAGAATTCTATGTCTCAATCTCATGAGTAAAAGTAAACAAACTGAGGCAGTTTTAACGGAAACTTATGAATAGCATTTCGCCAAATCTGGATTGAAATTTGCGAGATATTAATTTTTTGACTTTAACGCTGCTTAAAAGAAAGATAAAAATGAAGCATTTAATGATTTGCTGAATAAATAACTTGAGCCGATCATAACTAACTTCTCATTTTACGCTGATGATTCTAAAAATATGAGTGTGCTGCAAGAGCAGAACGGAGTTTTTAGGATAAATTGCTTAGATTGTCTGAATCGTTCAAATTAAGCTATGTAGAGAATATCTCTGAAAATTCTCTAACTCATGTTGAAATCTCTAGGTGTAGTAATCCCTTAACTTAACCCTAGGCCTGATTCAGATATTCTAAGTATGTTTGAAAGCCAACTTTGCAGTTCTAATTCACTTAAATAAAGAGTAGTTTCTTTTATCAGCCTTTTCCAAGAACTCTGGGATTCAAATGCAAACCAACTCAGCAGGGCATATTCTGGAACTGATGTAACTCCTTCGAATGGCAAACAAGGATTCTTTGCATTCATTGATCAAGGAGTTAAAGGCATCAATAAATTGTACCAACAGAATTTTGAAGACCAAGCAAAGTAGGGCAGTATTGATCTTCTTCTTGGCTAGACAATCTTTCAAGATCTTTTCACTGAGAAAATCAGGAAAGTATTAAAAAAACGTGAATCAGATTTTACAACCCTAAGCCATTTGAATGTCTTTTGCGTATCGTGGAACATGAATGGAAATGTCCCTGATGCGGATATGAACTTTGCTTAGAATATTTTCAATTTTGAAGGCAACCCGAATCCTGATATCATCGTAGTGGGACTTTAAGAAATGGTAAAGCTCAACGTGTAAAATGTTATGATGACGAATAATGAAAAGGCCATATAACTTTGGCTGGATTATTTGTCAAAACAATTAGGCTTAATTGACAAGTACAAATTGTTAAAATCGCGTGATCTCGTTGGCATATTCATGGTTATGTTTGTTAAAGAGCCATTTGTGAAACGTATCAAGCGTCTAGAATCCGAAGAAGTCAAAACTGGATTAGGTGGAAAGCTTGGGAATAAAGGAGGAGTAGTTATTCGATTTAGTGTAGATGACTCAAGTGTCTGTTTGATTAACGTACATTTAGAGAGTGGATAGAAAAACACCCTTGATAGGCTTAAGAATATTCAAGAAATCCACTAGCGTCTCTTGTCTAACAAAAAAGATAGTGAATATGATTATCGAGTTTTCATGGGAGATATGAACTTCAGGATATCCTTACCTAACTCAGATGCTAGGCTGCTACTTGATAAATATGAGAATTCTAAAAAACATTCCAAGCAAGAAGCACAACTTGTGCTGAGAGAACTTCTCAAGGAAGATCAACTTAATTAGCTTAAAGAAAAATCGGAATATCTCAAAGACTACTAAGAACATCAAATAACCTTCCCACCCACTTATAAGTATGATATCGGAACGTAAAGATATGATACGTCGAAGAAATAGAGGACACCTTCATGGTGTGATAGAATCTTGCTATGGCATGATGAAAATCTTCTTTACAAGTAGCATTTTTATGTGCGAAAGGAGTTACTGCAATCTGATCATCGGTAAGAGAAAAAATAATTGGAATTCAAGATATTCAGTCATTTTTCTATTAAAATTAAATTTTTGTAAAAATTCATTGATGTTTGTCTGCTTTTTGTAGCCCAGTATTGGCGTATTTTGATCTGGAGATCAAGAAAATCGATCAAGAGAAGAGAGCACAAATCATAAAAATTGTGTACAATCAGTCTGACGATGATATCGAAGAACTTGAAAAGATGATGGAATATATGAACTAAAAGTAATCCCTTGATGATCCGTCTCTTCTCTCTCCTTTGAAGGTCAAGCACAATAATGAAATTGCTGGCGATCCAAATAAGATTAACAATATTAATAAAAATCAGAGCAATACAAACAATAATAATGATGCTAATACTATCAATAAGAATCATGGCAAAGCTCAAGACGACTATGATAGCATTTTTCAATTTTATCCTCAATAAACAACGAGTTTTGCATAGACAAAAGATGAGTCTTCAGGAAAAGTCCATACAACGAATCAGAATGTAGTGGTTATTTTTTGTATTCTGAAATATTTCCCCAATTATATTCTTGTTATTTTCTTTTATTCAGAAAGAGCAGACGATCAAGGAAACCAAACAGAATTCAACAATCTTCGAGATGGATGAAAGCTCATCAATTTCTGGCAGCTAAAGTTATGGATATGTATTTGCAGAACACCCTGATATTTATCTACTGAAATAACCCTAACATATCCCTCCATCTTAAGACGAGAGATTCAAAGCCAAACCTGACGATGTGAATCTCCTAGACTTAGAATGATTTTCAAGAAGAAAAAATCAAGATTTTATTTGCAAAAAAATAGCAATTAAAACCACATAAAAAAAAATCAATTTTCTGATTCTTTACTTTTATTTCAATTAGTTTTCCAGTTATGTATGTGTGTGTACATATTATGTAAATTCCTTTTCTCTAAAAGATTAGCTATCATGTTTAAATTATTTAACAAAAGGTAACATTGATTTTTCTTATAATTATCAAAAAACTAAAAGGAAAGAAATAAATAACAGAGAAAAAATAGATGTTTTTTCTCATAATCAATATCGTATTTGCAGCCAAGGGAGAAAGGAAAATCAGTTTTTACTTTAATATTTCTTGAGATTTACATTCTTCGTTAAATTGAAAACTTTTCAAAAAAATAATTACTTTTTTCATTTTTGATTTGAAATTTAAGCAATGATTTCTTCTTTAAAAAATCAACCTATTCATGTTGGCTAACCCAAGAGTCCAATTGCCAGATCTTCAATCCCTGCTTACCTCTCTAGTCCTTAGAGAAAGAAAGATAACAACAGTTAAAGTAAGCAACATCTTTCAAATGAAATGCGAAACATGAGTTCAATGTTGTCGAATTCTCCTTCACTTCGATTTACATAAGTTTAACAAAAACTGCAAGCTGTCCTCGCTAAACCTGCTAATGTTTCTTCAACTCCAGTTTCATACGAATAATAAATTTATCCTAAAGCAAGTTCTCAGAGCATTAAAAAAGATTTAAGTTCTAAAGATACAAAGCCTAATAAGGTGCTTGCCGTAAGAATTCAAGGAATCTCTCGAATTTCCTCATCATCAAATTCTTCTTCTAAATAATCGCTTTCTTCTTCTGAATCAGGATCTTCTCTTTCATCTGAAGATTACAAAAAAGCACGAAAAACTTCACTGAAAAAAGCATAAAAAATGGATGCATTATGTTCTTCATCTGATTCGATTGATTCTTCTTCTTCTGGCTCAAATTCTTCATTCGAATCAAATCGCAAAAAGAATAAACAAGTTGAAAAGGCCTTCTAGAAAAATAGCAACAATACTTATTCTTATAAATCAGATGATAGAATATCTTATGGCCCTCCAAAAACAAAGGCATAAATTTAAGCTAAGAAATCTATCCAATAAATGAACAAAATATTTGGAGATGACCCTAAGCAACACCTGAAAATATCAAAAGAAGTAGTTAAATAGTTAAATTAATAGTTAGGATTGGAGAGAAGCAAAAACATGTCAAGAAAACATAGCGTTTCTTCTGAATTATCACATTCTCAAGATTCCAACAGTTCTTCTTCATCATCTTTTGAAAATATCAAATAATAAACCAAAGATAAAAAGTTTAAAGAATCGAAGCATCCGTCTTAAGCAAAATAATAATCAGAATTTAATTAATTTAAGAAATACAATCCTTATCTGTGATTTGTTTTAAATACAAAGCAGTTTATTTCTTCGAAACAATTTCCAAAATGTATCTAGATTTTAAGCAAATAATATTTTTTAGAAAGATAAAATCTTTAATTAGTTCAGAATATTGAACTTTATTGTTTTTTGTGCACTCTTTCCTTGAAGCTTTACCTTTTTCTTTAAGATTAGAATCTATTGAATAAATACAATTCGGTAAAGACAATTTAAAAATAAACAATTTTCTAAATATTTTAATGATTATCTAAATATTTTAATGATTATCTAAATCAGCTAAGCCACGTTAACAGATTGAATTCTAATCAATAGCTAAGGGTGTATTAATTTCGTAAATCCATGTTAAAGTAGGCTTGCTTATTTTATTGATAGTCTTAAATGTTTCAAAAGAGTTTAAAATGATATATTATCAAACAATAGTCCGAAATTATCACATTTAAATGTATTTTTAAAAATTAATTAGTTGAAACTGCTAAAATAGTTTAAACCTGAATTTTCAAGAGAATAAAAGATTATCCACTACTTAAGAAGACATCTTAAAAAATGGGTAATGTTACAGATACGAGTTATTGACATATCTCTAACTTTAATTTGAGGTTTATTTCTTGAACGTAAAAAAACTAACTGAAAATAAAAATGATATTTTACTTGAGTGGCCCTTAGATAGTGGTACTTTAGACGCCCATTAGTAAGTGACGATTCTTCAGGTAAATTTTCACTCATAGAAAAACTGAATAAGAAAAATTAAATAGTCCTCCAAATGTTCTCTCTCTTTTATTCCCAAAAAAATAATTCTTTATCCCCTCCAAATACCTCAAATAAACTAAGCATTTTAAAAAGAGTGGGGAGGGAAAAAAAATGCTTAAATAATTAATAATCTTCACTAATAATTTGTAGTTTTGTGTGACAACTTAAATCTAATCATTTTCAATATTTACAGATTCATAAATGCATATTTCAGAATATCTCTTATTTTAGGTTTTACAGTAGAAAATTTTCACGAGCTCTGGTTGCATAATTCTATGGTAATTTACTAACTTATTTTAATGTAGAAAGCAATTCTTAGCTGGCAGGTCTGGAACTAAGCTTACTCAAAGCAATTTAGAACAGCTATTCCTATTTAGTAAGATTATTACTATGATTATTTTAGGTGCTAGTTTCAGCTTAAGCCGAATTTAATTTTCTTTCTTTTTCCTGTTATCCTTGATGTCTTGGTCTATTTCCATTTCCTACAGCCTCAAAATTATGTTGCAGATACTTAGTACTCATTAAAGGATCATCTTGAAGATTCTTTGAAAAGATCTTGTCAGCTTCTATTACTTCAAAAAAAAACAAATTAAGAAAAACTCAAATAAGAAATGAATGATTATCAACCTTGTAATTCTGATGCATCTTTGATGTTACTGAACATTTGATACTCTGTTGAGGATTCTTCTGTTTATCCAAAACGCACTCTCTTGAACAATTATAAGTCCATTATCTTTTAAAGTGTTTTCTTTTGTAATGATTCTTTGCCTCCATTAGCAGACTGTCTCTTGCGATCAATCTTCATTTTCCGAATGGTCTGCCATCTTTCCTCAGACTTTTCCAAGTCTTTTTGAAAAGAAGATAATTCAGCTAACTCTTATTTCTGGACTAAATTATTCTCTGATTCTACCACAGGCTCAACATCATTCATAGCTCTGTGAGCATTTTCTTGACATTCTACGTTCCTTGGAATAGATTCTCTAATTTAACTTTCATTTATCTAGCTTTACTCTTAATAAGTTATTTATTTATTTTCAAACGAGTTATCCATTATTAGTTAATTATCTTAGTTTTACATAAACTAAGGATCTGATTAGACTGCTGTGCTGCTTATGTTATTAAATTGAATCACATTAGGACATTTTTATTTGCTTTCATCTTTAAGAGAACTTTCCTGATTGAATTATTACTAATTTACTTGCTCATCCAATTTTATTGAAAATTAATTTGATTCTAGTTTTACATGCGAAATTTCGAGTTGCTCAAAATCTTCGATCAATTTCTTTTTTTCATCTTCTTTAGCAAGATCTTATTAGTCTAAGCATATCATTTCATGTTCTTCTTTTGTCGTGGCTATCTCAAGCGAAATTAAGTTCTAATTATCAAAAGGTGTTTGATTTAGATGAGATGGTTCTTCCTGATTATTATGTTGATTCATTGAGCAAGTATGTTTCTATCCGCTACAATTAACTTATTCAATTGAATCAAGCTATTTGCACTCTTCTTTTTAAAGGCATTATTCTGTTGCTGCTCCTATTACCTCTTTGTCATTAAGATTCATTCTTAGCTTGAGAGTGATCAGATTGATTTTCTCGCTTATTTCTGAAAAATACTTTTACTAATCCCAGCTAATTTTTAGAAATTCAATTATTTTTCTGTTCAACTGATCTTCTTAAAAACAATAATAAAAGTAAATTCCGATTTCAGACAACAACAAAAATTAAATAATAGAACTCAAATACGCCTTAATCAAAAAAAATAGTTGTTTCTTTTAGTTTTAGAGGTTTTAAAGAAAACTGATTATGCCACAGACAATAATTTGAATTCTACATAATATTTGCAAGAAAAATAAGCTAAGACCACAATACTTTTATCTTTAAAATTACAAAAATCCAGGTTCAACTACTTAAATTAGATTAATCTAAATATCCAACAGTTTTTATGAGATAATCTTATCAATAAGACTATGAAAATGAAGAAGAAGAAGATGCTTTTTTAAGAAGAGGGATAAGAAAGGAATAATAGCGAGAATAGAATTTTGATAATCAATCTCGCCATCACAACCCTCCAATGAGTAGAGGCGTTTTCTAGACTGACCCAAGTAGACATATTAAGGACAGATAAGGGAAAACATTGAAAGAAGATCTCCTACATAAATCTCGATCAGGTGTATTCTTGAACAGGAATTTTTATAGAATGGATAAGCGCTTTTATAACGAAGAAGAAGTAATCGAAAACTACTCTTCTAACTGTGATAATAACACCTCGTAGATTCTCTCAGATATCTTTTCTAAAATTGCTATGGAAAAATCAGCTCCTATTGAAATTGAAGAACAGAAATAATACCCCTCTCGAAGAAGTAGCAAATAAAATAATTTGATTTGCATTGAATCTCCTTCTTCTTCACCATAGCATTCTCCCAGAAGACCCACTTAATTTCAGAATCTTGCTCCTCTTTTTATAGGAAAAGATAATAGATCTGAGAGGACAATGCCCATTGAAAATGAATCTTATAATTAATTATCAGATACAGGAACAAAAAACACTTAAATAAGGTTTATTCCTCAACAGAATGATACTTCAAATCACAGATAAGCACCTTAAAATGGAATTCAATCTACTCCTTGGTAAATAAATCAAGAACCTCTCCCTTTTATCCCTCTTCCTTCTTTCTAGCCTTAAATCCCTTTAATACCAATCATGCCAATAATGGCATCTTCTGAAAAAATAATACCCTAACCTGTACAAAAAACAGATGAACAAAAAGTCCAATCTTCCATCATACAGGTTGAGAAGAAGTAGGAAAATAATTAAATCAAGCCTTAAAAACCAATGAAAAAAAGCTATTTCAAAGAGAGATAAATAACTTATTTTAAAATAAAAACAATTTCTGAAAAATAGCTGATGCAAGAATTAACTCAAATTTGCTCTACCCCTCACAGTAGTAGCTAGATTTCATGACTGAAATATCTAATTTAGCAATATTTTACCTTCATTTGTCTTCAAAAAGGTTCTATTCAGATAATTTTATAATTAATAAATAAAAATGATTATTATTGTTTTTCATGTTAAATATTGTTTAAAAGGAATAATTCAATTAATTTATTACTAAAACAAAACCACTTCAAACAACAAAAATTATTTTTAATATAGAAATAAATCTTTTCAGGGTTAAAATTTGAGGATGTCCTCCACAAAATATTTAGTAGAAGAAAATATTTGGTAAAATACAGCAAAATTAATGTTGATATCTGCCATCGCCTTGACGAGTTCCTGTTGATTTTTCAAACATAGTTATTAATCAAAAGTTGAATATATTAATAAAGTAATTTACTTTAAGTTAGCTGAAAAGCATTTCTCCCTTGAGTTTCATACTGAAGAGTTTATTTTTTTTATCAAAAGTGCATAAACTGTCTAAGGGAGTAATCTTCGGTTTAATAGCAAAGGAATTCCTATCAAGTTCATCAAGTAGATAGGCATAAGAAGAAGCATCACTCGCTACTATTTATCCATTAAAAGTTTCCTTAAGACTTGCTTTATGGCTCATCTAAAATGAAAAATTGCTACAGATTTCCATTTTTGAGACAGAATGCATTTAATCCTTATCATTATCGAGATTCGAATTAATTAAAGCATTCCACAAGGCTCCAACCTATTTTTATTCATACAAAATATCACTTAGAGCATTATTCCAATGCTTTGAAATGTTTAATTACAAATTTTTTTCGGACAAAGAAAAGGCTTGTTTAAGAATCTATTTGTGTCTTAAAATTGATCGATGGAGCTGCTTTCTTGTCTTGAGATTCTTCATTTAAAAATGCCTTTCGATAAGCTGAGTTCATTTTATTGATGCCTTCTTATGAATTTGAGAATTCAGTGTTTCCATCGATTTCTGAATTTATCTTATTTTAGTCTTATTCATGGAAATCATTTTCCTATTCATCCCTCTAAAGTTTAGACAAATCAGTGAATTCAACTCCTTTTTTAATCAATCAATTTGTTAGACACACCACAAACGACTAAAAGGTAAAAATTATTGTACCATTTTTTTCAAGAAATGAGGGAAAGGCTTTTATAGTCTTAGCCCATATAAAAGACACTATTCTATCCCGTTCTTTATCTACCTGAGTAGTGTCTAAGTTGCATTGATGTATGAACAGAGCAGTAAATGAACTAGTAACGTAATAAAAGTAGTTATTTCGGTTGAGCAGAAAATTTTAAAAGCAGTCTCTCATTGCAAAGAACACTTCTTAATTCTGAAGGATAGTCCTTTCTTTGTCGAATGAGGCGCTGAAATCAGATTAAACAGTTTTCGCTTTTTCATAATGGTATCCTGACATTGCTAATTTTACAGTTTGTTTGAAATTAGAGAGTGTACTACGAGAAATAGCAGAAGTATCATATCCAGTAAATTGATGAGAACTTGTAAATATGTCAGAAAACCAATTAAAAGGCAAGGCAGAAACGAAAGTAACTTCATTGATGAGTTGGTAATTATTATTGTCTGAGATGATTGTTTGCTTCGAATCTCTTTTGTATGCTTAAGAACCCATTGTTAGCATTCCAAAAGGATTAGTGTTTTAGGAACCTGAAACCTTCTTGGAGAGATCGCAGAATTGATTTTACTAAAACTCAGAGTAGAGATTATTGAGCTGTGAGTTAAATGAACGCATACTGTTAGAGTTATCTCCATTCTCAGATATTGTGTTATGAGGAGAACAGATCACAGAATTGTTAACTAAACATTTCTGTGTTTAGGACTATTGCTCATTTTGTTGATTCAAACGAGAAAATGATTTCTATTGTTGACTTCTTTCTGAGTCTTTTTCTCCTTCTAGTATCCCTTTTTCTATTGATTCACCACCTCGTTCTTCCTCATCAAAGCTGTTCAGTTTTACGCTCATTGAGTAGCCTACACTCTTTCTCTGCTTTTGCTATTTCTATATTCAAAAAGTCATTCATGTTAACTCATATTTTGTGCATTCTATCTTTATCTTGCCTTCATTTCCATAGCAGTCATTCTTCTTTTTTAGCCTTCTACAGGCTGAGAATCTTCCATTTTAAGTAAATAATTAATCTTGTTTTGTTTCAATCTTATTTTATTAATCAGTTTTTGAGATTATTGAATCCCAAAACAAACCATGGCGCCAAATTTAGTTTTACAGAAGAATCAATACTTTTCTAAACTGTTAATAGTTTTTTGAGCAAATAATTAGATGTTAAAGAATTTATGTAATAACTGATGTGATAAACTTTTAGATTTTCGATTGGTTACAAAAATACTTCATCTTTTCACAGTTCAATAGTGGTCCTCAAAAGAGTCTATCAATAAAATTTAAGATCTCAGACTATCCGTCAAAGCTATTACATTTGATATTTTTCAAAATAATAATAATGAAGAGTGAATACTATTAAGTAGAGATTATTTTAAAATGTTTCAGATTAAATTCGTTTGACTTTAGAAGATAGAAGCAAGATCTATGAGATAAAATATTAATTTTGACTGACATTCTTCATTAAATTACTTAAAAAGCTTTTTGTAAGAAGGTTAAAGTCTAGAATTTATAATATTTCGAAATAATAAGGGAAAAAACGATGAATTAAAATAGTTTGGAGTTTAGCTGAATAGGTTTCACTCTTTTTGTGATTCTTGTCTCTCCACGAAGCTTCAAGAATCAGATTTGCTGACTCTTAGATCGAAAAAATCTGCTCTAGATAAACTGCTCAGATTAT
>Ga0302271_10002359_pt1 | contig 17097 bp, 12 predicted proteins | sample III_Bog_N1_1_FD_198767 | JGI IMG/M metagenome (GOLD analysis project Ga0302271, IMG submission 198767) | Peat permafrost microbial communities from Stordalen Mire near Abisko, Sweden - III_Bog_N1_1 | ecosystem: Environmental > Terrestrial > Soil > Wetlands > Peat | place: Sweden: Abisko...
AGGTGAGAATTTAAGGAGATTATTGTTAAATCTACAATTAACACAGCAAAATGTTGATTTTTTGTATCAAGATACCAGCCAGCTAATCAGGACTAAAAAAGCAGCATGCAGGAGCTGAGAGAGCTTTACTAGCGTGAAAAGAACTTCGAAATACAACGAGAGTTAGATATGCTGATCACTTAGCGAGGCAAAGAAGACACAGCCAAGAATGAAAAGATCCAGCAACTTAAAGAGGATAAATACATGGAGGAATACAAGAAAAAAGCATTTTTCATTGTAAAAGATTTCTAGGAAGATCAAGAAAACAAGAAAAAAGTGTAAATATAGGATCAAATATAAAACCCAAGAGACTCCAAAGTTACTAAGAAACTACTCCAAGTCTCAGAAAGAAATGACATCGAAGAAGCAGAAGAAGCATTGTTAAAGGAAGGGGTTGCTAATAATGATAGCGAATATTAGGAGGAACTAAAAGAGAAATTCAAACGGGTTAGAAGTGACATCTGTAAATTATTGCAGTAGCATTTACTGCGAGGGCTGACTATCGAAGAGGTAACAAACTGCTAATTCTGTTAGAATAGCTTTAAGAGGGAAATAATCTTTTGGATTTGCTTTTTTGCAGGCTGAGAATTAGCGAGTCTTCGAGAGAGCACCATTCAAGCACCCACATGCTGAAGAGTTTTTTACAGAACTCAAAAATAATAATGTAGAAGCAGTCTTGGCTCTGTTGGAATAAGACAAATATCTTGTACATGACTTCGATTGTGTAAATAGGAAGGAGAATATGATATTTAAATGTCATTTTTATCAACATTTTGTTGTTGTTGTTGTTGTTGTAAAAATCGATGTAGACACTTTCCACACCGATGCATTGGGCAGCAAAAAGGGGATTTATGGTTATTGCGGAGATACTCATAGCTAATAAGGCGGACATTGATGGAAAAGATGAGGTAATATATGATAATTTTTCCTTTGTTGTAGTTGTTGAACAACTTCTAATTTTACTTTTGGGTTTGAAATAACTGAATTACTTTTAGATTGGTAGGACACCCTTATACTATGCTTACCGTGAAGGCCATAACCAAATGGGCAAGCTTCTGCTACTAAACAAAGCTTCCCCTTGGTCACATGATAAAAACAACATCGATCAAATGGTATTTTCAAGGTTGAGCAACGACAAAGGAACAATCAAAGTGGCTAAACAAGTATGGCAGAGTGCGTGATTTGTGGGAATGTAACTTTTGCTTTTTTTAAAATTCCAAATAGATACATCTCATGATGATGATGGCTAAGTTCTCGTAGAAGCATAAGATCTGGGATAATACGAAATATCTGTTTTAGGATAAGAAATTCACCAAGGGCAAGAAGAAACATGAGATCTGAGAGAGAGAAAGAGGAGAGAAATGAAAGGGAAGTTTGAATTTAATTAAGGGAAAAGAAGAAAATTCTGAATCTAAGACAAGATAAAGATGATAAAAGGCTGTTGTTCGACAGGGATTGTTCAATTACTGTATTGTAAAGAGTTATGATTTTTAATATTAACAATAAGCAATATTTGGAGAATAAAAAGGGATTAATTAAGGGGGTAAACATGGGTAATTTGTAAAAAATCAGGGGGATGATTGAGGTTTAAAATCCAAGGCAGATCTATTTGGCTGGGAAGAAGGCTGGGAATCTCAGAGTTAACATCACAGAGAAAGGATTTTGTTTCGTTATGAAGATTTATTTGATTTCCTCGTAGTTAAAGGGATTACATTTTCTCAATATTATTTAAGAAGCGGGGAGGCAAGTCTGCGTCTGACTTTTTGTTCTTCTTCAGTGAAAAACACAGCTGTTTTTAATGGATTCTCAGGGGTGAGCCAAGTCCCGTTGCGGCAGGGCGCACGAGGTAGGAGATTCGGTTCGATTTAGAAGTTTTTCTTAATTTTAATAAGACAAGCTTAGTTGCCGTATTTACCCATATAATCAGTGCAGCTGGTGATAGTTGTGACTGCCCCAGAGCGGCTGCGTTGATATCCATCGAAAGTGCATTCTTTTGAGCGGATAATCATATTCAAACCCGTTTCTTGGAGGAATCTGTCGACTTTGAAATCGGAGAATTTAAAAGTATTGTTGAGATTAAAGTAATCTTTGGATTTGTTCTCTGAAACTGGAAGAGGGTCATTTTCTACATAGTCAGTGTAGAGAATGTCATAGACGATTGGGTTGGAAAATGGTGAAACTGGTCGGTGAATATCAACAATATCGTTCACATGGTTGACATTTGGACCTAAACCTCCGTGCAAGCAGAACACTTCCTCCTCGAGAAGAGCTGCAAGTGGGAGGGCATCGAAGGCCTTGTTGACTCTTTAGTAAAATGAGTTAGGATCGTTGATATCTTCTCCTAACCTGAGTGCACATTCCTCAGCAAATCCAAAGAGTCTATTAACTCTGCGTTCTTCATGAGCTCCTCTGATAAGATGAAGTTAATCAGGGTATTTTAGTTTCAAAGCGAACAGCAAAATGACTGTTTCAAGGGAATTAAACCCTCTATCGACGTAATTCCCCAGGAACAAATAGTCAAACTTCTCCATATCTCCGCCTTCTTCGTCTACAGGGAAACCAAAGTTATTGAAGAGTCTAAGCAAATCTCCGAAGCGACCATTAATACTACCGAAGATTTTAAGTGGCACGCTTAATCTCAGCAATGAAGGCTCATCAAGGAGGATCATGGTAACCTCATCGCAGAGTCGAAGAATGAGCTCCTTTTTGAAAGGAAGACGTAATTCCGTGTGCTTCCAATCTTCTGGCTTTTTTAATAGAGTAGCAATAAACATCTCTGCTAGACTTTGTGCTTTCTCATCAATAGGGGACACTAGCATCATCGAGTGATCAGCAATGTTACCCCCGACGAGTTTTCTGGATTCTTCGGGGAGATCAATAATATTGACACGTTTGAAATTCCCAAACTTTGGATTCTGATTCTGCTGCGATTGCTGAGTGTAATTCCCATAAGTTGGATTATTGTTATTGTAGAATTCATTGCTTTCTGTGTCTTGTGTTGTAGCTACAATGACTTAGTTACTCAATCTAATTTCCTTGCCATTCTTTTAAGATTTAATAGGTGTATAAGATCTCTAAGCATTGTTGACTTTCCCTACTGGAATCTTATTCATAGCGTTCATGCTAATATCCAAGTTTTAGTTGTTAGTGTAGTTGTTATTAGAACTCATCACAGCTGCAACAGCAGAGGACTTTGAAAATGTCTATTATTAGATCGGTTATTGTTGGGAAAAGTTCTAGTTCTAATTCCCAATGGCCTTCTTCTAAAATGTTTAAGTATTCAATTACTGCTGCTACTAAAGGGCAACCGCATTTGGTAGAGGATCAGCTTAGTTCCTCTCTCCAAGAATGTTAGTGTACTCTTTCACTCCAAGATACTTCCCTAGCTTAGGGAAAAATGATGCTAAGCTTGTTAAGTCTACTTAGATCATCGAATCCAGTGGTTTATTCGCGAACTCTGGCTCAAATCCTCCATGGACGTACATCGTGTTGTCGATAACTACAGTGCTGTGTCTGTAGCGATTAAAGCTATTCACTCTACACCAATCGCTGGTTTCGGTATCGTATACCTCAACACACTTCCCTTGTTCATCAGCTCCGTTCGTTCTTCCTCCAACAACGATCATCAAAGGACCAATAAAATCAACACGATGCTAGAATAATAAAAATAAAATAAAATTGGAAACATTTTTTAAACAAATCAACCAAATATTCAGTCACTTTACTTGATATCTGCAGATAGGCAGCACAGAGGCGTTCTGCTTATACGGTGCCAAAACCCAATCCCACATTCCGTTTCTATGGCGTCTAAGTCCCCATGTGTCATTAAGGGAACTTTAATCTTATGTTCTACCTCCAAAAATTACCATCATACCATTTGCTGATCCTGTCTTGCAGAGTGCTGCAGAATGGTAGACTCTCACAGCTGGTGAGTCTTAAGAAGTAGTACATTGTTTCTACCATTGTCTAGGGGATTTCTCTGGATTTAGTACCCAAACATCGTTCACCTAAAAAGTAGAAGAAAAAAATCATTTCCGTTAAAACCTGGTTTAATTATTAAGTATAATTTGAAAAATCCTCCCCTCCCTCTCCCCACCATCTCCCATCTAAACTCCTCCCCAATCAAATAAATTATTCCTAATCCATTAAGCATAGTGACAATTCAAATGAATTAATAGTATTTTAAACTCTAACTAGCAAATAACCCAAAATAATATTCAGCCAACCATAACTGCTTTCTGGGATGACTTCCCCTCCCCTCAACTAATTATCTCATCACAACCAACTAACTGAAGTATTTATTCTCTTCCTAAAATCCTTTCCAAAAACACCTCATTATCTCCCTTAGGCTTCTCCCATAAATTGAATTCCCTTTGTGTTTTTTTACTAACTGAAAAATTTTTAAAAAAGTTCAATTTATTTCAATTCATCTTACTGGAACAGCACCGGTGTTGCCTCCAAATACGATGAGAAAGGGCTTTTAGTAGATCATCGTGTGACCATAGCGCTTCCCTGGAGTCTACCCTATTGTCGGGAGCTTCACATACGATGCAGTTGGCTTTAACATCCCTGGGTTATCATACGCTTTCAAGTCCAGAAGATAGATCTCATCACTTGAAAGACCTCCTCCTCCTGAAGCTGCACCTCCATAGATCACCATTGTCATAGGGTCAATCATGCAACTAGCATGTGCAGCACGCTATGACGGAATATCTCCAGTGCACTCAAGTTTCTTCCATCGTTTTAAGTCAAAGTCGAAGAGATAACTTTCATTAGTTATTATGAATTTCCCAGAATCACCAATTGCACCTCCAAAAAGCACCGCTTTATTTTTACTTACTAAAGTCAAAGAATGACCAAATCGTGGTGCTGGAATGTCACTTCCTCCAAGGGGTTTCACGTGCTAAAAGTTCAGCTGCGACATTGACTAGAACGTACCTTAAATGTTTATGAGTGCGATTGTTTTATGAACTATTATTTAGCTGAAATTTTAATCTCTCTTTGTTTCTCAAGTTGATTTCCCTTTTCTTTTTCTTTTGCAGGTTAAAAAATATGTATTTTGATTGTTTTTTATCTTATTTGATTCCCCCTTTCTTTTCACTTGATTTTGCTGGCACTTTAGAAAAACACATACCCTCTTTAAATTTTCCTTTGATTTGAGAAACACAAGCATCAATCAAAGTTAATTCATGGCATATTTTAATTTTGAAAAAATGCACTCTAAAACAAAGCCTAAACGTTATGATTTGCTTTTGCTATTTCAAAACACTAATATGTTTACTAAATCTATTTAATAAAAAATTGTTGTCCCCTTTTTCTATCAAATTCCCTTCAAGATTAGATATCTTTTGATTTTGAACTAATTGATTCTGTTTTTCATTTTTTCTAAAATGGTTAATTTTAAATCATAAAGATTTGTTTGTTTAATATTTCAAGGAAACAACAACAACTTCTTGAAATATCGTATAAAAAAATTGACATTTGATTAATTAAAGCTTTAATCCCCTTTGTTTTAGAACGATTTACGTGGAGAATTAAATTCACAGCCAAGATAAAAAAAGAAGAAGAAAAAAGTACAAATCAATACATAAATCGAAGAAAATTTCTTGTTTTTTTCAAGATCAATGAAATCAGTATTGCTTTTGTGTTTTGCAGCAATTCTTAGTGCAACTAATGCTCTGCACTTTTATCTCACAGAAGGAACAGAGAAATGCTTGACGGATGATATCCCTCTCTAGACTGTGAGATTCATTTAGAATTAGGAGAATTTATTTGATTTTATCATATATTTTGATCTTATTCAAATCAATAATATTTTGAATAGACCATCCTTGGATATACAAATCTAATTGACAGACTTCCAGGCGTTGAAGAAGGTTCTAAGACTGAAGGTGTAACTTTGGTTGTCTATGGCCCTGATAAGACTGAAGTCTTCAAGAAACTAACTTTATTTGGAAATGGCAAATTCGCCTTTACTACTGTTAAAGGTTCAAAAACACAACTTTTAAAATCTTCCACAATCAAAAAATCATCTATTTTTATTACTTAACAACACAACAGGAGGAAATTACAGATTCTGCTTGAAGACCACCACTAGCAGCTGGATTTCAAAGAGTGAAAAGATCAGATATGGCTTACGGTTAGTCATCGGAGAAGTAGAAACCGAAGCCAAGAAAGATGCTGCAAAAAAGAGTCACATCACTGAGTTACAAAAGAAAATCGATGTCGTGAAGACTAGAGCTAAAGAGTTCATCGAATATCAGCAAATGAATAGCAAAGCGGAAGATGAACTTGCTTAGGCGAATATTAAAATCAACGATAAGGTCATTGTCATCACGATTATCGAGACAGTGATTATCCTCGCGAGTGGCGTGTTTTAGATCTTCTCCCTCAAGAAATATTTTGCATAGAAGAGATTCACTTATTGAAAGAAGATGATAGAAGTAACAGTATGAATGCAATAGTATGAATAGTAGCATTTCTATGATTACATAAGCTCTTAGTTAGATGTTGTGTTTGCTTTTGATTCAAATAATAAATAAAAACGTTTTAAGAGCGATGATCCTAAGATATACTTTTTCAACCTTCCATTATCTTATCATTAGAAGCAAGATTCTGGTCTATTTTATTGCATATATTCAAGTTAGTTTCAAGAAGTGAAATTTTAATGTTAAATTTTAGTTTCATTTACTTAATAAACCACTTAAACTGGATTGAATCTCAAACAAAAAAAATAGAAGAAGCAGACATTTTATCAAAAATAATGATTTTTAAAAAGAACAAATCATCAAAAATGAAACACACTTAGGGGGGAATTTATACTTCTATGGTGTTTCATTGCTTTATAAAAAGAATGAGAAGTCATTAATGATTAATAGCTAAGTAGAATGCAGCTCTTGACATTTTAGATACATGACATTAGATTATTTTGTTGAAGATAATATTTCAATTTGTGCAAAATAACGATATGCTGATTGCAATTATATCTTCTTAGTTTATTGTTTTTGTTGTAGCAATCTTTTAATAGCTTTAATGTTTGGAGGGTATTCGCAAAATCTTAAATAATTAAGTAGTTTTGCATGGAAAACAGCCAAATAGTTAAGAACAATTAATAGAGTTTTAGATAAATAATCAAAGCGTTCAGCTTCAAAAGGTTTGTTTTTTTAAAATATTAAATGAAGTGAAGTTAGTTGTAGAATACAAGAAAACAATTGTTGAATAACCAAGAATATTCTTCAAAATGAGGTTAAAAAAGAAATGAACTTTGATAAAAAATATGTATCAACCCATCAGGTGAATAAAATATTTACTAATTATCATAAAGTTAATAGGGTTCACAATGAAAGAAAATAGTACCCTTTTTTCTCTTTTTTCATTAAATTTTGATTTCAATGTTTCGATTAATAATCAAGGAGCAAACTCACTATTGAATTATCACTTTTTTTGACTTAAGTTTTTAGCTTAATTAACAATTAGATCGAATTTGATAAGATTCTTCTTCTTTTTCTTTCTTAATATCTATGGAATGCTACACACTTATTAATACCTTCATTTCCCAAATCAATGTGTGCATCTTAAATCAATCACCATCATTTTATCTTAATTGAATGCTAATTCTTCTAAATTCCTTTAATTTCCCAAATTTATGAATTCATTTTGTAGCCTTTTAAAATGCTCTTGTTCATTTAGCGGATCTTCTTTGAATTTTGAAAAGCACGCGGGAGGAGATCACTCTCAGAAACAAAGCGAATACTCAGAGGGAGAGCCTAAAATTGACTAAACAATCAGCCTAAAGATTTTTAAAGGCACAATCTACGAGCGGGCGGGAAGACAGAAAATAATAAAAATAATTACAAAAACCAAATCCTCCAAAGCTACTCAGTTTTCTTAGAAAAATATCGTCACTCCAAAATGTTTGAAGCTAAGCTGCAACAAAGTATCTCATTCAAGAAAATCATCGATTCCATCAAGGATCTTGTGAAGTCCGTCAACATTGATGCAAACTCTAGCGGTTTGTCGATGCAAGCCATGGATTCCGCACATGTTGCATTGGTTTCATTAAAGTTAAATGAAAATGGATTCAAAGAGTACCGCTGCGATCGTCCTCTGACTTTGGGCCTCTCCATTGAAAATCTCTCAAAGATTCTGAAATGTGCTGGCAACGATGATTCTATCACACTCCAAACAGAAGAGGAAGAACCTTCTTCTCTTAAATTCTTCTTTGAAAACACATGTAAATAATAAATCATGAGCAAGTTGATAACCAGACACACAATTTCTTTGATGTATTTGTTTTCTAACTTTGTTTTTCTTTCGATAACTTAGAGGCATCTAAGATTTCTGAATTTAGTCTGAATCTCATCAGTCTCGACAGTGAATCGTTAGGTATTCCAGACACAGATTACTCCTCCATCATAGAAATGTCATCAGGGGAATTCTCAAGAATTTGCAAAGAACTCAGTTCAATTTCAGAAACTGGTAAAAGAAAAATAACACATATTATCACTTAAATTCCCATCAAACACCTTTCCAAACTTATTCAACTTACCATCATTAAATCTCTCTCTCTCTCTCCAAGAAATCTCCTTTTGTCTTCTTCTACTTTCTCTAATTAAATTTCCATTTCTAATAAAAAGTTGAGATCGAAACAAGCAAAGAAGCAGTTAAGTTCAGTGTCAGCGGTGACATTGGTGCAGGTTCCATCACCATCAAGCAAAACTCCAACGAAAAAGATAGCGATCGTGTAAATCTTCAAATCGATTCCCCTGTGAAGCTCACATTCGCATTACGCTACCTGAACATGTTCAACAAAGCCGTTTCTTTGAGCAATTCAGTCAGTCTAAACATGTCCGAGGAGAACCCTCTCATGGTTGAATATAAAATCGATGACCTTGGCACTCTCAGATTCTATCTTGCTCCTAAGATCTCCGATGAGGAAAACTGAACTCTAATTTTAAATAACAATAATTGCCATGTATTTTTTTGTTTTGTTTCGTATATACAGTTCTCCTTATCAATAAATGTGAGAGAGCCTTTATTATGGGGTCATTTTGATTTGAGATATCAAAACAATAACTCTTTAAGACAATTAAACCTATTATTTTCTGAGAAGTTTCAAGTATTAAATGACTTCTTTCATAGATTGTTCTGTAGTCCTAGCTAAGAAAAGCAATAATTAAATGAATCTTTTCTGTTTTTTTCTTGATTTTTTACTTATTCTGGTCAATAATCACAAAACTAAAACAAGCAATACAGCAAAATAGTTAAAAAAGCAATACTGTCCAGATTAATTCAGGAATGTACAACACAAAATATCTTGCTTTTTTCTCATATCTCGGTAGGAAATATCATGGCTTTCAGTCGCAGCGCTGCAAAGGAACTATTTCCTTGACAATCTAAGATTAAATTGAAGTTAAACACAAGAATAAATACAATCCCAAATAACATTTATTATTCTTTGAGAACATATTCATTTTTTTAAATGTATTACTCCTTTCGTCTCATCGATTTTTCTTTTATTCGGCATGGAACAAACAACAGAAAGCTCTGGAATTGTTCTCCAAACACAAAACTAACATACAAACTTCTAGTCGCACTGATTAAGGAGTAAATGCTCTGAGACATCCAGTGCAGTTCGTTCTTCAAAGAAATGAGCATGTAGAAAGAGAGAGAGAAATAATGATAACAAATGAACCTTTCCAATCTTCAAACACCCTCTTCAAGCATAACCTAATATCTCCTTTTTAAAGAAAAAGATGTTGGACTTAAATACTGTACAGAAAGGAATCAATTTCTTTCTGAGAGATGCAAGAGACGAAATAGCAATTAATGAAATATTCCAAGTTCCCTTTGAATTCGATGTTCGACGACATGCTCTGCGAAAGTAACAGGATTAAATAAATTGTTTATTAACCTATCTAGCATAAGCTCATAGCTTATTTAAACTTCTTATGATTGATAATTCTTTTAATCTAACTAAAAAGGCAATATGTATTCTACTTAGACTCAAATCTAGGGTAATCTTGGGATAACCCTTTGTTCTTATCAAAGCGAGCATGGTGCGTGCAGAATCTTTTAGATTTAGATAAGTTGGAATATGCACTGAATCGGTATATTGGCAAACATAATTTCTACTTTTTCACTTCACCAGAGCCATTCTAAACTCAATTTGAGTTATTTGAGAAGACAGTGGATTCAATTACCTTAGAGAAGATTCCAAATGAGTAAGGCAACTAAAAAAGAAAGAAAATATTATGATATTAAGGGTTTTTAATGCAAAATCTATGAGAAATTAATAAATGATTGCTGAAAACTAATAGATTCTTTTCTTCGGTGTAGTCTCATAGAATCACATTTAGAGGCAAAGGATTTATGAAATACCAAGTGAGATTTATGGTAGGTGTTGCAGTTTCATATGCCCAATAAACAATAACCAAAGAATACTTTGAGTTTCTCATGAATCCAACTGAATTGGTAAGTGAAGATGAAAGGAGAAATCTAAGAAGACTCAAAGCTGATCCGCAAGGATTGTATTTATTTGATGTTGAGTATGAAAAATCGAACCTTTTTTCAGAGATAAATCCAGAGTTGGTTAGATTCGTGAAGACAGAACAAAAGGAAGGAAATTTGGGTTAAATCAAGGAGTACAGAGAAATAAAAGGGGGTAGCCTTGATGATGAGAGTAAAATAAAAAATGGAAATACTAATGAATTATTAGAGGATTCATTGAGACCCTAGAGAATCTAACTAACTGCTACAGATAAGGAAATTCTGCAAGAAGACAAATCAGTTGATATTCTTGTTCATGCCAGAAAAGAAACAACTTGATTATTTTTGTTTATTATTCTCAATTGAGTTACGGTTTATTAAAAATAAAATTTTTGATGGAAATGTTAGTTAGTTAGAAAAATAATTGCTAGAATCAACGTTGTTGTAGTGTTGCTCGTTGCTGTGGATTTGCTATTTTCATTCGATTCTTTTCTAACATAAATTTGTATTACTTGAATAGTTATTGTCATGTTTATTAAATATTTTAATTTTATTGTATAAGTTAATGTAATTTGGCATATGTTTGCCCATCCTTTCTCTTTCAATATCTAATGTCTTTATGTTGTTGGTGTTGCTCAATTCGTTAAAATCTTGGCCATTTATTTAATAGAATATCTCTCCTTTCATCTCCTTTGGAGGATCGGAGGATAATATTCATCTATTAGAGGAATCCTCAATAATAGATTACAGTACAGTTTTTATTAAAAGAAGCTTTCGAAAAGCCACAATTCTCAAGGAAAAGATCAAATATAACGATCTTAAAATCATAACAGGATTGTTCCTTAGTGTTTTTGTTGTTTTTTCGCCAACGTTTCTAATCCAAGGGAGGGGTATATATTATCTACCGTAGACTGAAAGAGATTCTCTCAGCCAGCCAATTAAAAAACTAACTTGGTTTCAATGCAAATCATTTTAGGTTTTCGCATTGCTTATTGGCTGGTCTACTTTCAAATGCTAAAAATTTCTGATGAGGATCTAACTTCTGCAAAATGAGCTCTCCACACAAGACTTAATAGTCCAACATTCTTAAGAGCTCAAGTGCTAGGGATGCTAGTCTATTATCAACAAATTAGCTGGAAGATAATTCTCAGCATGTAAATATGTTGATGGCGTTGATAAAAACTCCATTTTTCTTCTTCTCTTTTTTATGTATATTCTCAATCAGTCATTCTCTCCACCCGCACTTTCAGCAATTAATTAATTACATAATAGCTGTTAAGAGTTCTATTAATAATAATTATCTTTCCCACTAACATTAATAACGAATTTAGTCAATAGAATGTCAGTTAGAATTAAATCAAGAGTTTTAATTATTGATTCAATGGGGATAAAAGAAAGAAATGAGGATAAATTAATTAATTGGGTTAATTTTTAAAAAATTATTCATAAAAAAAGTGAAAATATTATCAATCCCCAATTTACTCACTCACATCTTTCTTTTTCAATTATGGAGCCAAATAATTAAACCAAGTGAATTTGAATTAAAAGTATTTTATCTGTTGTACATCCTTGCTTTTTGAGGATAAAAAACTAACTAAATAAGATAATTTTCATAGCTAAATTAAGCTAAAGGGAAAAAAAAACAATAAATCGATTAAGTTGCTTGAGTTTAAATCTCCCTAGAAGGAAATCCAAATTGCCAACAGCTTTCAAATAAATTTCCTATCATATCCTTATGAAAATACTATTTAAATGTATCACTCTTTTATTTATTATCTTCTTTTGTTTTATTTATCTTCATTTTTTTACATTTATTTCTTTATTTATCTGCTTTTATTCATCTTTTTATGCATTTAAATCATTTTTATGCATTTTTAGTTTAAAATACTTTATTATCTTTCTTAAAAACAACATGTTGAAACTGAATAATTAGTGTTAATTGATTGCACATTTTGATACATATAAATACATATTTATTCTAACAAATGTAGCAATATCAATAGATATCGCTGTTTACTTTGTTAATTCATGCTGGAGTGACAGTGCTTAAGTTTGCCTTCACAGCTCTTCCAAAGAGACAATCAAACTTCTCTCTCATCTAGCAGTAATTAGCTGCTTTGTACTTTAAAAACTGATAATTCGGAAATACTACGATGCGAGGTAATTTAATCCATGTTAATAACGGTTGCTTGAATGTATCCACAGGAAATAAAAGCCAAGCTTTTTAGATTCGGGATAATAAAAACTATTCACTCAATGCTGTTGAATAGCAATTTTGAGATGAATGATGAGGGCTGCTGTGTTTTTTGGTTTTTGACAAATATTTTATTTATTTGTTTGATTAATTCTTGCATATCTATGAGTTAACTATGTGAGAAAGGATGTTGATTTCTTTTTGATTTTTTCCTTTTAGTTATGGGAGAAGGGGATGAATAAGATAATAGAACTTCACAGTTATTTTAATTACATTTCACTTGATAAATAATCTTAATAATTTATGAAAAATTTGATTATCGATGGTTGAGTTTGCATGATAACTTCTCATATTAAAGAAGATTGATCATTCAAAGTAAAAGCATTTTCTGATCATCAAAGCCCACAGACAAAGGAAAATGGTGTTGAATTATGGAAAGGAATAAAGAAATTCAAAAACCTTGTGTTGTTGATTACAATGTTTCATTAATAATATTCTTGTTTTAAATTTATAATTTTTTATTTAGAAGTAATTCATTTTTCAGAAAGAGTCATACACACATGAATTGTAAGGACTATGCAATGGAATCGAAAAAACAAAACAAAAAATTTACAGACGTTGTGTGGATGCTATTTTTCATGAAAAAATGAAAAACAAAAGGCAGAATATATTGACCTTTCTTCTCTCTTTTTCTTGAATTTTCAAGTACTGAATTTAATTATATTTTGCCAAGTTTACACTTTTTGTAATAGTGCTGTTCCTTCTTTTTGTGAAAAAATCAATATTACTTCTCGAACCATAGAACTAGTAGGTGTGTTCCCCCCTCAAACATGTGTATTTACAGCAAATTTAATGATGAATAAATCAATCACATGGCAGTAATTTAAGCAAAAATAAAAACTCGAATATTCTCATTGTAAACAATAAATTTATCAAAGAATTCTAAACAAACAACTGCCAACTTTTATATCAAAGAGCATTCTGAAAACTACATTCTTTTACCCATTCTATCATATGAGAAACTACTTAACTACTGCTAAGCAAGAAACTGGGCTTAAATCTCGAGATTTTGACTTCGAACGATTCGTTGAGCAGGATTACAATAATCATCATCACCCAAGAGGCAAAGACATCTTCAAACGTACTCATGGATTCTCTAAATGGGTTGATAGCCTCAAGAGCACGAATCTCTTTCTCTACAGCAGACGAACTCTGAGCGCTCCTGGACCAGAATGCTATGGATAAGATGAGTTTGGAGAGACATTCTATGGGCTAAATTTTGCTAGTGCTGATTATCTCGGACTTAGTCAAAGTGAGAGCTCAAAGAATGCAGCTATCCAGGCAGCCTAAGAATATGGAGTGAATTCTTGTGGTTCTCCACTTGCATTTGGAGGACACAAGTATTACTATCAGCTTGTCGAAGAACTCAAGGAATTCTGGGGAGTCAAGAATATTTTGCTTTTGTCAGCAGGATGGCTGGCAGGTTTCGGGGCAATTAAAGTAAGATAGTGTGATTTTGTTATGATTTGACATAAGGAATAGAGTTTAAATGAAGAACTGAAACAAATCTCTTTCAATGAAAAAACTCTTCTTATAATTTATCATTTTTTAATCTAGGCTCTTATTCGACAACACGATCATGTAGTTATGGATGCTTTGTGTCATAATTGTCTGCTCGAAGGTGCGAAAGCATCTACTAAGAATATCTACAAAGTGAAGCATCTCTGTAATGAGAGTATGGAGGAGAAAATCAAAGAACTGAGGTAGAAATACCCTAACGAGGGTATCTTCGTTATCACAGAAGGCCTATTTTCCATGGATGCTGACACAGCAAATCTAGCAGAACTTTAAAAAATCACCAAAAAATATGAAGCCTTTTTGATGATCGACTCCGCTCATGACTTTGGATGTATGGGGTAGACTGGTACAATTAAAAAAATACTTTCAAAATATCTTTTTCAATTCTACTCTTTTTTGTGTTACTTCCGTAGGCAAGGGCACTTGGGAAATGCAAGGTTTAACTGATCTTTCCAATGTACTCCTTATGGCAGGAGGTTCCAAGTGTCTTTCCACGAATCTCGGTTTCATCGGATGTTAAGATCCATATCTAATGGATTATTTTCGATTGCACTGTACCGCATACATGTTCACAAATGCCGTGAATCCGATTCAATGCAACACTGCACTGGCGTAACTGCGGATTCTAAATAGTGAATATGGAAACTAAATCAGAAAGAAAGTCATCCTCAACTACACCTACACGAAGGAGAAATTACTTTCTCTAGGCTACAAAATCATCGGATAACCATGTCCTATAATGATAATCTACATTGGGAACGAAGTTATCATGCGATTGATATCTCGTTTGATGATGGACAACGGCGTGCATGTAAATGGAATCGAATATCCAGTAGTTGCAAATAATGAAGCTCGTCTGCGCTTGAATCTGATGCCTCAGCATAGTATCGAGAATATGGATATTTTCATAGAGATATTCGATGAAGTGTACAAATAAGCAGTTGAGATATTCCAAAATGCGATGGTTTCTTTTTAGAAAAAGATAGAATTGAGAGAAATAAAAGAGATCGAAGAACAACAAGAATAAGAAAAGATTATAGAAAATGAGCTTAAAATGCAAGCTAAATTGTGAGGTGTTTGTTATTACAAGTATGGAGAATAAAAGAATAGCTATTGCTATTATTTGAAATTTAAAAGGGTTTAGTAAAAGGTAAGAGAATAAATTGAGGGAAATGGAAGGAGTTGAAGAAAGAGGTGTGGGATAGAGAGAAATAAGAAAAAATAGGAACATTATTAAGCAAAAAAATGTTATTTTTATTGAAATTAAAGAAATTTATTCAAAAAAGCTAAAAATGGCAACAAAAAAAAACACAGTTTTTCGCATTAATGAATGAAAGAAAGCCTTTTTCCTTTGATTTTTTTTGTGAATTATCCCACTAAAAAGATAAACTCTCTATCCAAGAAATTTAATAGGAACAAGCAAGCTAAACTCTCTTAATCTGCATATCAGATCAAGGTATTAGTTAAAAAAATCTTTGTTAATTAGCAAGAATAAGATCAATGAATCATAACGGAAGAAACAGAACAAAAAATATTTGAATTAATCATCTTTTTAATTTTAAAATCAGACCTTCTTTGGGGAAGGAATCAATAAACAACTAATAGAAAGTGATCATAAGCATGAAGTCCTTGAAGAAAAGCAACTTAGAATTTATAGATCGTTGGTTAGATTGTTGAAATGAGAAGAAGCTACACAAATGTTTTTTACTTCTACTTTCAATGTCGACCTGTGTTAGTATTGCCCATCTAGTTTTTTAAATAATCTTCTTTGGATGATTCTCTAGACCAGGCAGTAATCATCCTTAGCCGTGATAAGCGAATGAGAACACTTTCGATGTCCCTTAGATACAAATAATTTATGATTATTTTATTGATTTAAGGGACTATTATCAACCCAACGGCGCCTACAAAACTAATAGGATCCAGTAGTTTTTAAATGTTAAAAAAAGATGATGGCAAAAGTAATAACTATCTCAAAGAAATTCTACGAATTACTTGATGAAACAAACACTGAATTATTAGAGTGCGAAATGACCAATAATGAGGAGATGATCATCATGAGGATGATTTCGAAATGAAAAAAAGTATGGAAAGATATTTTTGAGAGAGTTTATCTCTTGCTTTTTTTATCTAAATACTGATACATATATACTCTCTGAATAGAATTTGAGCTGAAGTAACTGGAATACATTTGTTGATCGAGCGCAACAGATGTGGAACAGTTATGATGTAGTCACCAGAGAAAGGCCTTTATTTTGATATCATTTGAATGAAAGAAAGATAAAAAGAAGGGAGGGATAAGAAAGAAGAAATATGTAAATTTTACAATACAACCCCTAATTTAAATTCAAATTTCATTAAATGGGGATATTTAGAGAGAGAGAAAAGAAAAAGAAGGAAGGGAAGAAGAAAGATAAATTTAATTTAAATTTCAAATTTAGAATCTCAAATTAATAAAGGGAAGGGAAGAATCTTGAAAGGAAATTTAATTGTTCGTCAGTTAAAAAAAAAATTCATATTGGGGTTAGATTAGCCAAGGATGAATTCACAATATTATCTTAAAAAAGTGATGTAATAATGAAAATTGTGTTTGAAAAATAAACTAATTGATTTAGATATTATCTTCACAATTATTATTGCTAACTTGTAGTGAAAATTATGCTGAATAATCATTTTAATTGTGTTGAAATTTTAATATATCAGCTGGAATCAATGTAGGTGTGGGGTTGGGGTTGGGGTTGGGGTTGGGGTTGGGGTTGGGGTTGGGGTTGGGGTTGGGGTTGGGGTTGGGGTTGGGG
>Ga0302271_10002360_pt1 | contig 17094 bp, 10 predicted proteins | sample III_Bog_N1_1_FD_198767 | JGI IMG/M metagenome (GOLD analysis project Ga0302271, IMG submission 198767) | Peat permafrost microbial communities from Stordalen Mire near Abisko, Sweden - III_Bog_N1_1 | ecosystem: Environmental > Terrestrial > Soil > Wetlands > Peat | place: Sweden: Abisko...
CATCGCTATCAGTGAAGTGTTGAGCCAAGACTTTTCTGCATGTAGTCCAATTGGCAGTGCTGACAGGCTTGGTTTGAGAAGCCTTATCGACGAGTCCGTTGTGGAATTTGTTGCAGTCGACACCATAGTCGAAGGCGAATTGGAGTTCACTGGGAACAGCGACCTTTTCGACGCATGCTTCAGCAACGGCGTTGGTAATAGTCTCGCCCAAGATTTGAGATTCATTGTATGTTGATTGAGACACACAAGTATCAATGGCTGCATAAAAGTCTTTGGATTGGCTGTCTTTAAAATGAGTAGACATGCTCAATTTGCATGCATTCCACTGAGATTTGTTTACAGGTTCAGTTCTTGTTGATTAGTTAACAATTCCATTGTGGAACTAATTGCATTGAACTCCATAAGTAAATGAAAATTGTAAACTGTCTGGGATTGTCACCTAATTGATACAATCATCAACTTATTCATTTGTTGCTGCTGCAACAATGGTCACTGCTAGTAATAAACAAATGATGCTTCTCATTTTTATTATTTTTATTTTTGTCTTTTTTATCTTATCTCAAAATTAGTGTGGCAGATTTTTCCTCCCATAAGACTCAAGGAGGTAATATTCTTTTATTAAAAAATAAAAACAAATAAAAAAATTGTCTTATTTTAGCTTACATCTTCCAAAAGGAATCCCATTTTTTTATCAAAAGGATAGTTTCTGATTTTTCTTGAGGCCATTTTTCTAATTAGGTATTGACTTTACTATTTTAATAAAAAGTTATGTTTAAGAAACTATTGTTTTTAAATCAATTGATAAAAAGAGTCCCAGGATATAACCCACCTCTAATAAGTTAGTGTATGATGACAAATATTTATGTCAATAAACTTCATAAATATACTTCTTATCCCTCAATTTTTTTAAAATAGCCTTTTCAAATATCTTGTGTTATTGTTGAGTGTTTGTAACAAGAAAGAATCTTAAAAATTTTAATAAAAATGAAAAGATAATAGAACTAATTATCTAATTATTTAAATAGGAATCTTTTCTTTTTCTTAATTGAATTAACATTTTTATGAGAAATGATGATTCTTTTGGGTTTGTATCTTTTCTTAAAGTTCTATTAAACAGTCAATAAAAAACAAGTTTTATTAATTGTTTTAATAAAAGTTCGGCAAAAATAGAAACTTTTTATTTTCAATTCAGCAGTTTTCAATTCCTTTTTTGAAAATTAATGGGAAAGTTGCATCCAATAACAGTTTAAATAGCAATATGCTTGACTACCGTTCTGAGTAGTCTTGTTTATCTGAGCGGGTTATCAATAACTTTTAGTTAAGTAGACAAACATTCACCAACAGCAAATCCATATCTTAGCGAGATGTATTTTGAAAATTAAGATCAAAAAGCACTCTACAAAGAAGGATGGTTTCCTGAATCTTCAAAAAAAGTGTTTCTTTACTTAGTAGATGGGCTTAGATATGATTAGGTAGTTGACCTAAAACAAAAAGAAGAAATCTCAGACAATCAAGCAATATTTTCCCCTGGTCCTTTCAGCTCAATTATTGAGAAATTGAATGAAGAAAGAGATAAGAGTATTTTATTGAGAGGCATAGTTGACACTCAAACTATGACAATAACACGAATCAAAGCCTTGACTACTGGAACAATCCCTACTTTCATGAGCATGTTTGACTAACTTGCAGCGGGAGCACAAATATAAGACAATCTCTTTTATTAACTGAAAAACAGACCAAACGAAACGATCTATCTTTATGGAGTAAATATTTGGAATTAATATTTTACTAAGTATTTTGATATGCAGCGTCTCAACGAAAACTCAAACCTTTAAAGCATGATAGATAATAGTCTAATATTTCAGTAAGAAGTTATTGAAAAACACTTAAAAGGAAATTAATAGAATTGGACACTTCTGATAGAGCATGATGCAGGAATGGATTCACTTATGCACGGAGAATTAATTTATCGTTATGAAAAGCCTTTTGAGAGTGATCCCTACATGAGAGCAGTGAATGTTAGTAATAATGGAGGAAGAGAATTCATGAGATTAATAGATAATGACACAACTTTGATAATCTTTTCAGATCATGGGTTCTCAAATTATGGAACGCACGGAGGAAGAGATTATGAGGAAACAAGATCGGTGATATTTGGTTTTAACAAACATGGATTCATAAAAGATTAGAATATTTCTTAATTAATGGATACCAAAGGGTTGAATGCAGAAACTGATTAAATTGACCTTTTGGCGACAATTTGCATGCTTAAAGGCTTGCCGATTCCAAGCAATAATCTTGGAGTTATTATTCCAGATTTCTTTTTAAATAAGCCATATATTACAGATAGAGTTATTGCAAATTCCTTCTACACTAATGCAAGGCAGATCGAAGATTACTTTGAAGAAAGCTACCATGCTCACACTGTGCCTTCCTATGAATCTTACCAGGAAATAAAGGAAGCAGCTAAGAAAATCAGAAGAGCTTATACTTCTCTTTTCGATATTAAAGGTGAATTCATAGGATCTTAATCTGGATAACTTGCTTAATTTATCAATCTAGTCATTAACTTTTCCCAATTAGCAAAAAGAATTGCAAGAACTGAAGGAAAGAATAATTTATCTTATCTGATTTTAGCCACAATCATGATAATATCAGTTTCCTGTTTAGCTTGCAGATTTATATCTTCTAGCTCTTCTCAGGATATTAGTGGGAACAGCCTTAGGGTCTTAAATTCCACTCTAGTAAGATTTATGATCGGATTTTTAGCATTTCATGCAATAGTGTTTTCTTTGTTAACGACAGTAAGTTTTCTCTTACTTATTTCTCTTGTGGCAATCTTAGCTATTTTGGTTTTGTTTGTGGACTCTTTCTTTTGGGAAAGAGATGCAATCTCTCTGCAAGTTCAAGGATAATAATCTTCTTTTGTCTAATAGATCTTAGTTTGCTTTAAGAAACACTGTCAGTGGTTTTTAGTGGGCATATTTTGTTTTCTGTTCTTAAACTCAACAATGATAAATCACCTCGATTTTACCATTGGGATTTTGCTAGGAAGTCTATTAGTATTGTTCACTGTCTAGATATACTTGGATATCAAACTAACTTCGATCTAAAAGCATTAAGGTCTTATGAAAATACTAACTATTTTTATTTGTATTCTTATTGGATCACTATTCGATCCTTTTTTATAAAGAGACTTACAAAAATATGCTAAAAAATGGTACACTTCTCAGCTCCTCATTAGCCTTCTCTCCTTAGAGCTCTTTAACACATTAGTTCCTTTAGTTCTTTTTGCTCTCTTTTATTACTCTTAAGTTAAAAATGTCCTTATTTCATCTTAGATTTTCATGAAACAAAAGAGAGTAATATCACTCATATTTATTTTCTTTTACTTGCTACTATTCGGATACTTTGCTGGAAAATCTCACCTACTCTAAGATTCTACTTTTTTCAGAAATTTCTTCCCACATGCATGCTACTTGCTCTTAATAATTCTAACCTTAATTCTTGGAATTTAAACTGTGACTTTCACATTCATCTAAAAATATAAGCTAATACTATTAGGGCTACTTCCTTCTTTTTTGTTTTTGATGGACAGGAATAGCATAACTCTAGTTATTTTGTTCTTTATCAATAGTAGCTTGTTTACTGATCTAGTATCTCTCTTAGGGTACAATAAAAAGGCCTTAACACCTTCTATTCTTACAATAATGGCTTTCTAGTTCTTTTTCGCATCAGGACATAAACTAGCCTTTGAATTCATGCATTTATAAACCCACTCTACAGGATTATTAATTCACAATGATTTCTTTTCGAATGTGAATGTATTTATTTGCAATTATGCTTGGTTCTTTCTTGCTTTTCTAAGTCTTCCTGTGTAAATAAATTATTGTCAAGATTCTCCAGCATTTTCAGTTGCGACAATAAATGATCCAGATATTCTACAGGATAAAGAATTATCTACTCTCACAGACAATATCAAAAATAAAAACTAGGATCAATCTTCCTTTGCAAGTATGAAATATTAAGTAAAGCAAGGAGACACTACCCTACTCAGAACAATCTCAGTTCTCGAAAAATTAGATGATGATAAAATAGATTCTGATGTTAAGTTAAAATTAGTAAAATTTAATTTAGAATATCAATAAATATATTTATGGTAAAGCTTGCCTGTTATCCTAGCTCTAACTGCTACTTTTCTCAGAAACATTTATCTTTCTTTCGGCGAACTCAGCGAACAATATTCAACTTTCATTGTCTTTTTAACAACCATATTCCTAATTAGCTGCTTATTTACAGGGATACACAACTTTCTTTAAAAATACTATGAGATACATGGACAAAGCAAAGTAGAAGGAAAAGAACATTGAAATAATTATATTACATCTTGTAGAAGTAGATAATAATGATATTTAATTGGATAGATTTTTCAAAAGAATGATAATTAATGCAATTATTTATGAGCTATTCACCTTAGATTTATGTTTTTATTAATAAAAACAAATAGATAGAAGACCACATTTTTTTTTAAATGTTAGCCATTATGAATAGCAATAGTAATGTAGTTAGGGTATGGATCAATCAGTTCAAATATGTTTATTTATGCGCCTAAACAGATTAAAAAAAGAATTGTTTAACATATTGAAATTACAGCTTGAATCACTTACTTTTCCCTATTGATTCAGAGAAATTGTTATTAATATTCCCCACTTTATCCCATAAATTAATTAACAAATAATTTAAATATTGTGGTTTCTCATTGCTCTTTAATGAAAAAATGTTATTTTATCCCCAATAATTTGAATTCCTTTGATGGAATAATGTAAATTTATCAAGGGAAAGTTAAATAAAATATAAAATAATTAATTGTTTGAAATAGTGAGAGGAAACTGAGAGCAGACCGAATAGAACAAAATGAGAAGTTTTTGACTCTTTCAGGAATAGTTTTTAGGTTTTATGTGCTTTTATTATTTTAACTCCACAAAAATCCTTAATAAGGTTGCTTGAGAGCCATAAAAATCGTTCGAATACCAATCTACTCAATAAAATCTATCCAACCATTGCTTTCTCTGTCAGTGCGGATCATCAGAAGAATAAGTAATAAACTATTTCTTTGGACTTTCAAAAATTACAACATGTTGAACTGAATAATTGTATTTGCATATTTATAAATGAGAGAGAAATATATTACTACTAAACATATCATAAAAAACAAATAACATGAAAAAAATATGTTTAGTATGAAAAATAAATAAAAGCCCTGCAGGCAATTTTAATATTCAAAAAAATGCATGTTTGTCTTAAATCAATCTCTTTTTCACTCAAATAAATCGAATCCTAGAGAATAATAAATATCGATTTCAAAAAGAAAAAAAGTATCAAAAAATTGTATTAAAACAAAAAAAATTAACTTGTAAAAATCAACAAAAAAAACTATTAGATTAATGGATTAATCTAAAAGAAAATATTTTGAAAAAATAAACTTGAAATTTTTTTGTCTCAAACAAAATTTATCACACAGTAATCATAATAACTAACAAATTAAAAGGAAACTATATTAAGGGAGAAGTGAGAATATTCAAAAATTAAATTTGCTGAGTAATTTTATAATAGCAACTGACTTCATCTTTTTAAATAAACGTTAGTATCAATTTAATTTTAGATCTCTCTCCTAATTTGGTTGATATGTAAATCCGAATGGAAAATAGTTATTTGAACTCGTCACTTTTCTAGTTTTAAATATCTCGTCTATTTTAGCTGGCTACTTCTAATTCTTCTTCAGCGAAATTTTAAAAGTTGTTTTTTCAGAAAATAATTAAGATTAACTAAAAACAGAGGTAAAACGAAAAAGAAATACTAAATCGAAATTAAAATCAATGGGAAGTCTAAAAAAAGGAATAGCTTTATTTGGAGGCAATTTTGTCTTGCCTTTTGAGCATGAAACCAATCTCTCAAATTGCCTGTCGTATCAGTACCTTTCGTTCTGCTAAAGATACAATGGCAGTAATCCGTGTTAATAAATGCAGACGATCAATACAGAAAAAGATAGTAAAATAAAATATTTTTCTGAACAAGGCAACACAACTGCTAATCATTCAGTATCAGGAATGTCAAGTACAAAAATGGAGTATCTAGTTCTTGCTCCTTGTAAATAAAGTTCAAAATTCAATATTCCAGAATAGGAGTTTTATGATATTGCAACCATTGTAAATCTTGAAACTTGCCCTGAAAGCGGAACGATTAAAGCTATTAGTAAAGGAGCTAACTCACTTGTTAAAATTAAGAAATCTAATGAAAATAAAAAGGAAGGGGAGTACATGAGAAGTTTCGAGGAAAATTATTCCGAATCAAATAGATTGGTCGTTGAGAATGAGCCTTTTAATTAATCAACTTTCTCAAAAATAAGACCTAGTGAATTGCCTTTTGTAGTAATACAAAAAAGAAAAATGTTTTTCTGCGATTATGAGTCCCTTTACTCAGCATAACCACAGTATTCTAGAGAAGAAAAAAAACATTTTGTCCATTACATTCATGATCTAGCTCATCGCACTCATTTTGATAGCTTGGAATTAAAAGCGCATTTAGAATAGCTTGCATCTGATAAAAGAAATTCCCTTTTCCCAAGAATTTAGCTGCTAGAACTTCTGTAACATCTGGACCACAAATATTTTTTCAATATGCCTTCTAGCAGCTGGACAGAATAAAAGTATGAAATTCTAAAAACTAAAAACGATAAACACCTCCTTGACCTACTTTTATAAGTCTCAAATCAGCTTTCCCTTTGAAAATCATGATATCATGATGAAAAATAGCATGCTTGAATTGATAATCCCAAAATACTCTTTCTTAAATTCATATTACGTTTTCCAATTTATCTCATATTGAATTATTAAAATCAGTTATTATTTTTAAATTTAATAAAATTTAAATTTGTTTAAATAAACAAAATCAGATAATCCACTGCTTTGTGAATAAAAATCCCAGCAAGAGCAAGTATTTTTAATTTACAAGAAAATTAAAACAAAATCAATTTTTTATGAATAATGCTAATACATACAATAGAAATCAATTAAGCTCTATTTTTTACAAAAAACGTATTCTTCTTTGATGAAGTGATGAAAGAAATTACAAAGAAAGATCAAAAGCAAATATGAAAAAAAAAATAATTTAAATCTTCAGTTATCTTGCTATTTAGCAGTATTTATTGGCGATTTACTTGTGTTATTTGAGTTATTATTCGTTAGGATGTATTGCTGTAGGGTAGAATTACTTCTATCTGAGTATGTATTGTGTGTAGCAGCAGTTGAACCTGTACTACGATTAGCTTGGCTATTTTATCTTTGAACTTACTGAGAGCAATCAAAGTTATATCCTGCAAAAAGACCTTTATAAAAGAACAAAAAAGGTAATTAGTATGATTCTACAAGAGTAATTAATACTTTGAACAGAATTTCGTCTGAGAAGAAGACCATTTTATTGATTGAGATCTTCATTTGAATCTTTTCCATCGAGGGATATTTGTTATCGATAGTCATAGTTGTCTTCGATGGACTAACAAGAATAGTTTAAATATCTACATTAATGAAGCCAATTTACTTATGGAATAAAAGGAGACTCTATTTCTTTATTAGCTAGTTTTTCCCAAGGAAATGTTCTAAGCCATGGATGGCTTTTAACTTCATCAGGTCCGTTGATTCCTAATCGATTCATTGGCTTTCTTTGTATCATCTTTTTAAAAACAAATTTTAGACAATAATCACATCATAATACATACTCTGTTGATGAAGTCTGCTGCCTCTATTGACCATCCATCAGGAATTTCTTATTTCTTAATTTAAATTTATTTTGCTAAGATTTGATCTCTGATTTCTTTTCTGCTCCTTCCAAGGTAAGGTCTCTTTGTGAAAAGCAAATTAGTAAATATTTTTATAGAATGCATAGATAACTTACCCTTCCCATCATGAACTCATAGCCAATTACTCCAACAGCAAAATAGTCAACAGCAATACCATGATTTTATCTACACATTACTTCAGGAGCCATATAGCCAGGAGTTCCTGAAGTATCTTAACTATTTTCTGGTTTCCAGACTCTAGCTATTCCCAGATCTGTTACTCGAACGTATCCTGATTCATCTAATACAAGATTTTCAGGCTTAATATCTCTATGGATAATGTTATTGACATGCAAATACTCCAAGCACATCATCATGCATGCAATAAAGAACCCTGAGAAAATTTAGGTTATTTTAGAAAATATTAAGTCATTAAAATCTGATATGAAATTTACTAGTTTAAACCTCTGAAAATCTTCTATGCTTGCCAATATGAAAGCGAAGATCACCTCCTGTGAGTAAATCCATGCCAAGATACAGGTTATCTCTATCTTGGAAAGCGAAGTTCATGTTTACAAGGAACCTGTTAATTATTTTGTTATGGACACCATTTTTAATAAGAAACATAATTTTACGGGTTCTTAAGTTAGCTGAGGAGCTAGCGTTCGCTCATTACTGAATTAACACTTCTCTTTGTAATGATCCTAAAAAAAATTGTAAATAAAAAATCATTGAACATTTGTTTACTTGGATTTGGACATCTCTTTCATCGCATAGACTTTGTGTGTTTTTTTACTGTCAACTTTCCATACCTGTAAATGCGCACAGTTAGAAAAATATAACAAACGGAACAATAAATCGATATAAATATACCTTGCCGAATCCACCTTTTCCAACTACATAATGGAAGTTAAACATATTTCTATTCATACTTCCAAATCCATATAGCTCAGCAACTGCTTGACGGACAGATATTGTTGATGGTTCTTATGAACTAGCCTGTTCAATATTTGTAGAGTTGCTGTTAGGAGAAGCCAACGGGTTTTCATTTTATCTAGAATTGCTCCTTGATTCAGCTCCACGAGAAGAATTCTTTGAAACATTCTTTGAAGTATTTGAAACATCATTTGCTTAGAAGTTATTGAGAAATGCATAATTGAGGAATGGAGTGGCTGGCTTAGCCTTTTCTGAAAGGCTTGAGTCTGGTTACTGTGTAAAAGAAATAGATTTCTTAAAAATATGAGAATTAGTTATTTTACATATCTCTAAGATCCAATGAATGAATGGTGAAGAGGTTATTGTTATTGGGGATGCTACTGATGAGATTTGCTTGAAGACCTATCTCTATTTGTATCAGGACGATGGGAATCAATTCTGCTGGGATCATTACTTTTATCTACAGATCTATCGTGACGAGAGCTGCTTCTGCTTTAACTTTTCAGATTTTAAGTGCCCCTCGGTTCTATTTGCATTCCAGCAGCTGATAAAGGTTAATAATACTGTTATTATTAAAGAAGGAGCTGCTATTATTGTTGTTGAAGTTAGAAGAGTTATTGTTAGTATGCTAATTAAGATTGAGCTAATTATTGAGAATAAACACTTTACTGCTAAACTACAGGCTAACAAAAAGAAGGGCTTGGATCTTTTCTTGTAGATCTGTTTACAAATTATTAAGAGTTTGACATATTATTTGGAGAAGGGGCTGGAGAATGAAGACGTGATGAAGTGTGAGAGATGTTAGAGAAAGGTTAGTGGTTCGGTGTGTGCACAGATAAAGGTTTTGGCTTTTCTAAAATGATATTTTTTTCTGCCGAATTAACGGCAGAATGCGCATTGCTATTATAAGATCCATAGAAGCCTGAATTATTTCCTGAAATGTAATTTCCAACAATATTTGAAATATTTGGAGTATGGATGGCTGCACTGAGAAAACTTGGATGAGCAGAGTTTATGCTATTGTTATTGTTTGGAATGCTATTGCGAGATGCACTGATATTCATTACATTTGCAGGATTCGATAAGGAACTTTCATTGTAAATGCTGCCGTTGCGAGAGTTTGGTTTAGAGGAGTTCAATTATTTTTTTTAAGCTGTCAGCACAGGGTTTGCTTGGAAACTTTTCTTTTTTGTTTGAGAAGCTATGAAAGAAGGTAACTTCACTCTTGCAGAGTTTTAAGCACTACTTTATGCGCTACCATATTAACTGGCTCCTTAACTGCCAGATTCGAACTTTTAGTTGTATAAGTCTTTGAGGTTTCTGATTCCTTGAATATTAGACATTTTAGTTATTCTTTTGCAGCTGAGAAAGTTATTAAGTCAAAGTAAGACAAATAATGGGCGTTTAAAGTAACCAAATTTAGGGCAATGGTGATTGTTGTTTAACCGCACAAATTCTTAGTAACAACTACTTATCTTCCTCTTTCAAGATTATTTGCTCTTTGGTCTGTTTTATAATTTTTTCCCAATAATTTCTTCAGCCATCCACATAGAATTAATATTTTGTCCATCAAAGGCTGAACAAAATGAAAGAGTGGGAAAAAGCTAATTTTCTAAGGAAGTAATAATTACAAGATGGGCTTTTTCATGTCTCAAGAAAATAAACAGTTTAACTTATTTTATTTCTAAATATTTTTGCTTGAGAAAAAACAACAAATTAATTGATTATTAATTAAGTAATTCAATGCATGTTAAGTTAAGAATTCATTGATTTTTAAATATGCAAATAAAAATGTTACTGTTTAATTCATTCTTTTATTATTTCTCATTAATTTATGTGAATAATCACTTGATAAAAAGCAGATACGATCAAACCATTCAGTAATTTAAATTGCGAAGTTTTAGTAGTTTCCTTTAAATTAAAATAATGAAAATATATTTAGTCATTTTAGTTATTTTTTATGTTAAAAGTAAGTACAAATAGTACAGCTTGTTGCTTTATCCAATTCATTTTTGAGGCAACATTGACTCAATTTTAGGAGCAGTTTACATTGATTTCTTTTTTTTTAATTAATAATCTAATTCAACTTGCCTTTTCTAGTAAACCAAGCTACGTGCTCGTAAAATGCCTTGATTTTCAAATGAATGTCTTTCATTATCTATATTTTGTGATGATGATCTAAATTCATAAATATTGTTTTTCTTAAATTATTAATGAGTTCTTGTTTAGACTATTCCTAAGTTTGCCATGTTGATTTAACTTTATCTTTGATTGATAGTTTTTTCATTTTGAGGAGAAAGCATAAGATCTTCTAAAAAAAAAATAAACAGTTTTTAATCATTCTCGTTAATATATTTTACTCTTTTTAGTTGGAGTGTTATGAAGAGACTAATGATGCAAGCTATATCCACTAATGAATTGATCAATTTTGACAGTTAATATCTGATCATTAATTCTCAAAGTATTAGGGATCATGCCATCCTTCATCCACAAAAATGATGTATTAATTGAAATGAATTGATAGTCTCATGTTTACATAAAAATTCTGATTGATAAAAACTCTTTTCTTGAGTTTCAAATGGCTAGGAACGTAAGGCCGAAAGATCATATTGAAATAATTCCAAGGGAACATATTCCTGCAAATAAAACGTTGTAAACAAAGACATGTTTTTCATATCTATTGATACCTCTAGAAAGGATTACCACTCTTGATTCTCCAGTTTTTCTTCATAAATTCATTTGTCGTTATGTTTTAATAAACCAACGAATTGTGTAATAAAAATAGACCAGCTATAAATAATAAAGGCTTAACAAAAACATGATAATAAAGCAACAAAAAGCAACAAGATTTTACCAGCAAAGAAATAAGGATGAGCACAAGAGAAATGGGATATTAATTCAAAGCAATATTGAAATCTTTTGTCTATTGTAAAAATTATTTAAAAATCATAGTATTTTGCAAATTCTTAACTATTCTCAAATTGTGAAGTACTTACAGGAATTATTAATTCTAAAAATATCTTACTTCCTTGTGACGAATTTTAAGAAGTGCAGCATTTTATCCAGTGATAGTAAGGCAAAGGCAACTTAGACTTAGTAAATATAAGAAAAAATACCTAGTCGAAAATATTTATTTGTAATAAGTTGATAAATAATACAAAAAGGATACTTGTAGTTTCTTTTTCCAACACAGGTTCCGAGCCATGGACAATGATGATCGAATCTCTCTACACAATTATCACAACGATGACAATGTGAACTCCTTGGAGGTCTCCATATTGCACCTGAAAAGTGAAGAAATATGTCTGGATAATTAAGATTGATTAAGAAATTTACAAGTTTTGCAGAATTTCAGTTTAAGGAAATGACTTTAGTTTGGGACAAGATGAAGAACATACTTATCTTAATAGTCTTTCGTTTTCATTATTGACTTGATTGGAATATCTAGCAATTCTTATTCAATTTCAAGTTTACAGGTCTAAAGGTTTCAATTTTGTTTGGTTAAATTAATTAATAATATTCAAAAATTGTTTACTATTTTTGGAATGATTCCTGGATCAGTAAGATTAACAAGGAACATTAATAGGTTAGTAAGAAAGTGAAAAACGACCAAGAAAAATATTCCAGCTGTTTCTCCTTAGCTATGCAAATACTGACAAGAAATAAGAACATCAGAGATAAATGAAATAACGAGCATACTGGAATTGAAAAGATGTAGTTGACTAGAATCGGACTATTGGTGAGACAGAAAGACACCCAAAACTTGAGATTCTCAGAGCTTTCAAGGAGTTTAATTTAGTTTAGAAGAAACAGACAATATTTTATAATTGGAAATAATAAATAAAATATATTACCCTGAAAAAATGCTGCCTTTAAAGAACACTTGGTTACTTGTCTCCCAAACTTGATAGTACTATTCTGTTAGAAGAGCAATTCTTTGACTTTATTATGTTTTCTTTTAATCTCCTTCTTCGATGGTAATATTCATATTGATAAGATTTTAACAAATGTTTCCAACTTTGTATTTGAACTTTTTGTTTGTAATATTATTTTATAATTTGGGAACCTAAATGTTAAGTTTCATATTATTTATTTAAAAAGTTACTGGATCGAAAATGGGTACAAAGCTGATTTTCCTCTTTGACTTGATGTGAATTATTTTGCAGGATAGTAGAAAAATAACTAAACTAATTAACTGTTTTGAAATAGCCTTAGTTCACGAATTAGTGTCTCATTAGTTTTAGTTCTTCAATATTGAAGGAATTATGTAATTATTCATTTAAAGCTATTATTAAAAATAATACATAAATATCAGCAACATAATAAAATTTTGCAATTATTATTATTAGAACTGAAAAAAAAATAATTTGAATTAAGAATATGAATCTTTCCTTTTGAAAATTCTTGATTAAAAAAATATTATCTTTAAGCCAAATGCCTTTATTTAAAAATAATATTGAGCAGTTGACAGGAACAATGAAAGAATAGGTTTTGTTTGATCTCTCCAAGCTTGTTTTCATTTATTAGTTATTTATTGTTTCTGAAAAAATCTATTATTCAAAAAACATCAATTCAATTAAATAATTTGACAGAAAGACTTTTAAAAATTTGGTTAAGAAGGAAGCATAGTTTCGATATCAAAAGGGGAAAAAGTTTGAAAATTGAGAATCGATAAAGGAAAAATAATTAAAGCATTAAGCAACCCAAATTTTCATTGTTTGCTAGAGCTATTAGAGTACTAAAAATGGAATTACAGCTTGAAGATTTAAAGAATTATGTCAAGTTGGCCAGGTAAGTTTAAGAAAAGTTTATTTTTTTCTTACAATCTTATTTGAAAAGAGAGGGAGCCTACTTCGGGAAGTACTCAGAAGCAATAAACACCTTCAAAAAAGCCATTGAGAACGTTTAAGCGTAAGATAAGATATTTTGTTTAGTATGACTTATTATTTGTAGGTTCAAAGCAAAAGTAACTGAGCAGTATGTAAAACAAGCATGGAATCAATTTGAGTAAGATCTTTAAAGCGAATTGGATATCATTTCAGAATTATAAACAATCAATTAAGGCTTTAAGGTAGTCATTTTTTTCGTTTTATCTAATTCTTAGCTTGTTTTTTGCTTATCATTTCAGCCAAATACTTAGAATAGAAAAAATACTAATCAAGTTCTAAGTGAAAATGAAGGAAGAGGCCCTATTGATCAGAATAAAAAGTATCCTTTTGGAAAAGCTCCTTTTTCTCACATTGAGGAAAAGGTTATTCCTCCTTAATCAGCTGATAGTAAGAATTGTTAGCCTTAAAAAAACATGTAATTTTAGTAAGGAGCTTACTAATAACCTCCTCAAAGTGGATATGGACAATAACATGGATATGGACCATAATTTAATGGACATGAACCCTCTCCTCAAAACAACAACAACAATGGCAATGGTCCTTCTCCATAAAACGGAAACAATTATTACAGCAATTAACCAAATCCTGGCTATAATGATAACATCTTCTAAGAACAATAGAACCAATAAGGAGGATACGGATATGGTAATGGAAATGGAGATGCCTACCCAAGAGTTCCAAGAACTGGTTATGGAAACTAAAAAGATCCTTCAGTAGACCCTGATATTTGGCCTGCTCCTCCACCAGTGCGTAAATAGAATAAAGCACAATAACAAAAGAAAGTTGGCATCTATAATCTCAAAGACTTAAACAACCCTCAAAATAATAATAATAATAATAATAATAATAATAATAATAATAATAATAATAACGGGAACCAAAAAGACAAAAAAAGAGATTATCCTAAACCTTGGTAAAAAAATGCATCTGAACAGCAAACTCCAAATGGTAAAAAGAAAGGAGATGGTGAAGGCGAAAAAAAGAAGAGTTTCCTACACTTCGTTTATCCAGAAGGAACAGGACCAGACTCAGATCTCATTGCTATGCTTGAGAGAGATGTTGTGGATTAGAATCCAAATATTAGCTTTGATTAAATTGCAGAGCTTGATAAGGCAAAAGATATGCTATAAGAAGCTGTATTACTGCCAATTCTAATTCCTTAATATTTCAGAGGGATTCGTAGACCATTGAAAGGAGTACTAATGTTTGGACCTCCAGGAACAGGCAAAACAATGCTTGCAAAAGCTGTAGCAACTGTAACGATTATTACTTCTAAATATTACGAAAAGCTAAAAGACAGATAAAAAACTGTTTTTATTTAATAAATAGACAGGAAAAACAACATTTTTCAATGTTTCAGCAAGTAGTCTTGCTTCAAAGTGGAGAGGAGACTCAGAAAAACTTGTCAGAGTAAGGAAAAATGAAAACTATTTTCTAAAAAATAATTTGATTTTTTGTATCAGATTTTGTTTGAAATGGCAAGATATTACTCTCCAAGTACTATATTTTTCGATGAAATTGATGCTATTGGTTCCAAGCGTGTAGATGGAGAATGCGAAGCTAATAGAAAGTAATCTAGTAGCATAATAAAAAAATTGCTGAAATAAATTTTACTTATTTGATAGGATGAAAGCAGAAATGCTCATTCAAATAGATGGAGTTAGCAGCTCCTCAACAGAAGAAAAAGACAGAAAATAAGTTATGGTGCTAGCTGCCACAAACAGGCCTTGGGATCTAGACGAAGCCTTACGAAGAAGATTAGAAAAGAGAATATGTAAAATAAATAGCCCTAATAAATATGGATAAACTAAAACTGTTTCTGTTATTTTCATTTTAGTAATTCCTCTACCTTCAACACTGGGTCGCATGCAACTTTTTAAGTTAAACATGCAAGGAATCAATTGTTGTGATAATTTGAACTGGGACGACCTAGTCAAGAACACTGATGGGTACTCAGGAGCTGATATTGCAAGTGTAACTCTCTTTAAAATTTATTAGACTTTTCTTTCATATTTTTGAACAGTTATGCAGGGAAGCCTCGTTCATGCCTATGAGAAGAAAACTACTAAAAGAAGGAGGATTTAAGAATATAGAAAACATTGAAAATCTTGCATGTAACAATATTTCAATTATTTTTCATGCTCTAAATTATTTTTATCAGCTGAAAGCGATATCCCTCTAACCTAAAGTGACTTTGAAGAAGCCTTAAGAAATGTCAATAAATCAGTAAGTAATGATGACCTAGAGAATTTCGAAAAGTGGATGATAGAATTTGGTTCAGTTTGAGAAAACGCTAGTAAAAACTCTTAAACTTAATAAACTGAAGCAATTTATTTCTACTTTATGTGTTTGCATCAATTCAATTCAAACATACAACTTCAAACAATAATTTTTAAAAACGAATCCTTGTTTAATAGCATTCAACTTTACTTATTAAGAAGTAAACTTTTAACTTCCTCATCGTTAGTCACATCAGCTGGTGTTAAGTCTCTCTATTGTTGGAATACAAATATTTAAACTAAAAACTACAATGGAAAAGCAGAAAAGTGAGATTACCGAATTTTTGAGACTTGGGTTTGCGCCTTGTAAGAGGAGATATTTGATGATTTCTTTGTTTTTCTTATAAGCCGCATAGTGAAGGGCAGTGTCTCCCATCTTAGTACAAATAATTAGCCCAAGAAATAATATTGTACAAATATCTACCTTGTTAATTGGATCATTGACATTGAAATTTTCTTCCTTGATCTTAGTATCAATCAAATGCTTTATTTTCTTAATATCTTCTAAATGAAGCAACACAACCAAGTTGTTCGCAGGTAAATTCTTATAAAAATCAAAGATAATAGCCATCATCTAAAGCATTGTTTTGAAATATATTTTACTGATCCAGAAGCTCCCATCTGTCTATCCTTAAGCCACCTGTTTTATTTGTTAGTTACAAGTTTTAAAAAAGTTTCTTCTGTTTGTTTTCTATTTTGTATTTGACAGTGTTTATTAATCAAAGAAACTCTTCTCCAATTTGAGTTAAAATAATCGCGATAATAATCTAACTTTCAAAGGAGGAGAATTGAAACCCATGATTAGTAATAGTCAATAGAAGACTCAAATCAAATTAAAATTCTTTTTGTGAATAGAAGATTATTTCATTTTTGGAAAGTTAAAACAGAAGTCTCAATGGACCTAAAAGGAACAACCAAGAATTTTAATCTCTTAGAGACACTCAAGATCGATGCTGCAAGTTTGAGAAAACCAGCTGCTCTCAATTATATAGTTGGTAACTCAGTTCTTTGAATTGAAATTAGATCCTGACATAAATTATAATGAATAGACTCTGAATCAGGCCCTTATAAGACTATTCAGGAAGCTGTTAACGCAGCAGAGCCTGGAAGCATAATAAAAATCGCTCCTGGACTTTACAATGATAACATTTTCATC
>Ga0302271_10002361_pt1 | contig 17087 bp, 11 predicted proteins | sample III_Bog_N1_1_FD_198767 | JGI IMG/M metagenome (GOLD analysis project Ga0302271, IMG submission 198767) | Peat permafrost microbial communities from Stordalen Mire near Abisko, Sweden - III_Bog_N1_1 | ecosystem: Environmental > Terrestrial > Soil > Wetlands > Peat | place: Sweden: Abisko...
AAAACTGGTAGAAATAAATACAGTTTAAGAAGAAAGGACTATTAGATAAAAATCAGAAATTGATTTCTCTTAAACATCAATTATCAAACACATGGGGGGAGAGACTGTTCATTCTGCTAGTTTATCATCATTTTGATTTAATAACTGATTCCTTGTTCATAAATATATCAATTTGTCTATCCCTCTTGAAAAAACACTTTCCTAATAATTTTCAATACCTTCTTCAAGATTAAAACATCCTTTTTCTCTTTCTCCCTCCCTGCTTCGAGCAGCTTTAAAGCCAAATATGCAGAACGAAATTATTAAATCTTAAACGAAACATTCTATCTCTCCCCAAGTTAAATCTTTAAAAGCAAGCCTTCATCAAGCAATATGAGCGTTCAAATTGACAAGGTTCTCATCGACGAGCTGGTTACCCTCAAGATCTTGAAGCACTCCAAGTCCAGCGATGAAAAGGACACCGTTGGTTAGTTACATGGTTTCTTTGCTGACAACATTGTCGAAGTCACACATACTTACCCCTTAGCTGATCAAAATAAGATCTCTATCACCCAATCAGAGTATGACTTCCAAATGGCTAAACTCAGCGAAGAAGTTCACTTAGACAACAACAAAGTTGGGTGGTATCACATTTCCTACAAAAGTGATAGTTTCGTTGCATTTGATAGTTTTGAGTAACAAAGTGCATACTAGTCAATGTCTCCACATTCCGTGTATTTAGTATATGACATCCTAGCAGCTTTGAGAGGTGTGTAGAATCCATTTTCAGCATACAGAATTACTGAAAAATACTTGGAATTATCTGAAGAGACTGTGTTACCTACTAATCAAATTGTGGATTACTGCACTAAAGGAGGAAAGATATTCACACCTATTCCTGTAGAAATCAGAAGAAACCCACTCGCAGCTGTAGGAAAATTAATAGAACATCCCTTAGAACTTTTAATTGAGATTGTTCATTTTGAGTATTCAGATTATAAATCATTTCTTATTGTGCTTATTAAACAGGCCTTTGTTGGGTAGTTCACGAAATAGATCTCGAAGAAATATGAGCAATAGTATCATCCTTGCATCAACATTTCCAATTTGCTTCAAAAGAACTCGTAGATTATTGGATACAATAATGAACTTTTCCTTAATATTTTTAAAAATTTCTGGTGTTTATTTTAATTTTATGTTATTCTTTTAGCCACTACTTGAACGAAGCTATTGAGTAGCTCCATGAAGCCAATTATCTTGTTAACAGCGAGCTTCTTTCTAGAAAACCCAAGGAGACCAAGCAAGACAAAGTAAAATAGCTTTTTTTCAAGTTTATTCAAAAAAACCTAAATTAATGCTGACTATTTCTTCGTTGTTTCAGGAGATTGAGCCATCTAAACTCATTGATAACTTGCTGCTTATGGAGAGAGTGCATACCTTAACGAACAGCATCATCGACGAAAGTAAATTTGTTGCTGAGTCAACTAGCGCCCTCAAATAGCTCTCTTGATTGAGGAAATTCTAATATAATTATGTCAAAATTTAAGAGTATTTTCGACCCAGATGCATGTATTGTTCTGTAGGGTAACTAAACGATTAAGAAGTTTGCGGTATCTTTCAATCATTGAATAATAATTAGAGAACAAGTATTATTATTGTTATTATTATTATTAATATTTTTATAAATATTTTTGCTTAAAATGGAAAGGCTTCTAACAATTTAACAATGCATAAAAAGCCGGCTTAAAAAACTGTATCAAAAAAGATAGATGGGAGGCATAGAAGATTAATATTTAAGAACAAAATCAAAAAGAAAATAGCAATAATCATCAGGAAAGCAAATCATAATCCGAAAACACATTTCTCAATGAACAACTCAATCTTGGATTAAAAGAACCCTCTTGACACTACTGATCTCAACAGGCCTAGAAAGCCAGGCAGAGTAGCCAGGAAAGATCAGAATAGAAGATAACGACTTTGCAAAAACCATCCAGAACGAGACGCAACTAAAATATGTCTGTCCTCTGGATGCACTTTGGCAAGAGAAATTTGCGATGAATGTGCCAAATAACCTCCTCATTTCACTCACTAATCCTTAGTGCTTGACACGAGAAAATTTTTCAGAGAAACAGAATACGGTTTGGCTAATTTTTAATTGAATTCTCCACAATCTGTAGCCATGAAGCAACTCGAGAAAGGAAGACTATTTTTCTTGAAGTATTTCCAGAGCATGACGAATATCCTGCTAGAGAAATCACCAGTGTACTCGAAGGTATTAGGGCTGATTGAATAAAGTGAAGGTATTGGTGATAATATGGGTACTTACGAGCTGGAAAGATATGTAGGTGAGTTAATGAGTATATGTGACATAAATCGAGCTGGAAAGTTCGAGCCAGTTCCTGACAGTCTGGGAGCATTTCAAGATCCAGCTCTTTAGCAAGCTTTGAACAACGCATTTGAGATGCTTGGTGAGATTGAGAATGCCATGATAGATTTCCATGATAATTTCGCTAGTGTATTGGAATTTCAAGGATAAAGCAGTAGTAGATTTAATAATGAAAAACTAAAGAAAAATATGTAGGCATTACGAGGAAATACTAATGGGAGTTTCTAGGTCAAATGTGAGAACACTTAGATGGGTAGTTCATATAATAATAATCTTGGGTCTTCATTCATGGTGAATAATACGAGTAATATGTAGAATAACAGCATGGACAGATCTTAAATCCATAATCAAGAAGAATATGACTGTAGCTAAGGTGATAACAACAACAATATTAATCATACTAATATGATTGACAACAACATGACAGCTTGCTCGTTCCTGGACTAAGAGCTCTTTCCTAATGAAACTGCTAATCTCTCCATGTTAAATCAAAGTGAATTTCCCTTGAACCCCATTACCAAGAAAAAGTTCACTAGACCCAAAGGAAGCAAGCTCACTGGTAGATTTCGAAGTAAATTTTCAGATGATTAGAGGATCTAAATCTTGCAAGAAGTCGATTTGATGAAAAATGTTTAAATTGTTGCTGACAGACATAATATTCAGAATTCACTCATTCGATATTGGGCAAGGTAGTATAACTACCAGTTCGATGAGTAAACAGCAGCTGCGAGGAGGCCATACAGAACATTCACGAGAGATCAGAAAATTCAGATAATATCAGAGGCTATTTTGAAACGAGATATCATGCTGGTAGCAGAAGAGCATAATATGAATGCTATGATGCTAAAGAAGTGGATATAAAAATCAGGATAAGGAGGAGATTTACCTCAGTTGGAAATGAAGAAACTGATGAATGCAGTTACCAATAAAGGTGGAGAAGTTGATGATGAAAGTGATAATGACAATGACAATGAAAATGAAGAGGAGGAAGAGGGTGATGAAGAAGATGATGAGATTTATCAAGATGATTGGGGTGAATAATAGGAAAAGAATTAAGAAAGAAGGAGTGAAATAAATACCTAGGAAAATTGCTCTGAAAATCTCGAAAGACCTGAAGAAGAGTAACCATAGTAGTAATAGAAAAAACCAATAAAAATACGATTCATGAAAAGGATTGATGATAAATACAGCCCGTCCAAAGGGAGAAACTAATAACTAGAAGATATCCTTGGGTAAAGAGCTAAGAAAAAAGTAAAAAGACCAGCGTAATTCTCTGAATAATAACCGAATCAAATGGAATTTAAATAAGAATCTATATTTGAACCAGAAGAAGAAGAAAAGCATGATGCATTCTAGGAATTCGTCTCTAACGTCTAAGTGAAGGACATGAAACAGTCAGATACAGCTGTTGTTGTTGAACCTGTTGTTGACATTAACGAGTTGGATCTAACTTAGGATACTAACCTGTAGAAGAAGAACTTATAGCGAATGAGGGAATAATTACTAAGTGAAATACAGAATCTCAAATAAACTTAACAAGGCGGGAAGAGTCATAACAATAGTTTATCACCAGGAAGCGATAGCAATCAATGAGAGAGGTTAAGAATTAGATATTTTGCTTGTGTTTATGTTTTAAGTAATTTGTTGGATTAGCTTTGGACAATTAATAGAATGGAAAAATTTGATGTTAATTAATATTTTAATCGCTCAAAATTGCTAAAAATACTGAAAAAACAGTAACAAAAATTTGCATAGAATGCATGCTGGTAATACAGGGAAATCATTCAAAAATCATAAAAAAAATTAATAATATGGTATCATTTCTTTAACCTTCTTTGTTATTACTTTCTTCCTTACATTCTCCTTCATTAAACTAGCTTATTTTGATCCCACGTTCCATGGAAAGGTTATCCGCCAAGAGGATAAAACACCCCTTAACCGCTGACGAAATCCTTATCGAATTCCCCTACATACCTCTCACCGTTAGACAAATACAGTGTACCTTTACCTTCTTTGTTGTCGTCTTTGAATTACCCTTCGTATTTAGTCCAATATTCGTCAACATTGTCAAAATCAGAGAAATCGTATGCTTGCCTCAAATCAGCTGGATTTTCATTGTAAAGAGAACCGAAACCTTCGAATTTATCGTCCAGCCAATCTCCATCATAAGCTGGTTTCCCACTGGCATAACTGAGGATACCTTTACCGTGCATTTTGTTTTGGATCCATTCTCCTTCGAAGAGACCACCATCTTGATAGAAGAACTTTCCATAACCATGACGCATTCCGTTGAGTTTCTCTCCCTCGTATTTGGAGTTATTTTGGTAGCTCTCCACAACCATTTCTTTTCCTTTGGAGGTACAAATAAGGAAAATTTAACTCAAAGAATAGATTCAAAGTAAATGGTAATTTGTGTGGTTGCTTACTTGGAGGATAACCAAGGGCATACGAAGGGTTATTGATTTCTTGATTTCCAAGGGGAAACGAGTTGATATTGCTGTTCCTGAAGAAATTCAATTTTCAAAGTTTACAGAAATAGAATTAGATATAATATATAATTCATCGTAAATGAGTGTTGAGTATTTGCTTACTGTTGCAACTTGAAAGAATTTAGGTTTGAATAAGCCTGAGCTTGATTCACAATGTTGGAGCTGGGATTAAGATAAAAATTAGATAATTAACTTGTGATATTGTTGGTTTGATCAACGGAAGATTAATTATTTTAAGAAATGCTAGGTAGGAATCCTTACTAAGATTCTGTTGATTAAGATGACGGCTGTTTCTGTGATCCTATGATTAATATGTCATTGTTTTATGAAACCAATCCACTTGATGAAGCTGCTGCTCCTGTTGATGGTTATTAAGGCTAACGGTATTTAGAGAGAATTGCTTCAATATCGGGTGCATCTAAAGGGGAGAAACAGCAGTTCAAAAATAAATTTTAGTGTTAAATATCCTAAATAAAGGATGTATGTTCTTCTTAAATATCTTACACTTGTTGTTATCTGGTGCATTAGAAAAAGGAGGGGAACTAAAGATGTTAGATACTGGCTGATATGTAAAACCAGTGTTGCTGTTGTTGTTGAATGAACCTTAGCCTAATTGCTATTAATGATTGTATTATTGCTATTGCGAAAGAGGATAAGATAGAGGAAGTGTTGAATTACCAGCAGAGATACCATCATTATTGGGGTAATACTTGATTAGAGGAGGAGCTGATTTATTTATTTCTTCTTGGATAGACAAAGGGGTATGCTTTTGAGATTATTATTATCCAATTACTACTGGATTCTGCACTGGCAAGGGTGCACTGTTGAGGATATTGGTTGAAATACTCCCAGGAAGACTGCTAGAAATCGCTGGCATGTATGGATTCTTGATATTTGGGGTTAGATTTACATTGTTTAGGTTATTGAATTAGGAATTTAGAGGATTATTGTTAGGAACTGAGATAGAATTGCTTTTGGGAAGAAGTGAGGTATTTATTCCTACTGGAGGGCTGGTAAGTGGGTCAGTGGGATGCATGCTGTATGTGTAACTAGGCTTGAATGTCTATGATGGCTATTCTGGTTAGCTAAGACTACCTGGTAACTGCTAAGGGAAGAAAGAATTTGAAGCCATCTTGGATGAATTATGGCTTTATGTGTTGGTATTATTTACTTGGGCTATACCATTATTACTATTCAGTTATGCCCCTTTGAACGGTGGGTTTATCCTGTTGGAATCTATATTGTTGTTGTAATTATTATTCTGCAAATAACCATTCCTTTGCTCAATATTATTAATGAGATTAACAGGTAATTCAGGCTCTTATTGATGGTCAGACTCCATGGAGAGAAATCCATCTCCTAGGCCATTTGTGTTTGGATTTTCATCGGGAATAGGCAGCTTTGATTCTTTATCTTATGGAATGTATTTCAGTACACTCCCTGTGTCATCTGGCTCTTTTTTCATGTTTTTTGCTTAGGTTTAAAAGGACTATTGCTGTTGTTATGAAGAATACTGAGAGGATCTCCTGGATATCTATCTTGATGGATTAGCAGGTTATCTGTTTAAATCTAAATCCTGTGAATATCATAAAGGATGTAAACTCATAATAAGATTGCCATATTTACTAAAAATTAAAGAAAATTATTAGATTATTATCTAGTGTTACTTATTGCAATTATTGCTATTGAAGTGCCAGCTGTGTGGCTGCATAATGCTGAGGTGTCTCAGCGAAAGACTGCGAATTCTAAGTCAAAAATTATTGGAGAAACAACATATCATGTCTCTCAGATGGCTCCATAATCACCATAGCTGCTAAGAACTTAGATAAGTTCTAGCCGTAGCGCTCGCCGATTTTGCTTAGCCTCTGGACAACGATTCCTTCATCGATTGTACAATTCTTGTAATCGTAAGCGTCATCGAGAGGTTGGAGCAAAGCTGCGTGGATGATCGTCATTCCAAGAGTAAACACGTCGCTCTTTTGCTGATCGTATGTTGGATGGTAATCTACGTGAACATAGCCTAACAGAGGAAGCAAAAGATTCAATAGAAATAATACACAAAGCTAAATATATACACTGAGCAACTCTGGAGGTAAGTAAGCCCCCGAAGGGATGTTATTCAATTATGAAATAGTATCTGCATAGAGTGTAAGCTGCGAAAGCAAAGCTGGGTCAGCAACTTTGATGACTCCTTTAGGAGTAATGTAGATCGTAGACGGCCTGATGTTATCATGTGAGATGGAGTGCTCATATAGATAACTGATTCCAACTATGCATTGGGTGAGAATATTCCAGAGTTCATCCTCGCTGAAGGGTTATTTCAACTCAATTCTATTGTTGACTTCTTTCTCGAGATTATTGGGTACATACTCTAGAATCTCCAAGACCTTGAAGAATGTCGAACACAGTTAGCTCTCCTTCTCCTTTAAGCAATCTAACAAACATACCAGACAATCAAATCAAATAAAACAAAGGACTAACGAACGAGCAAATAAAGAATAATTCGTTAAATAATCAAAAGGCATCTATGCTTTGATATTGTTAATTTCATATGCGATCAAAACACAAGCACTTAAATCCAATAAGTGTCTGATACTAATCAGCAATTATTATTCTGTTTGATTACAGAAGAGTCTGACAATATTCTGGTTAACGAGTAATGTCTTGGGTTGAAGGTTGTCGTATATGTTCTTTTGTTCTGCTTCATCTGTGAGATTGAGCTCTCTCGTCGCAAGGAGTTAACCATTTGTTTTATGCTGCAGAAGTTAAATATCGTTATCTATTTTTTCTTTGAATTAATAGTCCTTGAGAAACTCTGCACTGGAAGTTATTTCCTGCTAAGTGATTATAAGTGGCTCAGCAGCTGCACCTTAAGGTTTCGATTGATCTTAACCCATTATGTTATCTGTTACTAGCAAGTGTTTTAGTTTACAGTAAGTCTGAGTCTTTGTGATTCGGTTTGCGAGTTTTTCAAATTATCTAAGCAATTGTTAATAATTTACTCTAGAATTCAAAATATCCCCCTCCTCCTTCTTTTGTTGTTGGTGTTTCTTTTTCTTTTTTCGAATTTTATTTCCAAATTAACAATCAATCAGCTTGATTCCATTAAAAATATTAATTAAATTTGAGTAGCCAGTGAGTCAGTTAGTTCATTCGCAATAAATACTAGTTCATTAGTATACTTTTTTATCTATGTTTTTCTTCCATTTCAGTGGAGTGATTTTTGTGATTGCTGGTTATTATTAATTTGTTAAAGAATTACACACATAGAGGGAATCATTAACATAAACAGGTCATTATTGATTTAATATCAAAAAATATTCTGAAACTTTTTATAGTTCTTACCTTTTTTTATTTTTATGAAAATTCGTGAAAAACAGATTTTTAATAATGATTGATGTTTAGTTGCTAATAACTTTCTAAGTTATGAAGTAGATCTCTGGGCTGTTCTTTCTTCTTAAATTTTATTGCCTTTTTGAAGTGAAGGGGACATTTTTTTCAAAGGATCTTTCATTCTCATCTTATTTTACAATATTTTAAGCTGACTGAAATTTTGTTTTGAGGTTTTTGTTTAAATTTCACTATCATATTTGTTAATTGATCGCTTTTATCTTATCTAAGTGGGATACGTTATCAATAGCATCCAATATGATTAACAATCCTTTATTATGAGTGAAATTTTCCCAAATCAATTCTTCGTTTTCTTTGTTAAGTATTTCCAGTTTTATGTTCTTTCTTTTCATGGAGCAAATCTTTACCTAATTTTTTGAATTGTTTTTTTTTTATTTGTTAAATCTAAAAATATTTTATATATTCTTTTACAAAGTACTTATCATATTAGTTTTCTTTAGCGCAGGATTATATTATCTCCCTCTTTGATTTTCAATTGCTTCAAATGAGGAGATAAGAAAGAAGAAAAATAAAAAGAGTCCCTATTACAGATTTAAAACGCTCGTGAATGCTCTTGCTCATCAGAAAATAGCAGCATATCAAGTAAAATCAAATCAAGTTCAACAAAATTAACAACTTTCCTTTTTTTCTAACCTCACTCAACAACTCTAACACACATCAAACTAAAAACTGCAGATGCTAAAGGAAGTTCTGTTCTCCTGCGAGCTGATTCAAAGCATCTAACAAAATCTCCAGAAACAACTCAAAGAATTTTTGATTTCCTAAACCAATCGGACAGATAGTTCTAATAATAGCCCATTTGAAACCATTTCTTGCCTTAAGCAAGTAAAATAATGTGTGCTTTAATGCGTTTAAGCCAGCACTGAAACACTTAATACCTTGGAATTGTGTTTGCAATAGCAAGCCCTAGCCATCCAAACAGGTGCTTAATAATTCCAATAACTTCTAGAGCAGCACTTAGGGATTGCTTTCCGCTTGACTGAACGACAATACGATCTCGCGATAGCTGATTATGATGTGATTCCTAGGAATAACTTCGGTAATGAATTCCATGTAGCAGATTGGAATGATCTCCAAGCTGTCCTGGAAGCACTCTCAAAACCTTAGAGAGCATATTTGCCATAGTATTTAGGATATACTGAGTCCGCAAATGATTTTGGTGTATTATTCAATGGAAAGAAATCTCATTCTTCTTAGCGATTCTACTTTGCATCTCTGCATAATCATCGTAAACCTCCATGCTATCTAGCACATCAATAACTAGATGATCATCTATTCACTCTTGGGTCTTGGCTAGGTAGTAGAAGGATACTTTGTGTAGCAAAAAGAAATAATTTGAATAATAATAGAATTTAAGAGAATCCAGCAATTATTATATCAGTAGCTATTTAGAAATCTTCGAGCATTGAAGATATACAAGAGGAAACTAAAACTTAGATTGAACAGGAGTAGTTAAATTAAAAGGACCATAAAGAAACTCCTCAAGGAGATGAATAGACAGCAGATTAAATAAATTAAGATTCAATTTCATTAGAACGCAGTTGAGCCAGCCAAGAAGAATATAATTATTAGTGCATTAATACAAACACATACAAATAATAACAGTTACATTATGTGTTAGCTGTTTATTCAACTTTCAATTCTAGTATTTTTCTCTTTTTGAGTAAATCATCTCTCTATTTCTTTCATTATCCAATATTTCCTCTCTTAATATCTTTCAGAAACCCTTCGATAACATTATCTCTTGGGTTCTTCTACGGAGCAAACAGCATAGATTGCATTTACTTCAAATGTGGCCCTGCGTTCCTTGGAGGCTGAGGAGAAGCCATATTCAGCATTTATTATGAATAAGGAAGATACTACTAAGGCTATATTCCACCTAGCATGGCCGCTGCAAGCCTCATATTTGCATCTTGATTCTATCTTTCCTATTAAATTCGTTACATTTCCAATGCTTATTGCTATTCGGCCATAACTCTTCTACTTTCAGTCTCTCTCAGCAATATTTATGCCATTTGTTGAGAGAAAATACTACTCGTATCATTTTGATCCTTTTTGGGACGCTTCCTTTATTCAACTTTCTCTAACAGAGAATTCAAAACCTTCTGCTAGTTCGAAATAATTGGTTAAAGAGATTCAGCCATTAGTTTTTCTTATTTCTTCCTCTCTCTTTTTCGCTAATGCTCTGCTTCAGCCAATTGTTATTACTGCAATAACTGCATCTAAAACTAATACTATTAAGCTTGTATTGCTTCGAACATTCGCTGGTTTTACTGTAGTATCATCTCACCAGTCTAAGAGAAATTCCTCTTTTTGTCCTCTTCGCTATCATAACTATCATCTAATCCTCTTTTCCCTTTCCTTCCGAGTCTGCTTAATGGAAAGAAAGGCTAGTTTTCCTCTGGCAATTACATCACTGAGAATAAATTTCCACTGCTAACAGGGATATTCCTCTTGATATTCTATGTATTCGGTGTTTTCTAAGGGGAAACATTGAATTAGTTATTACTAGGGAGGGAACCACTGTAACTGCTGTTATTATTGTTGTTTCTTGAGTAAGTGCTGATGTTCTAAATTGAAACAGCTGGCTGTGATGATGGAAATCCTGTGTAAAAATTGCCGTTTTTATATTAAGCATAGTCTGGATCGTTTTGCATCTGATAAGACTCAAAATCATGTGGTCGCTAGGGTTTTGAGTCAGAGATGGAGCTAGGAATGATCCCATTGAATGTCAACACTTTGTCTGCAATCGCTGAGAAACGATCATCGAAATTGTATCTCTCCTTGTTTATCATTTGTGCTGATATCCCTCAAACTTACAGTCTATTCAGAAGTATTCTTTCCCTCTATTTTAAGTTAATTCTCTCCCTTACCAAGTGGAATATTTCGATAAAGAGATTCTGTGGGAAAATAGCTGCCTGAAAATCCTGATCAATAATGTTTGCTTCTTTGGGGTTCAAGTGACAAAAATATTAATTTTCAAGCAACAATTGATTATTTCACAAAAGATGCAGAAGAAAACAATAAATATTTCCCTATTTTGCATTTGTAAAATTTTTATTTTTAATATTTTTTTGTATATAATCTTCATTAAAGTGCTTTCTCAATCTCCTCCTCATTTGTTGCCTTGCCTTAAGTGATGTCAGCCTTGATCTAATCGAAAGCACTTTGAACTTCCTCGATTTCAGCTGCAAATTCTTTCGAAGTCTATTTATAGTTTAGCACTAGCTTTTCAAGCAAACAAGAAGGAGAGTCTTCTCTCTCGTTGTCTCCCTCAAATTATTTATCATTTAATTGCTTTTCAAATCCTTGTTCTGATGTTTTCCTGAGGATTTATAGTGATGATTATTCGAATCCAGAGTTCAACAGAAAATCACTCTTTTGTTTATCTAGTTATGGCAGAGCAGATACCCTCTCGAATCTATCTTTAGTGGCTTCATTCTATTCATTTTCCTCTTATCCATTGCTGCTTGCTTTAGTACTGTTAAGTTCTTTTTAACTCTTCCTGAATGCTTCATTAATCCCTTTGGCTTGTATTTTCAGCACTCCTTTAAACGCAGCGATCACTGTTTATTCATTCAACCTTGATTTCACTTCTTTACTGACACTCACTATGTCTTTTTCTCCTTGCAACGCACTTTCCATCAGCTCTAAGATAGTATGTGATAGCAACTCAACTTCATCCTGAGAGGAATACCTATTCATTGCTTCTTGGAAATCACACATTTTAACTCCATTTTCTTTCAAGACAGTATTTTCAATGTTTTCCATTTACTGAAGCAGTTAGGTTCCAAATCTCGAATGGTTATTCATATTTTGAGTCCTGTTATCTTCTTAAGAATTCTTTCTCGTGACTCTAACTTTCTCTGATGTCTTAGCGAGCATCTGTAACATTCTGCGCTTGATTTCTTTCAACAAACAGACAACTGTTGGGACAGACAGATTGGATTTATTGGTACGCAGGATCGTCCTCTTGAAGCACTAACATTGAAAAGCAGCATAAACTCCTCCTAAAAGTGTTAAAGCACCTAAACCTATTAAGATTTGGTTTTTTTTAAGGTTCAGCCTTATATTTTTCATTTGATTATTCGGAAAGGAAAGTTTTCACATAAATATTGGAAGTATTAGTTTTAAGATACTTGGATTATTCTCTCAGGAAAATCCTTAGGGACAATCTCACAACTTAGCATCTCTGATAAACTGCTAGAATGGGAGGATGACGATTAAATAAATCTACGATTATCTTAATTATGTCAACAATGTGTTATTCTCTCATCTTTAATTTTACAATTCTTTCAACTAAAGAATTTTATTTCCCTCAAGAATATATTATCTCAAAATAACTATGGTTCAGCAGCAGCTCAAATCAAATGAAAGAAGAGAACAGTTGTGAAATGTTTTTTTGAAAAGTTTGTGTGTTGATTTAATGCTGATTATTATCTTAATGTCTCCTTTATTAACAACAATCCCACCCCAGAGTAAGTTTAATTATGTTCGGGGAACAACAGCAACAAACACACTTCAAAGAAAACTAGAAATTTTAAGTAGAAATAATCTAGCAACAACACCTACAATTCCACATAGCTTTTATCCACTCTGAAGTTACACTGCATACTCTCTATTTCTCTAGTGCTAAATGAGTGATGAAAAGACAGATGTAAGTCCATTCAAACTCAGAGAAAACTCTTGTTTCTTTTATGAAATGCATCAATTATCTATTTTTCTTTGTTTTTCTATTTTTGATTTCACCTCTACTAACTCTAGGAAATGGTATCAGGTGATCGCAGTCCATCGCTGAATGAAGGGACCAGTAGCGAGCAAAACAGTTAATCAGTGTACAAGAAAAAAGGAGGACTAGACTTTGTGAAAAATAGTCTTGGAGAAAGCCCATCTGCGAAGAACCAAGACGAAGAAGAAAAGTTTCATCTAGTGGATAATCTCAGGAAACAACCTGCGAATCTCCTTGTAAGGACTTCAAATATTATTTTTAAGACAAACAAGTAGTTTCTCTTGATAAAATAACAAAAAATCTAAGAGAAAAAGTTCATAAGTTCCTCTCAATTTCTTTAAATTCCAATGTGATTTAAACATACATCTATTCTTGTTTGTTTCGTTCGAAAGTCGCCTGTAGTCAAATAAAGCGAACCATCTACTATTGCGACAAGAGCAGCTCCTTCACCAGCAATCAGCGCTATTGCTCAGAAACAATAACAACAATAACAGAAATCAGATCTCAAAATCTAGTAGAACTAACAATTTAGATAATTAATTTAATGCTACTATCAATTCAAACAAACATAAGCCAATCATCAAACCTCTGGGGGAATAGCAGCAATAGACTTATCATTTATCTGATATTTTAATTGATTTCCTCTCTTATTCTTTTTGTGTTATTTCCCCCACAGAAACATAAGTGCTTGTCGAAGAAGAGTTCGAAAGTTCATTCGTTCCAAGCCAATTATCTACTTGATCGTGTTCTTAGTTATTATCTATACAATTTTAATTTTCGTGGATATTTCCTTGAACTAGCTGCTCACTTAAGAAGAGCTAAATAGCATTGATAACACCCTACGATATGTGGAGTTATTCATTCTCATTATTTTCCAAATAGAGATCTGCCTGAATGCGTACGGGACAGGCGTTAAAGTACACCAAATTCGATAATACCATCATTTATTAAAGGCTATTTTGTTTTTTGCTTTAATTACTTGTTTTCTTATTCTTTTGCAGCAATACTTCCGTGACCGTTGGCTGCTGTTAGACGAAATAATTATTCTGCTATCATTAGGATTAGTTATCCTCGATCTGTCTATGTCTTTTGGTGCATAATTCTCCTCTGTAGCTTCGATTATCAGAGCGATATTTAGGTTTCTCAGAATCTTTCTTTTGCTGAGAAAAGTAACCCATATTGATTCCAAGATTATTCAGATGACTTTTTTGATTCTTTTCCTTGTTTTCATTTTGTATTTCTTTATCTAAAATATTCTTAAAAACCTTTCTAAAGCTCTAGAGTTTCAAGAAAATCAATGTGAGCAATTCAATTCGCACTCCATCCGAGAAAGTTCTTGAGATACTCTCTGAATTCAAGGATTACTTTGATAACACTGAAATTCTCTCTGACTTGGACTGGACAATGAGAATGATTGCATCTAACAAACTCTACGAACCAGTCCTTGGTGATGAAGGAGAAAAAGGAGACCTCGTGGCAGCTTGGTCAAATTAAAATAAAGAAAATGTACAGCCTAAATTGCCAAATGCAGACAATAATGCTAACAGATAGCAATACTAATAGAAGAAATCAACAACTATCAAGTAAGTCATGCATTTAAATGATCAATCCGCTAGCAAGGTCATCCCAGAACAGATCCTCAAGGAGTTCGATAGGTAGCTTGAAGAAATAACCTTTGATTGCTTTGAAATCGCTAAGCTCTCCAAAGGACAGGAAGTATCGTATCTATTGATCTATCTCTTCGATAAATACAGTCTCTTATCTGATTTGAAGATCCCAGTGGCGTAGTTTTAGCAGTTAGCTCTTAAGATCCAGAATGGCTACAGAGATAATTTATATCACGATCGTCTCCATGCATTTGATGTCACTTAAACTGTGCATTTTTTCTTAACAAAATGCAAGTTCGAGCAAGTTGGAAGGATTACATCTCTGGAAAGAGCTGCAATGTATTTTTCAGCTTCAGTGCATGACTTTGATCATCCGTAAAAATTGTGAAATGAATTTTGACATAATCTAATGTTTATTTTGGATTTTTTCAGTGGAGTCAACAATATGTTTCTGATAAATACTCAGCATCCATTAGCACTCAAATACAATGGTAAGTAGATAAATACAAATTACCTGGAATATTGAGTAATTTTAATGTCTCCTTTCTTGATTTTATTGCAGATTAGAGTGTGTTGGAAAACCACCATATCAGTTCAATTTTTGAGATAATCCTCAAGGACTAGAGTTTAGATATCTTCAAGAATTTCTCAAGTGAGGATTTCAAAGCCTTCAGGGAATTAGCTGTGAATATGGTATTAGCAACTGACATGACAAAGCATTTCGCTGATATTTCGAAGCTTAAATCACGCATACAAGCAACTGGTAAAGAAAGAAATAAGATAAACAAACTAATATGTGAAATTTTATTTGCTATGATTGGCTTAGACTTTGAAATCGAAGGAAAAGACAAGAAATTATTTATGGAATCGATTATCCACTCTTCGGATGTGAGCAATCCAATTCGACCTTGGAAAGTATGCTTCCAATGGACAACCAAAGTCATGGCTGAGTTTTGGGCTCAAGGTGATCAGGAAAAACAGCTGAATCTCCCTGTAACGTATCTATGTGATCGGTGTGAGACAAACACTGCAAAGAGCCAGCAAGGATTCATCGATTTCATTGTAAAACCACTGTTTGAAATCATGGCCAATGTGATACCTGAGTTGAGCATATTCATGGTAGGATTCGAGAATAACAAGGAAAAATGGGCGGAATTAATATCGAAATACGACTCAGAATTAAGTAACAACAATTATGATTCAGTGATTTAGAATTATCGTTATTGAAAGGGATAGCATTAGGGTATTTAGATAAATTAAGCTTATTGTTTAAAGAAGCTCATAAAAATCACCTGATTAAAAGATAATTTGCTAAATAATCATATTCTTGTTATATCCTTTGTAGAAGCACTGAAAGAAGACAAAGAGAAGCAAGGAGGTGCAAAATAACCTTGACATTGCAGAGGAGATGACTTTTTTGTTGTTGTTGTTTTCAGTTAATTCTTGAGTTCATTTTACTCAATTTTGTTGTGTGTGCTCTTTATATTTGTTATCAGCATAATTGTTTTTATTTTCATAAACGAATAAAAGGGAAATTCAAAAGATAAGTAATACTATTATCAAGAGAATATGTTTTTGATTTAGAAAACAATCAAATATCTGTTAATTATTTGAACTTGAATGATTAAAAAATATGTATTTATTGGAAGAAATGAAAGATTTCATGCAATAATTTTTTGTTAATAGCTTATTTGGAGTGCTGAAACAAGAACAAATTTTAAATTATTGATATTAATTTTCAATAACACATGAATTAACATATTAATTCTACCGAACTGTGGGGATGAAGAAGCATTCAGCAAACTGGCTTTTTATTTGGAGTGTTTGTCAGTTTGTTGGAGTGTTTGTTTGAGTTGATGAGTTAGATGGGATGAACAGAATTTAGAAATGAAAGCAAAAAAAATTAAATTTAAAAAGAAAAACAAATTAAAGTGATTAAATCATTAACTTAGCAAATTTTCAGAGAAGGAACTTCTCATTCTCCATAGGCACAGCCGAGAAAAGAAGCAATTCAAAGCAAAACAAATAACCACTAACTAAGTAAGGGGGAAGCCTCAACTGCAGATTGGAGGAGAATACAGCACTTGAAAAGCAGTTGATTTAGGAGGAAATACTAAAGGAGATATTTTAGGAATAATAAAGAAAAAGATAATAATTTTGAAATATAGTACTCAAAAGGAACACAAACATGAGTCAGCATTCTTCTCCTTTAGTACGATTGGGATAAACACTGCCTCAGGCTTCTCTAGCTATGCCTTTAACTTCTATTAGTGATAAAATCAATACTGTATCTCCATTTCTTCTCCGTCGATCTCCACAACCAGATTTATCAAGCAATTTGAGTTCAAAGATAGCTGTTGCTGTAAAGTCACCACAATACAAAAAACAAAATAACCATAATATCTCTGTCTGCAGTAATCTCAGCAACATTAATAGTAATTATCCATCTTATCCAATGAATTCTCTGTAGAAATAAAAACTTCTTG
>Ga0302271_10002362_pt1 | contig 17083 bp, 11 predicted proteins | sample III_Bog_N1_1_FD_198767 | JGI IMG/M metagenome (GOLD analysis project Ga0302271, IMG submission 198767) | Peat permafrost microbial communities from Stordalen Mire near Abisko, Sweden - III_Bog_N1_1 | ecosystem: Environmental > Terrestrial > Soil > Wetlands > Peat | place: Sweden: Abisko...
CATGGCTTTATTGATAATTAGAACTCTAAGTCCAAAGGATATTATTGTTCCAATTATTGGCTCGGAAAAGAATTGAATTAATCAGAAAATATGAAGAAAACAATATAAGAGAGAAAAGGGTTAATTTATCTCATTCTGAAATAAGGTCTGAATCTAAGAGAAGATAGTTGGTGAAAAATTAATTCAAAGAACTAGTAGAAGAAGCAAACAATTAAGGAAAAGGATAAGCACACACAAATGGGTGATAAAATAAGACTCTAGATGGAGGCAATGCTGCCTGAAATGCTCGTCTTTGTGAAGAGATAGATTTTTAGTAAGAATGAGATAAACTTTATCATGAAGGAGAGAGAAGCAAATGAATATCTACTTGAAAGAAAGAACGCATCAGTCAAGGATTACTTGAAGGTTATTGAGTATGAGTATGGCTTAGAGAAGCAGAGACGTAAGAGGTTTAAGGCGCTTAAGATTAAGAAAGAGTCACCGAAAGATTTTGCAAGTAATTTAGAAAAAAGAATGTGTATTATTTTGAGGTTAAAATTCAGCTATTTTTCGATGGAATAGTTATTAAAAGGATCCTTTAACTTTGGGACAAGATCACTTACAGAAATAGATATCGAGTTGATATTTGGAAATAGTATCTGTCGTTCTGCTACTTCATCGAATCAAAGAAAGCATACTTTAAGGCTGTGTCAGCTGCGTTGCGATTCAATCCTTACAGTCTTGATTTATGGCTTCTTGCTGCTTATTATGAGAGTGAAGTTAATGCTAACCCTTTCAAGGGACGCAAGATATTCTATAAAGCGCTAAAACTTAATCAAAAAACTGTGGTAAAATATGATTGTTATGTTAAAAGGATTTTGGATAAAAATGAATATGAATATATTTCAATAAATTTTTAACAATATTTCTTATGTTAAACAGGCATTTTGGATTGAATACTTCAAGTATGAGGTCAAATTCATTGAGAAAGTGTTAACCAGACAAATTCTTATCACTAGAGATGTTGATGCGATTCAAGAAAAAGTATGAAAATTAAAAATATCATCATGATTAAGGGGAGTCTAATGTTTTTATTTTTGGTGTAGGATCTCGAAGCAACAGACGAATTCATGAGCTTCGAAGGCACTGATAAAACGCAGGATACTATTTTAGAAATTGATAACATGAACAGTTCTGATACTGAGCAGAGTAAAACTTAATTATTTTTTGCTTCTTTTTCTGTATTAATGATATTTTGTTTAGTGTTACAAGTTCTTCAAGAAGTTTACAGACTTGCATTAGAGTAATTCTCTGTAACTGAGTTTGGGTTTGAGTTTCTAAGCATGCTTCTCGGAGAAATCAAAGGAAAATGGTTAAACACATTGAAAGATGCAGTTATTTTGGATATTCAAAAAGCCATTGAAGCTGAAACAAATATTTAAAAACAACAAGATCTATGGGGGAAACTAAACATTACCATTTAGAATTTCTCTGAGGACGTCCTTGGAAGATAAGATTTAGTGGCTATTTTAGAGAAAACAACAGAAGCTATTTCAGAGATTGAAGATATATCCAAGCAGCAATTCACTTTCTCATATATCGCTTAGTTATTAGTTTCTAAGAAAAATCTTATTAATCCAGATATCATCAAGTAGGTCAAATAATCTACAACGTTCATATCTAAACTGCTAAGCTTAGAGTTAAAAGGCGAGAATTTACTTCGTGTGAGCTCTTTTATTATTACATTCGGTGTTGACAGTGATGCAAGTATCTTAAAGAATCTAGTGAATGCACTGCAATAACTTGATGAAGATAATGAAACATTCTTCTTCAAACGAATGGAGATTCTTGTATTACTTAAAGAACAAGAAACAGCGATTAAATACATTAGATTGAAGTTAAACAAATCACGCAGTGCAACTACCTCAAGAAGATTTGATCTCTTGAAGAAATACTTAGAAATCAAAAAGACAACACCTGAATAATTCAAAGAGATTAATTAAGAGGCATTTTTTAATCTTTCTCATGAACATCTGCTGCTTAGCAAGCAGCTTTTCGAGGCGATCATTTAAGATCTATTCAAATACCTGAAAGAAATGAATTAACAATCACAAATCTAAGTGTTCACTAAAAAACTTTTCTCATTTAAACAATAATGTCCTCTCTCGATTTACCTCTCTTACATTCAAAAGCATCAACATGTAAGCAAATGAATGATATCGAGCGAAAATTGGTTTCTTAAGGTCAATTTGGTAAAAATAGTTGATAACTGTTGATTTTATTATTGTAAGGAAACTTCGAAAATGAACGAAATCAAACAACTTTGGTCGAATATTAGTTCATGGTTCTAATCTGAGATTTCTATGTGGGAAGCATACTTTACTTGGCAAAGAGATTTCGGAGGAGCTTCAGAATGCCCTAGGCTATTAGAAAAGTAAGGATAAAGAGAAGATTACTAATTTGTAATTGTTTATTGTTGTTTTATTCTAGGGCATCGAAATCCAGTGGGATAATTTATGGAACATTATTCGGAGCGTACAATGGAATAATGAATGGATAAGAAGAAGAAGGAACAGATTGAAAAAAATATGAGATATTTTGATAAATAATCTTGAAAATTAAATGTTTTTTGTTATTTCATGTAAATTTGATGAATTGGAACCGAATTTCTTCCCAGACTATTTATTTAAAGTTCATAGATAATGAATAGGATTATTTTTAATTCAAGATTACAAAGTATTCATTTTCTTTTATGTTTCTTCATTCTAATTAAAGTAATTTTGTATGTAATTACATAAGTTTCTCCCTCATTAAATTCCAGCACACCTATGAATCAATTCCAAATTTAAACAGTCATTTTCTTAATTTCTTAGTTGCATTTAAAATAACATAAATTTATTAATTAATTAAAAAAAGAACAAAATTATTTGATTATCTTCATTATCACTTTATTTCCTTAAATTTAGTCTCTGCTTCTTCAAGCTTTTTAATTTAAATTTTAACATTCACGTTAACCATCCTCTCATCCTTACCTTTCTCAAGAAAAATCAACCCAAAAATGATAACCTTGTAAAAATATTATTATAATAACCTTCATATTTATGTTTTCTTGTTAATAAACTACTTTCAATATCTTTTTCATTTCATAAAAAATCCATTTTTCCAACTTCACAATCAACTTAAATAGAAGAAATTATTAGTTTATTCCTCCTATAAAAAAAGAAGCGAAATGACTGACTGTAAATTAATTATCTACTCCACTTGATTTAAGAGCAAAATTATTTAACTAATTTTTAAGTTTTTTCACAAAAAAGAAGCATCCAGAATTAAAAGCAGAAAACAGATCAATTTACATGTTTAACAACCCCCTTCATAAAAAAGAAATAATGATATGAAAATAATTTTAAGTTTTTTTTAAAAAAAACCTGCACGGAATCTCAAAAAACAAATGTTCTTTCAAAAAGAAGCTTTCTTTTTTTAAAGATTAAGTAAAGTAAACATAAAGAAGCCCTTCTCCTGTTATTTGTGAAGAAAAGTGAGCTGTTAACAGTGTTTAATTAATTATTTCAAATCGGAGAAAACGGAGAAAAGATAACAGAATTTAGTTTAAAGCACCCTAAATCAGTTGTAGTAAAGGCAAAACACATTGGGAAACGTGTAACTTATAACAATTAATTAACTATCCCCACTCAACTTAATTACATTCCCCAAGGGTTTGTTTTATTTAGGCTGGTTGCCATTTAAATTACAGGGGATAACAAAAAAGATAGTATTATTTGTTTTGAATGAAACACAAGAGAATTTAAATAAAAATATGCAAAGGTAAATTGGGAAAGGGTAAAATTTAATTATATACTAATGCATAGTTGGATCATTAGTACATATTGATGAGAAAATAGAGAGTTCTGATAATGGAAAAACATCTTGAATAAAGAGGTATTAATAATTTGGTTTACTTCATTGTTGATGCAAAAAAGGGGTGGAATATGTTGATTTTTTCATAAATACTTACAACACTCAAAACTCAAGTTGTCATAAAGGAATTTTAAGTTGAAGGACAATCTTTAAAAGTTCTAGTCTCAAACGAGTAGGAAATTATTTAGAAGGCTGACGGATCGAATAGTTTAAGACAGTAGTGAAATTTTTTATAAGGTAGGCATTAATTTAAGAGAAAGGGGGGCAGGTAGGCATTCCCCACACACAGTTGTCAAAAAAGTATTATTACACTAAAACAAACCAGAGTTTTTTTTAAAAAAAAAAGAGCCACAATCCCGCTACATTCCTTCAAAACTACAACTTTATCCTTGAAACAATTTCAATTTGCATTAATAGCTTCAATTAGACTGCATGGCAAGTAACCAACATCACTTATTGCATGATTTTGTTGATTTTCATAAAAAATGTATTTCCAACTTTTAGTATTTTCTTCTTAGATACATAACAACCATTGTCATCTGGCTTGAGAGCATCATATAGATACATTCAGAATTTGGAGCCTCCAAACTCTTATGATAGCCTTCACAAGTATTTGAAATCCCTCAAGGCTTAAAAAGTTGCTACTTTTAGATCGATTCGAGACTCAGAAAAAACATCTCCTAGCACTTTTGGATCCCTAAAACGAGGTTGCCCTTGGTTAAACGAAGTTTCTCCAGATCTCATTAAAAATCCAAAACTCACCTTTGACTGTATTGATCAGACTGACGTGAAGACTCTCTTTTTAGGATTTGACAGGACAATCAACAAAAATAACTTAAATGAAAGCATTTCTCAGATTCAGTTACGAAAAGTAGACTTGCATCTTGAAATGCTGAAACACTTTAATATTTCGATGGTTTTGGAAAATAGCACGATTAATCCTGAGATAGGAAAGTCAATAAACAAAAAGTTTATCCTATTTCTTCAAGGAAATTACAGACAATTAAAATTCTTTGATGAAAAAGCAATATCTGATAAGACATTCGATTTATTGGGAACCATTTTTGATTTGGTTTTTGCATAAACTAATATTTCGTTACAACAGTTGGAAGCTATTTCTACTCGACGAACTTGCCTTTCAACTGCATCTTCGTTATCTATCAGTGAAGCATCTCAAGCATTACATCAAAATGGAAGGCCTTTACTTAAAAGTGAATAAACAACTGAGTATAATTCTAGGCAAAGAAAACCAGTTGATGTGTCTTGTAATCCTATTGAAGTATTGGTGTAATAAGTAGGAAGTTCGCCTAAAGAAAATCAAAGTAGAGATCAAAGTGGAAATGATAAAAGAAAGCAAATTTTCCATAATCTGTCAAAATACTTGATGCATCTAATTTTAGAGATGCTGAGTGAGGAGCATCTTGCATCATTCTAAATTAAACCCGCATATGCATCGATTCTAACTAGAGTTGTGAAGAGATTGAGAGAAAATGGAAAGAGAAACAAGTTAAGTTAGACATTCTTTTTCAATCACAATCATTATAACTGCTTTTTCCTTGTTATCACTGAAGAGAATAAACAAAAACTGAATGGGCAGCTTGATTTTTAAAAAATCCAATTTGACGTCTTTGGAGAAGTTGATTTCAATGATGACCAATCTGTCCTGAACCTCAATATACTTAAAATGACTATTGGGCATATTGTCAAGATGCAGATAGGATATATTATTGAGTAGATTGATTCTCATTTTAAATAGGAATTTTTTGATCTTTCAAGTATCAAGAGCGACTGCTTGGCGAAAATTCATTACTTAAGAAACGTCCAAAGAGGGATAGACAAACTACTCCAAGGAACTTACTTAATTAGATTCTGAGAGAATCGTGAAATCAATTATATGCATGCTTTTTGTTAAAAGCTCTAGCAACCCCATAGAAAAGATCACTTAAAAGCTAGAATTTTTTCACTTTCAATTGTGAGACAGTATCTCTACTAAGTGAAAAGTGAGGTTTCAATTAATTCCCTTGACTTTGTCTCCAATAAAAAATATTAAAATCATCCCACTCTCTCTTTATTTTCGTTTCTTATTTTAATACAATAAATCATCTCAATTGTTTACTTTGTATATGTAACATTAATAGCTTCCCTGTAATTTAGATATCACCCTTGACTTTCAATCTTTTAAAGTGAATAAAAACTATTCGAATTTAGCGTATTCTTCTATTCTCTTACAAAAATAACTAATTTAATTGAAAATTGAGCAATCCGCTGGGTGACAATATAAATTAAGAGCAAAGCCAAAATTTTCGAACGATCGTTTTATTTAGTTCCCTAATCTTTAGGTAAAATCATTCCAATAAATGCTTTCTAAGGTGAAATTAATAAAGAACATATTTCTGGCAAGAATTAGCTTCTTTTTTAAAGGGGAGTTTAAAAAGTAGTTAACAATTTTTTATTATCAAAGTGCTTTCTTTACACTTGTCGGCAGGCCCATTGAAATTAGATTTTTAGATAAACAATCATGATTAATGGTTTGTACCTCGATAAACTAAATATCCAGTCTGTTAAGAAAGCATAGTAGATAATTATTGTTTTTAAAAGTAGCCTTTTATTGTTCAAGCTCCATTTTTGACAAAAAAACGAAAATTAAGTATGTGGAAAATAGAGAAGGTTACACATACACAATTTGTGATTAACTGTTCTCAACTAGAAAGAGAAATTAATTAAGTCTTGTTTAAACAGATTAAAATTAGCTTACTATTTTTGGATTCTCTTCAAATATTATGTCTTTTTAAAAAATACAGTTGTATTTTGCATGAGAAATCATATTAGTCTATTATTTTTTAGGGGGGATTACAATATTCTAGAAAAAAATGATTTTTTTCTTCTGAAGTTCACTCCTGCTTAAGATATTACCTCTAAATTATTATCCTTGTCTGTTGTTTCCTAATAAATTTTATTTTACCTCATCCTAATGCTTAAAATGGTTTATTAGTAAAGAGTTCATGAGAAATTAATTAGTAGGATTTTGTTATGGGACACAATAAAAGTAATTGAGTTTTAAAAAATACAAATTTTTCATATTACATCTTTAAATTTGACAAGAAAATTGTTATTAATTTAAATTTTTGTCACTTGAATTTGCATTTCAGTAGTCTCGTGCTTTCATTTAAACTTACATAAATTTATTTTTCTTTTAATTATGCAAGAAAAAACTGAAATTTATGAAATAATTCGTGTTTTTTGTTATTAAGTAAAAGGAAGATAAAAAAGAAACTAAGTTATATTATGAAAGAATCTTCTTCATTTAAGCCAAAAGTAGAGGTTAGAAATAAATTTTTTATGTTTGATCAGTAGAGTTATGTTTTCCTTGTAAATTAGAAAAATGTTTGTTGATTTTTAATCCATTGTTATTTAGAAAAAAAACTGAAATAAAATTGCAAAATTTAGAGGTATATTTCATATTTATATCCAAATTTCTACTATTAAGTTAAAAGGAAATTTATTTTGAGGAAAATGTATTGATATTAAAAAAAATGCAAAATATTGAAAAACTACCATTCACTAAAAATTCTGCGCCTTAGAGTCAACTTACAAAAAACTAATAAATTAAAAAACTTCCTAGCAAGTACACAACAATTATTAAATTTCCACTTATTTTACTTTTCTTAATCCTGGCAACTCTACGAAACAGATATTATTTCGATGAAGAGATATTGTTAAGTTTGCTGAAATGAGTTCGAAAAAAAAAAAATCAAAAAGTTATTTTTCAATAAAATGAAAACTCTATTAAGCAAATATCAACGAATCATTTAAAATCCATTTCCAAAAAAGATTTATTTGTAAGGGGCTTAATTATTCAATGCAAACTTATGTAAAAGATTAATAAACTGAGAATCTTTTTATTATTTTTGAGTACATGTGTAGGTGATTTAAGATAGATTTCTGAATCATCTAAAAAATTTCCCTATGAGATATTTATTTAATTGTTATTGGTATTAATCAATTAGCTTTTAGAAGAGTGATAGCAAATGGAAAAATAATCTTTGGAGGAGGTTTTAGTACCTTCAGAAGCAAGGAAGCTGCTTTAATAAATGATAGGATAAAAATAAACGATCATGAGCTGTGCAATAGCTCGAATTTATACAGCTCGATCTGAGAGTGAATGGATCTACTCTAATTTACAAGGAATCCTTTGTCTCATTTGGGACAGAGAAATGGAGAATACTCCATTTCTGAGACTCTTTGACATTGAAAGTTTCGATTTACTTTTAGAAATGGAAATGTACATCGATTTCTAAAAATCTTATGCGACTTTGACACCATTCTTCTCATTCTTCGAGTTCTAATGCGCAATGATAGGAATTAGATTTGCTAGTTCCTTAGAAGCAAGAGAGTTTGGTATGAAAATAATGCATTAGTCACTGAAAAGCGCTGATATGGAGGAATAAGCGCATCACCACGATGAAACAGCAAACGCAAAACAAAAACAAAAAAGTGGAGGCTTATTTGGAATTAGAAGTGGTGCTAAAAAACTTCTAGGATTCTTTAAAGGAAGTGCAAATGATGATCTTCATGAAGTTTAGATCTCAAAGCCTATCCAAGTGAAGCATGATTTGTCTTTGTAGTTTGATATTAAAACAAATCAAGTAGATTTATCGAATCTACCCGAAGAATGGCTGAATATCTTTGAACGAGCTGGTATTTCTAGGAAAGATTTATCAGATGAAGAGCTAGCACCTGATATTTTTGAATGTGTCTGTCGATTCCAATCGAAGATGCAATAGTAGTAATCGTAGTAGTCTTAGTATTCATCGATTTAAACTACTAAATAACAATAATCATCTATCCCCTAAGCACCTAAAATAGTTATTCCTGATGCTCCCCCTCTTTTTATACCAAATGCTCCTCCTCTTGTAATCCCAGCAGCACCTCCTCTGAATATCCCAGCAGCTCCTCCTTTTAATATCCCTCTTCCACCTGTGTTAAATATGAATGACAATGCAAATTCTAACAGTTAAAATGTAGGATAACCAAAAAGAATATCTGTCAAAGTAATAAATTGTTTTTCAATTATTTAACCTTATGTTTATGTATTCTTGCGAATATTCATTTTAAAGCCTAAAGAATCAGAAGCAAGAGTCAATATGCTAGATTAAATCAAAAATGGATAATTCCATCTGCGAAAGGTTGAATTAAATTCATCACAAAATAAAGCAAATTTGGAAATCTCCACCATGGATGGAAAGGCTCAAGAAGACCTTTCTCTTTATTTATCTCGCTGCATTGCAGAAAGAAGAAAGCAACTAAGGAAGAATCATCATTCATCGTCTGAAGAAAGCTCAAGTGATGATGAAGATTGAAATTAGAGGTTCAATTGATTGTTTTTTGTTTTGTTCTGGCATGGATTTTTCTTAGAAAATATGAATTATTTAGAATACGATTGATTTGAGGGAATGGCTTCTTTTTTGTTGAAGTTATTATGTAAAACCTACAAAAATAGAAAAACAACTAATTCTTATGCAAAGAAGCGAAAAGAGATAAAAAGATAAGAAATTGTTGGGTTTTTTAGCAAATATTCTTCATGCAGCTGTTTTGTTTTGTCCCTATTTTTATTTTTTTTAAAAAAAAATATTAGGAAAATGGATTAAGTAATTAGTTTAGTAATTTCTAGAATCTATTTATAGTACTTGAATAGGAAGGAAGAGCTTGAACTCAGGGGGTAATTCTTCTTCCGAATAGAGTCTGTCAGAGAAGTAGATTCTTCGAATCCTACAGTTAGCGTGGATTTACACTCGTAAGGTTTCAATATAATTCGTTGCATAGGCTCTTCTTGTGAAATCGGAAAGATTAAACTGAATTTGATTCCAACCCTCATCTAATCTCATAGGCCTTATATTTAAATAAGCAAATAATGTTATGAAAGGGTTTTCCAGTGTGTTTCAATGAAATGTTTTGTTACATTGTGCAGATAAAAGGTTTGACCCTTGTAGTGGACTGGTAATTCGATGCTCTGAATCTTCTCCGCACATTCTTGTCATCTAAGACTTATACTTCGAAAGTGTAGTACTTCTTGAGCTGGATTTGTTCAAAAGTTTGAAGATTAGCTTAATAGTATAACTGCCAGAATAATCTTATTTTACATTCTTGATGATCATGACTAAGAAAGGCAGTTTGATCCCGAGTGTCTCCTTAGGATCAGCAGGGGCGGTAATGTAATTAGTTGAGACATTTGTGCCCATAATCTCCAAGACGCTGGATAAAATATCTTAATCGGTTATTCTCTTAATGTGCCCATTTCGAACTGTTTTCAAATAGTAATGGTTTAAGAATTAGATTCAACATCTTTTTCTCTTGGAAAAATTGTATATTTTTTTGGTTGCTCCTTAAAGAAAATGGTATCTTGTAAATCAAATTCAAGTTAATTTCATTACTGCTCTTGTCCCAGATCTAAAGTGGCTTTGAACTGTTGTATTTATTTAAAGTCATTGTTAGATAAATAGCATAATATGATGAAGGGGTGTTATTAATATTTCAATTATGAACAATTTGAGAAGAATAATTCTCTGTTCTTTCTTTCCAAAACATGATTATTGAAGTGAAAATATTTGTTGTACCCAATAGAGTAAAGGATCGAAAGGAAACCAGATTGGAAGGTGTTCTTGAACATGATTGGAAAAACAAAAAATTGCCTTTTTTTTGATTTTGTCTCCTTATCTCTTCTTTTTGATTATTTCTTTTTGTTTGTTTTTGATTTATATTTTATTCGAAAGAGTGTGCAAGAGGATTTCTTATCTTTCCTCCCACTTAACTATCATATATGCAACAGCTGTTGCTTTTTTTTTAGTTTGTTTTTCTTCTTCTTCTTCCCGTTTTTCTTTCATTTATTATCAAACACTTTTTGGATTTATTGAAAATCAATTAAAAATTTCAAAGGTTTCTCTCATCTTGTTGTTTTCTCTATCAATAACTAGGTCAACTCTTTTTTGGTTATTAAGTTCAGTTTTTCAATCAATTTCGCTTAAAAAACCAATTTTAAAGAAATTTAATATGTGTGTGTTCGAGTACATAAATAGCATTTGTCTGGATGTAAAGATAAAGCTGGTAATGAGAAAAAACAATTCAAATACTGTTACCATCTTGATTTTAAAAGCTGTTTTGGTTAAAATAGCTAAATAAACTGCTTGGGAGTCTTAGGTGATGACATCAAAAGTAGAAGGAAAAATAAAGCAACTGATTTAAGCTGCCTTTTGGTGAAAAGAGAGCTGATTCGCAAGAACGATAAAAGTTATTAAAAGAAACAATAATTATTGATATTCAAGAGAGTTGGGTTCGAAGGGCGAGCAAATAGATCCGCAGTAATATAAATATATTTCTCATCTCATGAGTGCGATAATCATGTGGAATTGTATTTATTCACAGGACTTAATAGCTGCTGGAGAGCAACAAACGGGAGCTTCTTGATAGTTTCTTTACAATAAAAAAGCTGCAAGAAAGGGTTCATAGATTGTAAGTTGATTTTATTGAAGTGCGAAAGTTGGCAAATAATGGCCAATTACTTATGATAAATAGACTCACGTGTTTCAATGCCTTTTTTGTTGGATGCAGAGAAGGTGAAAGTGATGGGTTAAAAGAAGAGAGAGATGAGATCAAAAATCACTTTGATGAGAAAAAAAATAAATATGTATGAAGATTCAATAAATTAACATTGGATTCTGATGTTTATTCCAAATAAAACTAATGTTTGATGGATTTAACAGGAGGATATGATAGATCTTCAGAGAACAGAGATTGATTAGCTTAAAAACGATAAGCAGAAAGCAGAATATGAAAATGAGAAATCAAAGAAGGATTTGGAGGAATTAAAGGAAGATTTCGGTATGAGTTTATGATTTATTAGTGATAATAATGAGAATATGTGGGAGATAATAATAAATAAAGAAGTTTTTTGGATGAGAGAGAACATATAATCAATAGAGGGAAACTGATTAATTGTTTATTCACAGAGAAACAGTTGGAGGAATAGCGGATAGCATCTGATAAGGAGAAATCTGATTTATTGGATAAGAATCTAAAACTCGAAGCTAGATTAGACACAGTTGATACGTTTATTAAGAATAAAGCTGATTTAGAAAATGAACGTAAAACATTGAAGGAAACACTTGAGAGTGAACGAAAAGAAAAGTTAAGAGACTTAGCAGATAAGGATAGGGAAAAAGTCTAAGCAACGGATAAGTTGAAGAAAGATATGTTGCATAAGATCTAAGAAACAAAGACGAGTTTGTTGGCACTGAAAAAGGAATAACTTTAAACAACTACGAGACTTACTGTGTTGTAGAATCACTAGCTTACGACGGAATTGGAATATTAATCAAAATAAACAGAGAAACTTTTGTTTAAAAATTCAAAGTTATAAGAGTAAATTGCAGCGTTGAAAAGAGATGTTGAAATACATAAATAAGTGGAATAAGAATTAGCTAAAAGATCACATTTCTGCTAGAAACTAATTAAGAAGCTCAGTTAAAGAATTAAAGAACTTGAAGAAGAAGCTGAAGCACTTAAGAGCAATAAGCAAGAAGAATTATTACCAGAGTAGGTTAAAACTCATGAACTTGAAGACAGGAAAAAAGATGAAATTGTAACCTTAAAATAAAATAAAGTTTTAAAGATAAGCAAATTATATTGAATTTCTTTGCTGTTTTGAATTAGATAAACTCACTTGAGAGGCACTTGAAAACAGTCGAGAAGAAATTAGCTAAGATTCAAAATGTAAAGTGATTAGGTTATTTGAAGAACTTTGTCTCAACAATAATTGTATTGCCTTTTATAAAAGGACTGTGACATATTAAAAAACGAGAATTACTACTTGTAAACAAGGATTGAAACAACCGATCAGAAATATGGCAACTTAGCAGCGATTGTGACTGCGAATCTTGAAAATCTCAAGAATAATCAGCAGAGTACTTATGAAGATATCATTGAAAATGAACCTGAATTAAATATTACCTTAGATCTTAATGAAATGTAAGGGATTTGTATCTTACTGGAGAATTTGTAAAAGGTTAATTTTATTTTGCAAAGTCGCAATAAGCAAGTGCATGAGTGGACTATTAGGGAAAAAGAAGGTGTTCTGAATCTACTCCTAGCACAAATCCGGCCACTTATGTCTGTAAAAAGATCAATTCAGTTTAAGAATTTATTTCTTCATAAACTAAAAATGTTTTGGATATTTTTTTTTCTCAGAAAAAGAATCTAATGTAGTCCATAAATACTTCAGTTGGGAATTAGTCAATCAATGTGAACATAATCGATGAACAACAACGAGAAACTGGCAATCATGTATCACTTCCCAGTAAAAAAAAATAACTTTTGAATGCTGTTTTGGTTTGAGTTGAAATTAATCGATGTAAATGTATTGGAATTTCAGGAATAAATAACTCAACAGAACAAAGAGATGAATCAGCTGATCATAGTATGAATAATGCTACTGATGGAGGGGGTATTGGAGTTGTGCAATAATAAAGCTTGAATAATGGAGGTTCGAAGAAATTTTAAGATGTACCTCTTGATATCAGCACGAAGATTGTAAAGAGTGCACTTCGCGAGTGGGGAAAGCCTGCATCGACATTGCCTACTTCGAGTAATTAAAAGATATAAATATCTTAGCCGTTTGTTTATTTTAAGTTTCTGCAGATAACAAGAATAAAAACAGAAGGTTTAATGTTTAATGAGAGAGATCAAAGGTACACAGATATTAATCAGATGAATTATTACGAAATTGATGCCATTCTCGTTAAGAATATTTTGTGATACTTTTGCTTATTATGATGATAAAAGCTAGTTGTATTTTGTATTAATGTTCTAATGAATAGCAACAGAGGGAGAAAATGCAAAAGTAAGTGGAATAAAAAGGAATTCTTCTCCTGTTTTGGAATTATTTTTTATGATAAATTAACTTTCTAACCAATAAAACTGAAAGAAAGAGAAAGAAGTAACAAGAATGGGAGAGAAGAGGAACATATTGATTAAGGATATGATGAATGGAAATACAAATGCAGAAGATTGCTATATTGTTCTGTAATTATTTGGATGATTAAGGGAGCACAAAAGAGGATTTATTTGAAAAGATATATCTAAAAGAAGAAAAAAGACCAAAAAAAATTGAATCTGAGTAAGTGAGGTGGTAGGTAAATAACAGTCACACTGTGAGGCTTAGAGGATGAGCATAACAAAACACAAACAAAAAGCTGCTTCACAGATAATTAGTCACGCACTTTAGGAACAGCAAGGATAAAATTCTAAGAAGGAGCAAGTAGTCGAAGAGAGACGCAATCAGATAAAGCGTAAACTGTTTGAGCAGATGCAAAGTGATGTGTCGAAGCTTGCAAATGAATAGAATAGCTCTTCGGAGAAGCTTCAAAATGCTAAAAAACTTAAAAATGTTATTGTGAATTAGTTATATTAGTAGAACAGAGATTCGCAGTTAGTTTAAGTCGATAAATATTTGAAAATTGTCTCATAATAATTGCAGGGAAAATAAGGAATCAAAGTTAGGAGTCGAAGTGCATAAAAGGATAGTGTGAATAATGTTGTTCATATTGGAGGAGGAGGAGTTGCAGTTTAAAGATCACAGAAGCAATACCATGAATGCGTACATAAGGCAGGATGCCCAAAGATTCATCATAAAATCAACAATACTTCTCTTCCTAATGGATTGGTTTAAAGTGAATTAAACGATATTCTCCATAGAGAGGACAGTGGAATAATGGAAAATGATCCACCAAGCTCACCTGTTTAGGAAAAGAATAAATCTAAATCATCTGAATCACATTCTGCTAGCAGCAGTGGTAAAAAGAGAGTTATGCAAAACTTAATCGAAAGTGAAGAGGAGAAGTTAGAAATAATGCGTAAAATCGAAGAATAAAAGAAAGAAATTATTGCACAACAAAGCAATAAAAAACATGAAAATAGTAAAAATACTTCAATTGTAACTAATCCAAAACCTCCTCGTTCAAAGAATGGATAGCCAGCTTTGTTTTCAGCGCCTGATAACTAAGTTTCCTTAATTGTGGAAATGGGATCATAGTAAAATGGAAAAGTTAAGGAAAATTCATATAGACAGAGGTCAAGTTCAAGTATTTAATCGATTAACACAAATGAAAAGAGCTCGTAGAGGCATAAATCATAAATTTTTGATCTTCAATACATGCTAGAGAGATAGTCTATTGAGAACACACAGAAACTGCGAGGAATCGAAGTGAAAACTCTTAATGAATAATTAGAAAAGGATAGTTAATTTGAAAAACAAGTTCTTGATATCAAGCAGTAACAAAAGAAGATATTATTGTTGGTTCAAGAAAAAGAGATGCATTTGGAGCATAATGATAGGCTGTAGAAGAAATGCGAATAACTATAAAGGGAGTTAAAAATATCAGACAAAAATAAAGAAAATGTTGAGAATAAACTGCATGATTCAACAGCGATTGTGAAAGATCTTCAAGGACAGTTGGCGTAGAGTCAAATTGAAATTGCAAATCTCAATAAAAAGTAGATTTTGTTGATAAAGATGAACGAAGAAGCGGAGACGACATAGAATAAGCTACTTGTGTAAAAACAAACAAGTGATTTATAAACATCAGAGAAATTGTCATAATATGAGGGATTGAATAGACAAAATGTTGATTTGTCTATTGAATTTGAGAGGAAAAACAAAGAATCGTAATATTAAATTGCTTCATTATTAGATAGAATTAATGAACTAACCAAAAAGAGTTCATAATAAGCGAAGAATCAAGGGGTTTTAGAGAAAAAATACAAAGCAGAATTGTCTTTGAAAGAATAGCTTAGCATTGATCTTAAGATGATTTAAGCGCAAGTTTCGTAAGATTTATTGTTTTTCTTATTTAAATGGATATTTATTTGGTAATTTGTTCTTACAATACTTCTCTTTGTACTTTAGGGAAAATGGAGAACTTCGTAAGAAATTAAAAATCAAGGAAAGCAAAATTGAAGAATTAGATGGAGTCATAGATCATTTGAAAAGAACTATCCGTGGAAATCCTGATTTAGAAATGAAAAATAATCATAATACTATTGAACGAATAATTGAAAAACCTGTATTTATTGAGAAGATTGTAGAAATTCATCGATCCCAGAGTTAGTAATCGCAAGATATTATTGCTAGCGAATTAGAAAAAACTCGAGAAGAATGTAATTATTGGAAAAGCTGTTTTTAATAGCTTGAGGAGAGATTTGATGAATTTTCTAGAAGAGACTAAGATGTTATAACTTAAAAAGATTAGCAAATTGTAGTGTTGGATTGCAAGATTGAGTAGCTGCTAAGTGAAATAGAGTTACTAACTCACTCGAATATTGATAAAAATAGAAAAATAGCTAACTCCCTTATAAATATTCATACGAATGAATTAAAATAACTCACACATAACCTACCATATAATTACCCACATAATCGAAGTAGTTCGCATGGAGATAACAACAATAACAACCCTCCATTTTTTACATCTTCAAATAGCTCATATGTTCCTTACTCACAGCTCCTTCAGTAGTGACCTTAAAAACAAAAATATTCATTTTTTCATTTTTCTTTTCTTTTTCCAAAATATTAAAATCAAACTCTTTGATTTTAATCGAATCCTTCATTTGTCGAAGCCTTAGTGTATTATTTTTTTGTTTGTAAATAAGAGCAATAAGTTTTTCTTATACTGACTCTTAGTTGCTTTATTTTTATGTGAGGTTTTATTTTCTTTCTTTTGTTAAACTTAGTTATGATCTTAATGATATTGGAATGATGTGTGTGTTCTTCTAACTATTGAATTGTTTTTCTTTTTGAAGGCATTTGATTCTTACTATTCTCAGTCTTGTCTCGTTCAATGTCAATATTTAACTAATGCTAAAAGAATCCTCCACTAATGCTGTTGTTTAAGAACGTTTCGAGATATTTTTGATTGATAAAATAATTCATGTAAGCGTTTGCTTATATTGAAAAAGTAATTCTTGCAATATTGCTTGTTAGCTAGCCTCTTCTTTTATATTTGTTTATTTATATTAAACTCCTATGTTGTTTAGTAAATAAAGTCTCAGTTATTCAATTTACTTTGTGTACATCATCAAAAACTTAAATTAATTTACTTGATGTTGTCTTTGAATCCACTTGTATCTACTCCTTCATATG
>Ga0302271_10002368_pt1 | contig 17039 bp, 9 predicted proteins | sample III_Bog_N1_1_FD_198767 | JGI IMG/M metagenome (GOLD analysis project Ga0302271, IMG submission 198767) | Peat permafrost microbial communities from Stordalen Mire near Abisko, Sweden - III_Bog_N1_1 | ecosystem: Environmental > Terrestrial > Soil > Wetlands > Peat | place: Sweden: Abisko...
ATTGACAGTTCGATTTGGACTTTGAAGGAATTATCTTAAGGGGGCTAGATTTCGTAAAGCCTAGATGATTGCATTGAAGAAAGGGAGTGCTGAATTTTTGGGGAGTCCCTTGTCTGGAAGATATTTCTGCTTTGCATATTTTTCAAATTCTCCTTTGCCATTCAGAATCTTTGATTTCTTTAAATATTCATACGCTGGAAAATGAGAAAAATCTTATTATCCTTATGTGACTCCAGCAGATCTCCACTACTGGCTTGTTTTCTTGCTCTGAAGGTACGATTCAAATTCACTTTATTAGCATTCTTCCTTAATGTCTTAATTATTCTTATTAGTCATACAATTATTGCTAAATTTTCGACCTGTATACTTTTTAGGAGTCAAAATATTTCTTCTTCTAGAGTAATAATACTCATTCTCCTTTATCTTATCTTGAGTCTTTTCAACCTTAATTTCTTATTGATTATTAGCTGCATTTTAAATTGGATTTTTAGTATCAAGTTTACGATCCAACCTATTTTGTTTTTTGTCTGCACTATTAAATGTTCTGTCTAAACCATTAATCTGTAGCTGGTATGTCGTTTTTAAGTTACTTTACATATCATTGATGGTATCTTATTCTCCCTTTGAATATTCTGCTAATTCTTGTTCTTAACTCTTTTTATCTCTTATTTTTTTCCCTTAAAATGCTGAATATGCTGACTTTCTTTTGGATAAGCGCATTTTTTTCATTTCTTTTTTAGCTTCCAGACAAGAAGAATTGAATATTTCAGTGGAACTATTAATAAATGAGGATATTCTAAGAGGGTTAGTTGTTTCATTGGAGAAACCATAAGAGTCAGTCTACCCTAAAGTTGGGGTGTCCCATGGGGCAAGGAGATCTTGATATTATGTGAAATTTTATCTTCTGAATTAAAATTATGTTGAATTTATCCTCGTAGGTGTGGAGTGATTTTAAAGGGGATCACTCACATAGAAAGAATCTACCATGGTATTGATATTATCCTCCTTGAGTTTGAGAGGTTTAATGCATCTTTGTTTGGGTTAGAAAGCAGACAGCGAGGTTCTAGGCAGAATTAATTAGTTTTTTGAGAATTACTGAGGATTCGATAATACCTTGGTTTGGTCGAGTTGATTTTAAAGATTACCTTTATGAAACTCATCAGGTTGAGTAGACCCTAACATCGTTGAATGTGAGCGAATCACTTTCACAGGTGTTTGAGATTAGGAACTCTAGGAATATATGAGAATTCTGTTTTCGGTGTTGTTTAGAGTTTTTTCGAATTTCAAGATGGTTTTATTGGAATTAAAGCGATTGTTATCAAATTCATTATAAGTGTTTTCATCATTTTTTTAGTAGTGTTGCTGATGTATGCAATTAAAAAGAGGAAAGTTATCTAGCGGATTGTTTTATTTGTGCGTTGTGCTTGTAGAAAAGCTTCTAAATTTCTCTTTTGTTGCATATTTTTAAGAAGAAAAAATCTTAGATTTTCTCGATTCTAAACCAGATCTTGTAGCTGCCGAAGTCAAGGCGGAGTCATCGAAAAGCTGGAAGGAAGATTACTTATTTAAAATTACGTTTGATCGATTGTCAATTGGATATGGCTATTTATCAAGGTTATATATTTAGCAGTTTAGCTTCTAATTGCTGTAGATTTCTGAAGCTGATGGTGACGGAGAAGGTTCAGTGTGGATGATTTAACTTTCTTTTGGAAATAACTCTTTCCTGCTGTTCTAATCCTTATGCCTAAAGGGAGACAGCTTATCAGCATGAAAAGATCTTTTTTGCTGGATCTTACTCTTCATCAAAGCAAAACTACATGCCATAATGAAATAGGATTTGCTCAACAAAAGCTAGCTTTCAATTAGCTTCTTGTTTTATTAGTCAAAAAGAGAAGAGGCAAATGAATTATTTTTTTTTCCATCTGCGGAATAATATTAATTGATGTGCGTGTAATCAATCTGCTTTCATAAATACTAAAAACGAAGAAATAAACAGTATTTATTGTTCTAAGAATGAATTCACAGATGAAAGCTTAAAGGAATCATAATTATTCTGAAGTATAATCTCAAAAATAAAAAAAATAATTAAATGAAAGAAGAGTAAATCATCGATTTAATTACCCCATCTTGAATTATTGCATTATTTAATAATCTCTTTCTCAACAATACTCAATAGCAATGAAAATAATCAAAAAAGTTATATTTCATATTAAAAATAAGCAAAAACAATCATGTTAAAGGAAAAATCCATTCATTACTAATACAAAAAATAACTAATTTAAAAATGTTATTCAGCTTTTATGGGTCTTGTGTTGAGTTTCTAAAGAATAAAACAAGCTTCTTATCAATAGAATTAAGGGTCATAAGCAGGTAAAGTTATTTCAGATTCATCTTCAATGCCATCTTCATCATTCCCATAGTCAACTTCTTAATCATTTTTATCATAAAATCTCTCGTTTTATTCGCTTTATTATGATAGTTCTTATTGTTAATTAGTCGAATTACTAATGTTGTTATTATTTGCATAGTAATCCAAGTTATTCTCAATATTTCCATTCCTTTTTGGTTCATTCCTCTGATAATTAATCGGGAGTGTTTTGATCTACTAAGTATTGTAAGAATACAGATTATTCACGTTTTATGAATATCTTTCCATAGGATATTCTTAAGGTATTGGAGCAGATTATTACCTCTAGAATGACGATGAATCAAGAATCTAAGGTATTTAAGTGAATAATCGATTTTAATTATTATTCTAAGAACCATATTATCTCTATTAACTAGCGAATTAATTAGCTTAAGTCACTTGAATAAATGGCTACGAAGAAAAGTTCAGATTTGGAATATTTTTTGACTTGAGAACTTGTGATTGCTGCTTTTACGGTTGAGGAGGTAGTAGATCATTTGGATTGAAATCTAAATCAATAGTAGTCCCATCCTCTTGATTTCTGCCCATGTAAAATTAGTTGTTTTAAGGAAAGAATGAGTAATCATGCGAATTCGATGAAGCAGTCTAGGGTTAATGTTGCTATTATTGCTCTTCTCCCATAAATTGTTAATCTTAAATCATAATTTCATTTTAGTTTGGGAGTTAATTTGCATTTAAGCGCTAATCTTATTACTATACAAGCATCCTAGACCTTTGATTCTACGTAAGATCATGGTTGCTAAAATATTAAGATTGATTGGAGGATTGTTTTCGAAGACGCTACTGAGGGATATCTTAAGAACTTAATCTTTTGGATCCTTTGATTTACTCCTAACTAAAAAAGTTTTATTATTCTTACTCACCGACCAACTACCTAGCAATTCTCTAGGATTCATAATTTCTCTAAAGATTGTTGGAACTTTTACTGTTATTTTAAGATAAGTTTGTAGTTTAGTTATTACGAAGGTTGTTTTTCAGTCTTTCGTTCATTTATCTAGCCTTTTTTACTCGTTCTGCATCGGGAGTAGCTTGTAATACTTTCTACTGCATGATTCCAGGATTATTTACGCCTAATGCAGATGGAGGAGGAGAGAGTTATTAAGTTATTGCATATGCATCGATGTACTGCTGATCGAATTGTGAAGCTGCAGTTGGTGCTAGCCAAGGAGATGCTTGTTTTTCAAGGTTATCATGATCGTACTGGTAATAATTGATGTTATTCGGTTTGGGTTCAGCGGAGTATGAAACATTGTAGCTTTAGAATTGATCCATTACTTGATTAAATTCGTTTGGAAGGGAAATGTTATTAATGTTGGAGTTAGTAGTGTTATTATTGTAGTTGTTATTTATCAAAAATGATCGATTGTGTATGCTTTTTTATGGTAAAATCGAATTATCAATTTAGATGAATCTTCCAGATTTAGTTTGTTAAAAAATAGGTCCAAGGATACTATTATTCACAGCTGCAGCCATTGTTGTATTGATTCCATTACCAGCATACATATTGTGGGTCTAAAATTCCGCCATTTCTATTGTTGGCTGCATTACAGATAATCCAAATTAATTGTCTTACTTTGCATTGTAGTTATTTAGTTTATTCTTGTGTTTTTAGGTATATTCTTTGGATACTTTGATTTCTTATTTTTCTCTGAGTTTTCGTCCGCAGAGGGGGATTAATGCGATAATCTCCACAATGAAAATAGCTAAAAACCATATGCAATTTGAGATAAAATACCAAAAGATGTCGGTGTAGAATTCTTCTTTTAGCCCTGCGAAAAGTGCAATGGTGTAGGCATCACCGAGTGATCCTGTTGATAATGCTTAGAGCTATTAGTATCGGAGAATTACGATGATAAATGCAACCAGCAAAGATATGAATTAGATCGCAGAAAAAAGAACCTAACAAAACAAAGACAAAATTGATTTAACATTTTCTCTTCAGTTTTTTTCTCAGTTTTGCAAAGGAAATAATCATTACTTTGAGCCACAGTCGGCGGAATAGCGTCGTAGGTTTTTGATTAGAGTCTTGCTAACTCGGTTGCATATTAAACAAAAATTGCTTAAGCGATGCTTTCTTTCCAAGAAGATTGAGAGTTGAAAGTGCAGTATAAATCAACCCTACAAAGAAAAGGTAAAAACAAGAAGTATACAGCACACTCAAGCTCAAATCTATAACTTGACTGAATAATGATTGCGACTCCAATACATTCGATACATCACTCCCCCTACGAGAACTAGCTAATGTTACTATCCCTCTAACATACAAACCATATGTTTCAGTTGTATTTACCCCATAAACGGATGAACTCGCTTAATTAAAATAATTCACACTGAACAGCTTATCCTCAGTCAGAGTGCTTATTGCTGTAAATCGAGTATCAACTTGCTTGCAGAGAGTCGTGAAGTTTTAGTTAAGTAGGATAAATGGATTTGAAGTAGAATATAAGTTGTTTATTGTGTTGTCCAAGCATACACCTGCTCCTTTCGTGACTCTCAAATCGATTATGGGTGCACCTGGCCCTTCTCTTGAGTAGAAAAGGAAGTATCCTGCTTCAATAGTGATTGATTGAATCGATGTAATGCTAGAATCAGCTGTGGTTCCGATTTATAAGTAATTGATTGGACACGTATCAGATGAGCCAACACAGAAAATGTTATCGCTGTTGGTGGTACCTCCACATTGCTTTTCGCATGAAGTCTAGCTGCCCTTTGAGCTGTAAGAGTATCCAGCCATTCTAAGCCAAACAAGAAGTTTATAATCTTTAGATATTACAAATTAAATGAATTCTTATTTACCTTTTTGCACAGAGAATAAATGGCGCTGTACTTGCCATCCAATAAATGCCTTTGTTTTAATTGATTTCTGCTAAATTCGTGCATCCAAGATTTATTTAATTTTAACTGCACTCACCGAGCAGTACAGTTTGAGAAGAATAAGTGCTTGAAAGACAATTACATCCAGCAAAATATTAAGGTAAATTAAAATCTAAGAATATTTTATAGCCATCTGGACAATTTGGAGGTGATTTCGCTGCTATGTCAGCTGCAGATAAGACAATCACTTGAATATCAGAAATAACATCAGTGTTCCAATTATCTGTGGTTAAACCTAATTCCTTTCGAAGTGAGGTATTCTCAGGGAAATAATTGAATAGCACACCTGATACGGCTACAGCAGCGATTGCATATAAGAAAACAAAACAAATGTGCATCCATCTGCAGCAATACCCAAAAGGACTTTCATTTGGATTGTCTAATTGAAGTTAAGTCAGTTGTAACGCAGCTTAGGTGGTATTAAGTCTGGTTTGGAGACTTTAGTTCAGCATGGCGAGAATTTTCTCATGATTCTAATCGCTGATGTTGTTGTAATTCTTACTTTAGTTAAGTTCATAATTCTCCTTGATGTTATCCTTTTGATTTTTAGAGTGATAAGGATCAAGGTTCTGTGGAACACTTTGGAAGTTGTTATTTATGTTGTTGTTGTTCCCAGCGAGATGTACTTCATCTAAATATGATATATCTGGTTAACTTTTACCGTCGTCTCCTAGATCAATAGGAACATGCGTGTGTGTATTGATGTTAGGCTGCTAGAATGTGCTTGTAGCTTGTTGTTCAAAATCCATAATTTGCAGCAATATTCTTTGAAATATTTGAAATGTGTTTGCTTCTTGTCTAATTTGTTTTCAACTTATTTAATAAAGTTATTCTTTTGTATTGGAATGGGTGATAATCACAAATGAGAAAATCTCTTTTTTTTGGATTAAAGATTTAATCACCTCAACGACTCTCTCTTCTTCGTTTAGTTTTCAAATGCTTCTATATCGATTCATCCAAATAACCTATCTCCGCTTTGTCTAAGATTCTCCATTGAATTGAAATATTGTTCTTAGCTGATTCCAAAAGTTAAGAACAAAATTACCATACAAAATCAATAAATCAAAATTGCAAAATACTTTTCTTGAACCTAATCTTTTGAGAATCTATTTTAATTATTTATTTATTAAGAAATTCTACTTATCGAGAGATTGCAGCTACTAGCGATTTAAAACTATCTATTTTATTATGTTTCTGGTAAAGATCTTTCACAAGAAATCACACAAGAAATAGGAACAATTCTTCAGGTTTTGCATTTAAAATCCCACCAAAAAGTTTCTTTAAATAGTCATCGATTGAGTTCTATTAAAACAAAGAAAGGATAGAATTAATTTGCGTTTAACAAAGACAATACAAAAAGAGATCTATAAAAAATATCTTAAAATGACTAGCACACCTACACCACAGGCAGGAATTGCATCTAGTGCGAATAAGTCTTCATCAAGTACCAAGCGATTCGTCTTGGATTTTATGTCAGGTGGTTTAGCAGGAGCAATTTCTAAGACTGTTGCTGCTCCGTTAGAGAGAATCAAATTACTCATGTAGACTCAACATGAAAATACAAGATTGAAGTTAAAATACAAGGGAGTAGTAGACTGCTTTGTGAGAAGTGTCACTGAAGAAGGAGTATTGTCACTCTGGAGAGGAAATACTATTAACGTTATTAGGTAATTATTATGTTAAAAAATAATAGAAAAAAAAAGATGAAAATTAAACAAGATATCAGTTATTAAAAGGGATTTTACAATGATTTATCTTAGTATTACTTAATTATTGTTTTTTTAACTAATCTGATTTATTTTGGTATTATTTTCATAGATACTTCCCTACTTAAGCACTTAACTTCTCGTTTAAGGAATCATTCACTAAAGTCTTTAACCCATATGATCCAAAAACACACCCAAATAAATTCTTCTGGGGCTCGATTCTCTCAGGTGGTATGGCAGGTTGTGCTACAACACTATTTGTATATCCTCTTGATTTTGCCCGAACACGAATTGGAGTTGATATTGGCAGAAAAAAAGAAGAAAGACAATTTAAAGGCATTGCAGATTGTGTCAGATAAGTCCATAAATCTGATGGAATTAAGGGGCTATATAAAGGATTTGGAGTCAGCTTGTTTGGTATATTCATCTATCGTGGACTTTACTTTGGAATCTATGATGCAGGAAAAGCATTATTGCTACCAGAAAACAAAAAAGACAATCTAATTTGGAAGTTCTTTTTCGCATAATTTGTGGTTATCACCAGTGAAACGATCTCCTATCCCACAGACACTGTCAAGCGTAAAATGATGATGCAATCAGCTAGTGGAGAAAAGCTTTATTCAAACACAATCGATTGCTGCAAGAAAATCTACAAACAAAATGGAATTGGTTCGTTTTACACTGGAAATTCCTCGAATATCCTAAGAAGTGTAGGATCATCGATTTGTCTTGTGCTCTATGATGAATTTAGGAAGATTTCTCATAAATATTGATGGTGAATTATTATTTTTGTATATTTTTAATTTTTTTCTTTGTCTGTTTTGGTTGTAAAAATATTAACTTATTAGCAGAATTTCTATGAGAAATCTTTTTGGATTTGATTAAAAATGAAATATTTGAGAATTTTGTTAATTATGATAAGACTATTATGAAAGAGTAACTCTAATTTTACTTCATGGTTTTCAGTATCCAACGTATTTTTATTAATCAAACAAAAGTTGTAAGTCCTAATTGATTATCAGGATTGAACTAATCACATCTCGCAAATGAATTCATAATAATCTTAGATTATTTCCAGTTAACAGCTGGATAATGAATTCGCTTCACAAAGCATGAGAATCTCAAGTTCTATTGTAAATTTAGTGGAGAGATAGAAGAATTAGTCTACGTAGCTTAAGCCAGATGCGTTTTATCCAAAACTCATGGAAGTAATAAGATAATCAACTAGATTTATTTTTACAATTTGGTTTTACATCTTATTAGTACTAATTAACGATGGATAATTTGTAATAGGAAGTAAAGAGCTGCATAGACAAGGAATGCAAACGAAATATGCGAACGGCTTTGGAGTTCTTAGTTTAAGCTTAAAGTCCTCCAAATATTGAGTTTGAAGTGAAAGACTTTCTTATGAGTGCTTCAACTTTTCTTTAGAGCAATCAAAATAGAGTTTTCACAGATAAATTGAGAAAATGGATGAGGGAATATTTTGAGTAGCGAGAAAAAGAATCCAAAGAAGAAGTTGAAGAAGAGGGATTTATCTCCAGCGATAGCATCGAAAGTGAAAATGAAGGATCGTTTACTCCTTTTGGTGGAAATCAATTCAAAAAGATTAATAAAAATATTAAATAACAATCTAAGGAATTCACAGAGAAAGATAGCAAGAACATTGGCTTTTCACAAGAAGTACAATCATTGCTCAATCAATAAGAAGAAGAAATCAAGGGGCTCAAAGAAAAAGTTGCTAAAAGAGAAGGTATCCTATCAGAAGTTACTTATGGGTACATGAAAGATGTATCTCACTGGAAGGAGATATTTAGCAGAAAAGACAGGGATTTCAGGAATTGTTTTGAAGTTAGTTATTTTGAGCCGACGATTATCTTTGACGATAAAATTAGGGAAGTACTAAACAATAAGTTACTTGATTTGAAAAACTAATGTGAGATAAAAATGGGACAGGTATATAAAAAAGTTAAACTCTTGACTGAAGAGCTCATCAAGGTAAAAGAAATACGAAAATACTCATTTTTGGGGGAGTAATTTTTATGCTAGGAGATATGAGATTTCCTGTGATATAATTGTTCTTATTTGAAAAGATGTCAGGATAGCTTTAAGCATTCATGAGTGAAAACGATCCAGTTTAAACGGTTAAGACATTGTTTACATTGGAAAGTGATCCTCATAAAATATGGAGAATACTTCAAGATCAGATGGGAAATTCATATTTTTTTAGAGTGTTCGAGTTTCAGCGTCCTGGATTTGGGATAAAATACAAGGAAATTGATTAGTTGATTGCGTCGAGTAAAGCGAGTGCGAGAGAGTATGAGGAGTACAAGAAGAATCTAAAAGAATAGATGGATAGGATGGTAGAGCGTTCAAGGAAAGAAGTTGAATCGATTAGGAAAGAAACAGAAGAAAAAGAGAAAGAGATAGAAGAAATCCAAAAGAATTTTGGTAGTGATCTAGAAAAAGTTAGATAAGAGACGATTAAGCAGATGGAAGTTAAATTTGCTGCACGTCAGCAGTCAAGTAAGAAAAATTATTGTATTTTGTTGAAATATTTGTTTTTCTAGAAATGAATTTATTGGAAATAATTTTTTGAATTTCAGTGATGTCTGAGTATAAAGAAAGGAATAAGTTGTTGGAATCTTTAGGAGATAACCCTAAGAAAGTTGTTTAAGAAACAATGATCAGACCTGCTATTGAGAAATGGATTTACTTAACGAAATTGGCGAAGATTTAATAGTCCATGGAAATTCCAACAGGAGAAGATTTTAAATTAATAACTGCTTTCATACTAAAATCACTGAAAAAATTGAGCTCTTAGTTGAACCATGTGTAAGTAGTTAATTCTGCACTGAATGAATCTAAGAGACTTACCAAAAAGAGTTCAAGAGGATCAATAATATCAAGGAAATTTTCAGTAATTAGTAAAAAGGAAGGAGATACTATTGAGGATGAAATAGTTGATAATAGTTCAGTGCATAAAAGGCATCACAGCTCTATGATGTCATCAAAGAAATTAAAGCGTTTAGGGTCTACATCTAGCTAAACGAAATAGACTAAAGGTACTGAAGCTAAGAATAATTTAACAAAGGAAATTTCATAGGGTACAGTCAAAAATGAGATATAAACTGATAAGCCTAAGGGAGTAGGTGAAGAGATTAAGATAGAGGAAGTTAAAAAAGAGCAGAGTTATGTAGAGAGGAAAGGAGAAGTAGATGAAGAAGAGTTTAAAAGTAAAAAAGAAACTGCTGGAAAGGGAAACAGTGAAACTGAAGGAAATGAAAATAGTGAGGAAGAAAGTGAAGAAGAAGAAAGTGGCTATGACGATGATGACTATGATGAAGATGACGACGATGAAGATGAAGACGAAGACTAAGATGAAGAAGGAGATGAAGAGGGTGATTAAAAATTAAAGAAGAAAAAAAGTGTTAAAAACCCAGAAGAAGAGAATTCTTCTTCATTATTCAAAAAAAGTTCATCCGTGATAATCGAAGAAGAAGATCAAGAAGTAGATCTGCCAGTTCAAAGTGGACTGCAAGAAAATTTAGATTTAGTAAATAAGCAGCTTGTTAGGATTGGATTAGAGTTGCAATAGTAAAGGGATTTCAATACTTCAATAAAAAATGAGAACCGAGAATTGAAGTTGAAAATATAAATGTATAAAGATAGTTTTTAGTAAATCGCAACATCACTTCACTAAGAAAATCTAACAATTGAAGATATGTAGGATAAGTAAGGGAGAAAAGCGAAAAATATGATGAAAGCATTGAAAAATACAAGTAAATATGATTAATTCCCTTTTTGAATTTATTATTGACTATTTTCTAATATTTTTCTTATTCCTTTTTGTTGTTGAGGCAATCAGGATCAAGGTAAACTTGAGCTTGAACTTGAAATGTAGTAGAACAACGATCAAGCCATTGAATCAATTATGGGAACAAAATACATTGAGAAAGCAACAATGACTAAAATACATGGACTTAATGAAAAGCTTGCTTTTTTGGAGAAAGAATAAGAAAAAGTTGAGAATGTTATTTCTGATCTCGATGCTAATGACACAGCGATTAATCAAAATAATAAGTTTAATTCGAATTCTGATGAAGCTAAAGTTGAGACAGTCGATAGGGAGATGTAAACTGATCTTGTGAGCTAAGAGGATTCATTTATTAACAAAAATGAAAAAGATTCGAGAAAGAGATAACTGAATGCATCCTAAAGTGAGAGAAGAGCTTAAGAGAAAAGAAATGCTTCGGGTTTGGAATAAGAAGGTGAAAGATCTTCTGTTTTGAAGGGAAGAAATGGGAATTAATTTGTGCTAAAAAGAGAACCACCGTATATTATGTCTTCGAAAAGAAAAGGAGGGATTGAAGATACATAAATTAAGAATTTATCTGAAGTAATTATTACTTTTATTGAGAAAGAAGATAACACATCATATTAGATTTTAAGACAATTTTGTTTATTTGTTTTTAAATAGAAAACCCCTAAAAGTGGAAGTGGAGGCAAAAATGAAAATGGATTAGAAACTGAGATCGGAAATAACAATGGATCTAATTCTAATAGAGATGGAAAAAACGAAGTGTGGAATCGCCTTTACAATGACTAAATAAATAGAAAGAAGAAGGAAGAAGAACTGAAGTTAAAAATAGAGTAAATTGAAGAGCGACATTGGGAGTAAATTCTTAGAATACTAGATCTGTTTTCAAGTAATTTAAACATCATGTTTTGGGGGGGGGTTGGTGCTATTATTTAGGATACATTCTATGCTTCGTAATAGTAACATTTCAATAATAGTGTGTCTGATTCTGTTGTTCAACCTTGTTTTTGTTAGCAAAATAATTTGATGTCAATGCAGAAATTATCAAGCCTTTCATGCCTAAATATGCCCCTAGGAAATTTTCAGAAAATAATAAGTAAAATACCATAAATAAACACATTTTTTTCACTTTTTATTTTGAATGAGCTAGAGAAGAATAGATATGGAACCCATAATATGGAAAGCGATGTGGTACTCCCAATATGAATGAAACCAAATAAGATGGACTTAATTAAGGATCTAGCTCAGTATATCTTGGAAAAACAGAAGGAATAATCCATCCTCATGGATCTTTTGTATAGCATTTGAAGCACAAAACAAGTAAACCAAAAGAATAATTTGTTTGAGAATATTTTTTAAGCTATCATTTTCACCAACAACAAAAAAGAAACTGAAGAATCTGAAAAGCGATAATACTCTGAGCCTAGCTAAAGTAGAGGGAACAATAAAAAATAGCCATTTGAGTTTTTTTCTGAATTATTCGCAAAACAAAAGAGCAAAAGGATAAATACAGAGAATCCTCCTTTGATTGTAGGAATCATGAATTCTCTACAAGATTAAAGTAAATAGAAAATTATTAGAAAAAATAATCTACTTTTTGGAAATGTGAACTGTAGATAATAGAGTTTGTATTTATTTTGAATTTTAAAAAAATGATGAATAGAACTAAATCTGTAGAATTTCATGAATAACACAAGAATATCTATCCTTGAGAAATCTGCATTAACGAGGCCGTCTTCTAGCAACAAATCTAATTACTTCAACCGTAAGATTTGCTATGATTTTTTGTTATTTTTATGGGAGATTCTTGAATAATTACTTTGATTATTTGTTGAAAAAAGGTGAATTTAAAAATAAATCGTTTGAGAGATAGTAATCCTATCTTCCAACTGGAACGAAGATAAATTCCCCTGGAAATCCATTTTATTACTACAGTAAATACTCTCAATTTCAAGGTTCAAAAGGTATTGATTTCAATTCAGTATTATAACAATGAAAAGTCGAATTGATAAATCTATTAAAGGAGAACATACTGCAAAAGCATGATTACATGGATAGATTGAGATTATTTGAGCTATTAGCACAAGAATATTCCCTTGTTTATCACATAGTCTCAACCTTTTGATAGAAAGGCTCCACTTCAGTTTTGAGGACAGCGTAGACCTTTTTAAAGTCTTTGCACTTGTAAGGCTCTGCAAAAAAATTACATAAAATAATGAATTTATGCTGTCAAGTTGATATTAATGATGCCAAAGAGATCAATTTAAAGAATATTCTCAAAGGCATTTATGTGATTATGTTTACTTCTAAGAACTGAAGTTCTAATTTTTCCTGCATATCTCACTGTATTAACTTTATTGAGCTCTAAACCGTACACTTTTTTACATTTATCAAAGAATAAAACAGATATGTTATTAAGATATTTTATTTGATTCTTCTTGGATGACTGATATTTATTGTTTTATCTTACATTTTGTGAGATATTGTCTGATTTCAGGCTTAGCAAGCTTAGGATCACACTTGAACACAACGGTATTAGCATCAAGAGGTTTTTCTCCTCTGTGGACTTGCATTTCCCAATTGCAAAATTTTTCAATCTTCTATTCCTTCTTGAAATTGCTGGTCTTTTAAGCCTACAATTATTGTAAAAATATCAATCCAAATTCGAGCTTATGACATTCTGCTATTATACCTGTAGACCAAGTGGGTTTAGGCAATAGTTACGGAAAGCCTTCGGATCTTTTAGGATGTTAAGATTCTTAGGTATTTTGATAAGTGCGTTCATTGTGATTTGGATATTTATTTTTTGAGCTTGCAGATTTTGTAATAATATTTTTCTCCTGGAAGGTTTCTGGTAATTTCGCTTAGCTCTCTCACTTATTCATCGAGATTAACAGAATTAAAAATAATTAAAAGAAGCTGAAGAGAAATAGTTTGATTTTTTGGATTAGTATTTTTGTTGCTCTTGGAAAGATTCCAGTTAGAAATTTTTTTGATTTCAACGAAAAATCAAAGTATTAAATGCCCTCTCATATTTTAGAGTTCGATGAACAAGGGGAACTACTGGTGCTTCAGGAGAATTTCAATGCATGCGATTTACATTTGTTTTAAATGCAAGAGGTAAGATTTGAGATATTGATTGTGGATTTTTGTGAAGATAAGTTAGAAAGAAAAACAACTTATTGAATTGATTATTCATTTCTATATATCACATTTTCTGCTTTTATCTTTTTGAAAGGTTTAAATCCTTGATGAGCATAAATTCTTCATATCTTTATGCCAACTGTCAAGCGAATATATCTAGAAAAATGAGACTTCCTTTGCGAATCTCTTAATCGATCATTTTGTAAAATTTACAAGATTTTCTTGCAAACTAGATAGCTTATTCAATATGTGTGTTTGATTCTCATATTCTTTTTGACTAACTTAGTGTGCAAAATACTCTAAGAAGCTGATCATTTCAAAATCCTGCTATGCGTTTTATTATTCTTGGAAACGATTTGCAAAATCTTCAGGCGATGCTAGATTGTTTGTATTTTGCTGTTTTCGTGGAACAAATCAGCAGAAATTATTGAAATTCTATCTCACTTTAAGGAAGAATATTCAAGCTTAAGTTGCAGATTCCAAAATTGGACTTGTTCCTATGATCGATAACATCGAAATCACTCTAGGTTTTCAATTAATTGACTCATTTCTGTCTTTTGATCTTATTTTTCTAACTCTTTGCTAGAGCAGACTCTCGCACTGATTCAGAAGATGTTCAAGGATCTTCAAGCTGTACTGTCTATTAGCAAAAATCTCACGAATTTTTTGCAAGCAAACAAAATGATTTATGCTCCAAAAGAGAAAATCAAAGCTACATTAATTGCAGAATTTTGTTTGAAAGAGTATATCTGTTAGTTTTTCCCAGTAGATTCAAAGTTAAGTTAATAATAGCAAGACTTTCAAGCTCACAAATAAGAAATGAGTAGTACCCCTGCGTTAAAGGTAAATTAGAGCTCAAGTAGTCTCACTGGCATATCACGATAAGGATTTTAAATACTTGATAAAAATATTACTCCTTAAATTATCAATAAAAGTAAATCTTATAATCTCATAATCCCAGGGAAATCATCTCCCTCGAGGAGTAAAATATCTATGTAAGCTTCTCACTCTTAGCCTACAAGATAATCGGATACAACAGGTGATTATCATCTCAAAATGACTCATTTATCCGATAGATCAATGAAATTAAATTAACATAGTGAGGGTGATTAATCTGTTGATTTTGAGATTGGAAACAATTCAGAAAAAGAATCATCTAGATCGCCTAGATCAGCTTCAGATATGCTGATTCCTGCCACAAAGGAAATCAAATATAGCATACTATCTGAATCACTAAAACTAACTGACAAACAACTTAAAACGAAGAACTTTGAGCTTGCGTGTTCTTTAAAAAATGCTTAGATTGAGCTTGAGAGCTTAAAAGAGAGACTACAATTATCAACGATCTACAATGAAAACATCGAATAGATTTTCCTTGAGTTGCTTGAAATTGCCATTGAATCGGATTATAGATAGGATGTAAGAAGGGTTTTTTTGTATTAAAAATACATAAAATTATCTTCAAAAAGAAAATAATTGAAACAAATCCAATAATTAACACATATTTTTATTTGTTTTTAGGAAGTTGATCATCTAATCTAAAGATACGAATGTTTTAAGGTTCCTCCTGAAATAAATATTTAAAATAATCCCTCAAAAAATCCACAAATTCCCTTTAAAAATCCAGCATTTTCATCATTTAACCATATTGCTCATCCTCTACCTTTTTCTTAATCTTCTTCCGATAAACATTTCACTTTCAGTCGACATACTTAAGACACACATCCACCTTCTTCTAAGCCTCTTTTGAATGATTTCCCTTAGCAAACATAATAAGGTAATCTCACTGGTAATTCAGCTAATAATCTGTCTGAAATATAAAAACAATCCAACAATTCAAAATAGAAAGCAGGCTTGTAAAAGAGTAATAGTTCTGAAAATAACTCTGAATACAGTTTTATTAAATCAAAGTAATCAATCCCACCAGATACCAACAAAGCTGAACGATCATCACTAGATTCTCTAACTAGCTCTTCTCTATCGAAATCAGACACATCTATTATTAAGAAAAATCAATCGATTTAGCCCTCAGTGAGAAATGAAACTCTTCCTTCGCAAAGGAAAATCGATGGGTCAAATTCATAAAATCAAGAGAAAAAATATTTTGAATATACTCCTCCTGGTAGCAGTAATGAACATCACGAAATTGAAAGAATCTTAACTTTCGAGGAAAACAACAATGGATCGATCAGAGGAGGAAATAGAAATACTTCGAGTTTAGAGTCCTCATTGAAGATGAAGCAAATCACGTTATTGAAGAATATCCAAGAAGAAAATGAACACACAGATGGGATGAATTAGCAGAGCATTGAATCTATTTTAACTTTTGATCCAGATTAAGCTATCAAGAGTAATGCTTCTAGCTTGAATCATGATAATCTTGAGAGGATCGTTACTTTCGATCCAGATCGGAATTATAATAATAATAATAATACGAAGGATAGGTAAGAAGAGAAAGAACTTAATTCACCGAATAGCAATGCAGATGGCTTAAAATAGCATACAGGAACATTCTTATATTCTCATAATAGCAGTGCCAATAATTCTCCAACTACGCGGTCATAGATGTCCCTGCTTCGAATAAGATAGAATGAGAATCATACCCTCAATGATATAACCGAAGATGAAGAATCAGAGCAAAAGATTTCAAGTGCCATTCATTCTAGGCAACAGCTTGAAGAGTAAGAATATACTATTTAATATTATTCTTGAACAATATAATTTGTTATATTTCATAGTTGTGAGAATATTGTAAATTCCTCGACAGAAGCAAAGAACTACAAAGTTGTGCACAAATCAAGTTCTTCTTAGTACAGAAACAAAGCAACACCTAGATGAATCGATTTAGTAGTTTCATATTTAGAATGAATTAGCTTAAAAATCTTGTAAATATTTGTTTTTTATTTGTTTGTTTGATAAAAAGAATACGAAGGAAATCAAATATTATCTCTTACAAAGAAATGACATAATACTAACTAAAATTAGATTAATCTGATTATTTGTATGTTTCTTTATTAAATAATTGTTGCAGAATAAAGGAAGTTTTATTGCTATGAATGTGAGTGGG
>Ga0302271_10002370_pt1 | contig 17036 bp, 10 predicted proteins | sample III_Bog_N1_1_FD_198767 | JGI IMG/M metagenome (GOLD analysis project Ga0302271, IMG submission 198767) | Peat permafrost microbial communities from Stordalen Mire near Abisko, Sweden - III_Bog_N1_1 | ecosystem: Environmental > Terrestrial > Soil > Wetlands > Peat | place: Sweden: Abisko...
AACCTCCGTTCCTAGAGCTGGTCAACTCGGTTATCACCACAGAACTGAGACCAACAAGAAGGTTTACAGAGTCGGAAAGGCTGGTGATCCTTCCAACGCTTCCACTTCCGGTGATGTCACCGACAAGGCTATCACCCCTCTTGGTGGATTCCCTCACTACGGTGTCGTCAACAACGACTTCCTCATGGTCAAGGGATGCACAGTTGGTCCCAAGAAGAGAGTCCTCACCCTCAGAAAGTCCATCATCACCCAAACTAACGGAGCTGCTAAGGAAATCATCAACCTCAAGTTCATCGATACCTCCTCCAAGATTGGTCACGGTAGATTCCAAACCGTCGAGGAAAAGGACAAGTTCTTCGGAAGAGACAGAACCAAAGTCCAAGCTTGATTTAACATCACAGCAACATATACATATATAATGTCCATTGTGTCTATTTAAATTTCCCAAGGCATTCATTAATATCCCAATTATCATTTTAATTTCAAGATTTTTTGAAAGATTTTTGATTTTTTTTAAGCATTTCACAGGCTAATATTTAACACCAAACATTACACATACACCACCCATGCTATATCTTTCATTAAAACGCAGTCTTACTCTCTCTCTCTTTCATATTTAACTCTTGTACTGAACCTCATCTCTTTCTGTAGTCCATGATAATAGCCCACACCAAGAAACCAAATCTTCACTTTTTTCATTAGTCTACCAAGCATAGAAAGATGCTAACCCTGCTGAAACATGCCACATTCCATGGTAGGCTCGTAAATAATCACCTGATCTATTTTACGAAAGAGCGAAGAATATTACTCCAACTAGAACGAATCCAACTGCTCTCGCAGAAGCTCCAAGATTCGAAAAGATTTTTGTTTTCTTGTACCAGATGAAAGCAATCACTATCGCAGAAAAGAACAATATCGGAGAGACAGTGAAAAGGAGGTTCCAAGGATCAGCCATTTATAGATAAATCACAGTGAATAGACCCAGCATATTGAGATTCAATTCGAGGTCGTAGTTCTGTAGGTTTCCAATGTTAATGATGACAGTGATGAAACTCAAAATAGATCCCATGTTATCTGTAAAAAAACATCCAAAATATTAAGGAAACGTTCAGCTTTACAGTATGTAGAAAGATTAAGAAATGTACTAAAAAACTAACTGATGTTGGCTACTTTTTATTACATTTTGTACATAAATTTGTGAGAAACATTTAAATCATTTAGAGTTTTTACCTATGACATGCCAATTATTTTCAGACATGAGCAACATATCAGCTCCTATGCTCTCAGTGAAGTGATACATGAACGATGCAATAAATGTGAACCCTAAGATATGCATCTACAAGTTCTTTCCCTTCAAGAAGAGGTAGTAAATAGTAGGTAGCAATGCAAAATTAGTTAAGACTGTTGTGAACACCATCGCCATCTACTCATTGGCAGAGTATCCAAATTTGTTGCCACCTTCTCTCCAAGCAAAATATTTCATGGATAAATACTTGAAAAGGTTTAATTTACTATTAATTAGATATTAGATTTACCTCATCATAGCATGAGCATATTATCATAAACCTGGTAAAATATCTTTAAGTTAAAGTTTCAAAAAGTTCAAAAAAATTTAGCGAATAAAGAAATAAATCGCTTTAAGCTCAAATCCTTCTTAATCCTACCTAGAGAGAGTATAGAAGTTAGTAAATATTTTTAGGATTTTTTCGAAACAGATTTATTCATTACGTTTCTTCTTATTTTCAGTAGTTTTGAAGATTTTCTTGGTATTAACCTAAAATATTGAATTTGTTTATTTGTAGTTTTTCCAAGAAAATCTTGTAAAATTTATTAGTCTTAATATGTAATCACCCTTTTGGATCAAAGAAAAAATATAAAAGCTCTTGCTTTGGTAGAAGGTACTACCACCGAAGTAAATAATAATAAAATTTAAGTTTGTTTTGATCTTTTACCTGCAGTTCTATGCAAATAATAAAACAAAAAACAAGTTAGAAAACACTAATCAGGCTAGTAAACAAACAAGAAACAAAGTCTAAATTGATTTTAGTAAATCAAAAATAAATTGAATAATCAATCACAGCTCTTACTTTTTGTCTTCTTCTTCTTTCCAAACAGAACTTAGCGTGCATATTTGTACACCCTCGCCTTCTATGGCTGAGATAGGAAATTACTAACCTACTGATTTATCTCCTGTGAGAGAACGAAGGAATTATGCGGAATAGCCCAACAACAGTCGGAATCCATCGAATAATAAATTAACTGTGAATCTAGGAACCAATCCATTCATGGATACTATCGAAGAGCATGTAAAAGCGAACTCTAAATTATCATATGTGCTTTTAGCAACTCTTAAACTTGTATTTGTTTTTTTGACTTTAAGAACAACGATTCTGTGAATGAATTCGAAGGTTGGTTTCTGCGCCCTGAAGAGCAGTCTCCGTTAGTCAGCAGTCGAGTGAATTCCCGAGAGTTCATCCTCTTAAGTCCCCTACGGTTGAGACTACAATAAAGCGCAGAAAAATAAAGCTAAAGTAAATTAAGTGCTCCATTTACAAGGAAGAATTTAAAGAAGTTACTAAACTAAAAGGAGATACCAACTGTAGAAACCAATGGAATCAGCTCACTAGATAGTGATTTTACGTTGCATGATTCTGTAACAGATGAGAATCCTAATGTAGAGACGAAAGTGATGGAATTAAATACGAATTATTCAGTTTCGAAATTAGATTCATTCAAGAAAAACAAGACCTAAACGTAAAACTACTACTAACAGCAAATTCTTCTAGCAGCAATGCAAAATAACCAATTCGAAAAGAATTCAAGTTTAAATAGCATGAATAACGCATTTTCCAAATCAACCTTAAAATCTCAATAACCCGCAGGAATACCGCCGTTAGTCCTTTTCCCTTTCTAAGATCTTAAAAATCAAAATAATAGATTGCATACGGAAGCATTTCAAAAACCAGCGGACTCTTCAGCTTCAAAATCAGCAGCAACAACAACATCCAGTAATTAACCATAATAAATTCCTCTTTATCTGACTTCTCCCTGCAACGAGAGTTCGTCTCTTCATTCCACATAGCTAGATGATCCCATTAACAATAATCCTTTGCAACAGAACAACTCATCTTCTTTCCATTTCTCTCAAAAACCAATCTAAATTCAAAAATAGTTTCAAGAATTCTCAGATTTTGCTAATTCTCAGTAACCACTTGAAATCCTCACCAATCAAAGCATCTCAATCCCAGATAATTCACCATAAATCATTCCCCTTTTCCTTCGAATCAATGAGCAACCAACAGTAGCAGCAAACAAGCGAAACATCAAGGAACCGATGCGATCATAATCAACATGTGTTCGTAGTAGTTTGAATTCCAACCCTGCAAGAGCTCTCAAAGATCTTCGGATATACTAATAATAGCAATAAACATTTGTGCAGTAAAGTACTAATTCTTACAATAGTGTTCCTGATTAATAGCAATAGCAAACGCAATAGAAATCAACTGGAATTGCTGTGAAAAATCAATCTGAAAATGAAAATTAATTTCTCCAAATTGCTCCGCCATAATTTTATCTCAACTCGACTAATCTTATGAAACCAAAATCAAATAATTCACTACATTTCCGTACAGCAAGTATGCAAAGCCCAGCTAGTTTCTAGCAGAATTCAGTGTAAGTTGATTTATCTTAGTATTTATTGAAGAATCCAGTTAATTCACCACAGGTTAATCAAGCTAAACCAAGGGTAACAAGTTCGCTTCATGCCGAGTCAATTAGAGGGATTACGCAATAAAAAATAATAGATTATTAGATTAACAACAATAAACCAGTTGAACAGACCGTAAATCTCGATTATTTTTCAAGTAGCAGAGTACCTGTAATAACTCCAAAATCACTTTTAACCTCAAATTTTACAAGAAATTAGAATCAATTCCAGTCAAGTTTAACTTCCTCCTAAAATCTAATTCAAAGCCACAACCTTTTAGACTATTAAAGCACACAATAGACATAGCCTTAATAGCAATAATAACTAAATTAACTCTTACAATAATCTTTTGGGCAAATGTTATCAAACAGTCATACTGGTAACAACACCAGCAATAACTTAAAAAAATGGCAGATAAACCAAAATATTAATAGAGATAACATAAATAACCCTCCTTCTTCTTCGATTGGAGAACATCAGCAGATTATGCAAGTACCTTTCTAGCATCAAAGTTAGACTGAATTTCCTGCAGATATTTCTCATATTGATTTAGAATCACTTAGTTAATCCAGAATAGGTATGAAAATTGCTGAAGATTAAGAAAAATAATTCTAATTAGCTGACAGTCCTCTTAAATCAGCTAGAATCTACTCACCTGAAGCTTCTCCTTAGATCAATATAATTAACACTCCTTCAAGCTGGCATAGTTCGATGAATACTTCCAAATAATAGCATCCTCCAGTGAATTATAATTTTAACTATAAAATTTAAGAAACTCCTTCGACGGCTACTTCATTCTCCGCAGCTGCAGCTGACAAATAAACTGCAACATTCAAAGAATTCACAAAAGCTTCTGCACAAGGGAAACCATTCTACCCTCTTGCACTTTATTCATCTAAAAATCCTATTACTACTACGGACACTCCATTTTATATTCAAAAAGTAGACGATGTTCTCAAATAAATCAAAGTGAATAAGCCACAAGGTGATATGAACATTTCCAAGAAAGCCCCAATTATGCCAGTGAAACTATTGCACTCAACTGGAATTCCACAGGGCAGCTTAACTTCTAAATACATCAAATGACAAGTCTCAAAGCTCAAAAGGAAACAATTTTACAGTATATTTTATTTTCAAACAAATTATTCTGATAATCACATTAACATATGAATCTCAATACAAATCAATGAAATGTTATAAATCATGCCAAATCACTAAAGGAGCGATTGTGCTTATCTTTTTACCTATCGGATGATTTGATATTAAAAAGATTCCTGATTTTGGCTTGTGTTTATATCAATAAGCTTTGTGTTTTGACATTTGTTCGCACTTATTCTTCCAAAACATCCTCAACAAATGTTAAAGATTTTTTTAATCGATCAAAATTAAAAATGATCTTCTTAGCGAATGCATAATTAATGTAATGAAGGCAGGCAAGAAGATAAAGTAAATGAATCTGTTAAAAATCTTAATAAATATTTGTATTCATATTTTGACAGAAGATGACAGGGAAGAACCATTTGAAATTAGGCTCAAAAATAAAAAAGATAAATAAATCAAAGAAAAATATCGGGAAAGAGATATTTTGTGATGTTTGCCTTAGCAGTTATTTTTTCATTTCTCAGTTAGCGCTCTGTATCCTTTCCAATCTGAAGGCGCTTTGCCGCCACTTTCTTGAATTACTTCAAGCAGCGTGTTCGATGGTCCATCAATGATCCCTTTATCTTTCAGCATGACTAATGTCTTATCGAATACAGCTTTAGCTTGAGGCCATCTTCCTCCAATATAATGATCAAATCCTTTTTCCCATTCTTCATAGAATTCCTGAATTTGAAAAAAGATAATTATCAGCTAAAATAGCTGCAATAAAAGATTAAAATAGCACAAACTACCTTTGTGAAGAATTCCCTCATTGCAACTAACTCTTTGTCCGTCTCGAACCAATTTGCTGGTGTTTCTTTTCCAGCATTGATTGCATCTTTTAGTTTATTTCTCTTAAGTCGCTCAATGACTCTATGCTTCTTTTTGATAGACAAACTCAAATGCGCATTATCAAACCGATCTTTTCCTACTTTCTTATCAACAATATTGTCAAGATGGACATCCACTGTGTACATGTCTGAGGAAAATGATGAAAATACAATTAATACAGAAAGTAACGCTACGAATCAAAATAAAGGAAATTTAAAAGACCGAAATATCTTACCTAGTGGCTCAATGGAACCCTTAACAGTGACCCTGTCGATGTGTCTCAAATGTGACTAGCATTTCTTCGAGAGAATATTGAATAGATGGCCGCTGTTAAAAAAAGAAAATATCTAGTTAATTTCTCTTACCTTCAAAATATTCTTGATAATCCTGTGATTCAATTTACCTAACTAATAAACCTGTTCCAAATTATTTGGTGGCAGCTTCGAGACGAGAAGCCATGTTCACATTTGGCGACAGATACGATGCATCAATCTTAAAACTTGATCCGATTGCTCCTTCGATTGCCCATCCTACATGCAATCCAAATCCCATTTTGACTCTGTAATTCTTCAAACGTTCATTGAGTCCCTTGTGATTTCGATACTTCAAGAGTTTCTTTGAAACCGTTAGGCCTGCCATGATTTTGAGGAAAGCCAGCACAGGAAGGTCAGCAAAATTATGTACTTTTTTAGTATCCTTGAGTTCCAGTACACCTTGAGAATTCGGACCGTATTCATTGTCAGGGTATTTCCAGACAAGTAAAAACGCATCACCGATGTTTTTGTTAGATTACCCAAGGAATGCATCCACAGTAGAATGCGCGATCTCTGCGATTTCATTCACGAAAAGCATAACTCCTGTCTGGAGAACTTCCGTTGCATCTGTGAAATTTCTAATATCGCAGAATCCAAAAATTCCAACTATTTTTTTCCCAGGAAGCATCGGATCAACATCTCCACCTTTGGACATGTTTGAAGCTATGATTTCAGAACCAGCTTCTCCGAATCCCAAAGCTAAAAGAGCTCCAATTTTGATGATAAGTTTTTCTAGAACCACCGTTTCGTAACCTTCTTGCTCTTTGATTTTTTTTAGTTCCTTAATTTTTCCGTCAGCTGCGAGTTAATCTAACGCTAATGCTTCTCGTTCTTCGATTTATGCAGCTTCGAGTGGGTTTTCTGCAATTCTTCTGACTTTTTTCATCATACTTTCAATGGGGTTGAGCACAAGGGTTTCAACATCAGAAGAAAAGAGAATTGCAGCAGATGAAAGGACAACAGAGACGAAGATCGTTCTCACAATTGAGAGAATAGCATTGATTTTATTGTCATCTCTTAAGTCGGAAACAGCATATCCTTGTAATTCTCCCTATTATTAATAAGTTTGTTAAAATACAATATTCAATTATCTGTGTGTAATAAACGAGCACATTTCAAATTATTTATTATTTTACATCATAATTCGAAGTGTAATAATACTTGTCTTCATTTCTCAAATCATCTACATTATCCCTCTTATCATTGAATATCGTATTTGGATAGTTTTGGCAGCATGAATTAGTTATTTGATTTAGCTGTATGGAGAGAATTGGGCTTCTTTCACTCTTTTTTTTTACAATCAAACAAAATTATAAGATGCTTGCAATCAATATCTTTTATTTTTCCGTTTTTATTCCTTTTTTACATTATGGAAGTCGAGGTACATTTTCATGGAGGCTTAAGTCAGAGCTATATTACTCGGGTAATTTCTGTAAATCAACGAGAGTCCTAAATCGTAAGAAGTTGAAGCTTCCGAATAAGTCCCTGTGTCAAACAGTGGAATACTAATCATGATGCAGAGTACAATAATGATGACTCTCTGGGTCGTAAGATCAGATAATTTCTGCCCAACTTTGCTCTCCGTTATGTTAGGACTCTTAGCATTCTTCTTTTCTCTTTCTCTTTCTTCCTTCATTTTTTAAATCATCGTTGCTGCTTTCGATTTCTTTCTGGTATTTGACCTACGATTAATAGTAATCACTTCCTCCGCCATTTTCTTAACATCTTTTTTCTCAGGAATCATGTCATTTGTTTCGGAGATCAGATGTCCATTAGCGTCAAGGGGATTCTCACCCTAGTGAGGAATAGTAGAAATAGGAGGTAGCTTAGATATTTTGATGATTTTGATCTCGTCAGATTGTGGAAGTTGACTTGCTTGGTGTTCTGGTTTACTGCTGTCTTTGTCTTTTCGATTTAATTGTTCGGCTGTTTCTTTGATTTCTTCGTTGTGCTCATGTCTTCCGGATGCACTTTTCTTAATAGTGTTGGCTACTTGATTTTTGATAATGAGTTGATTGACTTTTTTCTGAAGAAATGTCTTATTCGCTTGAGGAAAATGATTGGGTTAAAAAATATCATAACTTGAAATCAGCTCAAAATTGTCCTTTTTAAAAATGATTTTTTACCTAATTCGATATGTTGTTATTCTTCTTTTTAAGCTTGATTTTAATCATTTTCTAATTATTGCAGCCTCTCAGCTTCTGCTTGAAGTCTCTATTACGCTAATTTATACAGTTTAACAAGTCTAATAAGTCTAACGATTCTCACAACTCTGCCTGCTTTCGTTCCAACTCTTGAAGCTCTGCCAGCTCTAAATAAATAATCATTGTTATGTTTAGTCCTTGAAAATAACTTACAATTTTTAGGAAGCTTAATTACTTTGCAAGTGAAGCAGCATTGGAAGCTTTAGCAGTGCCTTGCGAGAATATTTAATTTGAGATCCATCCAATATCGAGAATAAGTGAAACCGTTGAAATTATGTCCAAATAGAAGAAAAAACTATTGAAATATCCTTTCTGCAATCAAAAAAAAAAAGAGTTTAAATATCCCAATAATAAACAGACATTGAAAAAAACTGGCAAGTTCGTTTCCCATATGAAATTGATTCCCCCCTCCCCACAGAAAAATTCGTTTTTTTTTTGTAAGTTAAATCAAAAAATATAAAAAAAAAGAATCCCCCCCCCCTCACATATTTACTTATCTCCTCTCATTTTTTGAAGGAAGTATCTCATAAAAGAAATCAATCTTTTCTATAAATTTTGAAACGGGAAATCAATCTTAATCTTAATTTTTTTTTAAATTTAAGATGACCTCCTTTTCCGGGATTTCTAAATTTAGAATGCCCTTACCTTGCAGATCGACGTAACTATTATTTCCAATGAGAAAGCACCTAGACAAACACAATTGAGATACCAAAATACAGGATCGCCTGAAGAATTCGTCACAAGTGTGCGCACATCATCACCAAAAAGAGCATAGATTGTGATGATCCCCATTGTGATTTAAGTGATTGGATTGTCAAGTACTTTCTCCATGTAGTGCTAGAATTATAAAATAAAATCAGATAATAATAATATCAAATTGTTAGATTCATGATATTTAAATAATGAAGATTGGTTCATTGCATAAAAATATGTTTATTTTTTACTTTAATTTTTTGCCATGGTGTCATGTTCCATGTCACATCTTTTGATGTTGAAGCCTTATCAAACTCCTTCAAAGATTGAGACGGAGATTATTATTATCTCCTTTGGTCATTTTCATTAGATTCTTCTAGTTTTTATTCTTCTTCAGGGGATTCCTAATCTATTATCTATCTAGGATTTCTGTTGGCATTCTTTTTCTAGATTTCAAGAAATCAAAGCAAAGTCAGCAACGAAACACATATGTTGTAGAGATACTATGAACTCAAAAAATAGATTAAATCCTTGAATGCTAGCTCATTTACACTGTCAGTTGCGCTTGAACTGCTGTCATGATGAATAAGATTCTCTCCTACTTAGCTCATTTGCAGTCAGTGAGGATTTCAATAACAAAAGGTAAGTTCTTCCCAAGAAAAATTGCTTTATCTTCTTTGTATGATGGTTTATATTGTTTTTTCAGAATTTCCTCTTATCCGCTTAACTACGTTGACTGTTATTTTCGCAGTAATACCTGAAGTATCCTTTCTATAGTTTTCAAAAATAGATGTTTTAGCTTCGATTTATTATTATTAATTGTTTGTCTTAACCCAATATCAATCGATGGCTTTATCGTGAATTTTAAGAAAAAAATAAAAAGAAGAAGAACAAGAAAGCATATCAATCCTAAAAATTTCTTTCTTTTTGGTTTTAATTTCCCCTGCTTATCTTCTCTCGAAATAACGCTTTTTTTTATCCACAAATTAACTCCTTCCTGGGAATACCTCATTTATCAGCTTCCCTGCTTCAATATCGACAATTATTTTCTTAAATCGACTTCGTTACTCGAATTTTCTCAACTTTCTAATTTTTTAAGAGATATTTTTTTAGAATTTGTTTCTCCATTTTAAGGTAATTATTTCTTCTGTTTGTTATGATTATTACCTAAAAATAGGTTAGCTTCTTTACCACTAGTATCAATAAATAATATCTTCTTCTTTTATTAATCGTGTAAATTTATATCCACTCAATTTCCACCTGCTCATTGAATCTTCCTGTCAGCTTCCACTCATACGTAATAAATAATATCACGCCCTACAATTATCTTATTTTTTATTACTAGCATTTATAATACATAATTTAGAAGATTTCCACTAAAAAAAATATGAAAAGATAAATCCAAAACTATCTTCTTTTGAAATCATCTGTCAAGAGAAGAAATTATTGTTTGCTAAAATAACTTTACTCTTTTTTAATTTGATATATTATCTCTTATTTAATTTGTTAATTTGAAGCCCAGCAATTAAGGAATTCAACAGCTTCCTTTAATAATACATTATAAATTAGTTTTTTGTTTCTTTATAGATTAAAAAATAATAACAATAATTTTAATGTGGTTTTAGTTACACTAATAAAACACTAAATCCCATCCGTTTCGCTCAGTATGCTCTCTCTTCTGCCAGCAATTTCTTCAATGCATCTCTTCTTCCCTATGAAAAAATATAAAGGTTTAATCTCCTTTTTTAGCTATTTTTTAAAAAATAATTATTAAATATTTGAGGAATATTTCTATGAATATTGGTGATCACTTCATTTTTTTTGCTAGATTGAAGACGTCTAAGCAACGCTTGACGGTATTATCCTGCCCCAGGAATACCTGAAGTTTATTCGTTGATGGTTTTGTGGTCTGCAAATCTTCGTTTTACAAATAGTATATCAATCAATCCCTAATTTCTTTCCTCAAAATGCTGCTACTTTGAAATATCTACTGGCTCTCCTTGTCTCTTTCTCGGAATATTAGAATTACTTGCTAGAGATATTGGATGGTCTAAATTAAACGACTATTATTGTTGTTGTTATTGTTATTATTTTTGTTATTTTGGTTCTTCTGGAAAATACAGTGCATTCCCTCCATGCAGATCCATATACTTTTTTTGTTTACTAACGTTTACAATAGGAGTTGCTGCTTCTAGTTATCTCTATTACTGCAATATTTAGTTTTCCTTTGTGTTGTTAATGTTCTTCTTGTTCACAGGAGTGTACCCTCTTTCTTCTTGATTATTTCTGTTCAACTGATTTTCAAATTACTCTCTCACACCAAACTACTGATATTTCTAAGCTCCTTGGATTCCTTCACCTAATTAGTCAAGTAAAGATGGTTTTAATTATGGCTGATTGTCATATCCTCGATTTGCTGTATTTGCTGTTCTGTAATCAGGCGTTTTCATTAGCATCCTCTCTGCGTTCGCAGCGAATGTAGGAATAGGTGGTCTATTCCCAGAGCTACTCGCATTTCCTAGTGAATATGGTTGCATTGAATTATCGTAAGTTTTTAATATTGGTTTGACTTGATAACTTGGCTCATCTAGCTATCCTTTTGAGAAATATGGCTGTTAAGGATTGTTAGTTTTTTAGTTCTTGCTGTATGGCTGAGCAAGAGATCCTTCAAATAGTCCTTTCAAATCTTTAAAGTTGCGGTCTGAGCAAGCAAAGGAAAAAATAAGAAAGAAAATGAGAAAAAACAGATAAAAAAATGATCATTTTTATGCTAAAATCAATAAATATTAATATTACTCTGTGGCTGTTAGTTGTCCTGACGGTTTGAGCGAAAATCCTAAAGAATAATATCTATTAAATTAACTAAACATGCTATTAAATATGTATTACGTCTTCTCCGCCTTCAAAGAGATCTTTAAATTTAGAATAGAAGTCATTCATTCGTTCTCACTCTCTCTCCTTCTTCTTTCTGAAACAGCTGTCAGTCAGTATTTGTGACAAAAAGACTTTTTTTAAAAATATTGGAGTCAAAAAGCTGATTTTTAGATTTCTTAATTACCCAACCCAAACGCAGAAAAATTTCTTTTGTGTGTTTTCGAATTAATATCTTAAGATCATTTTTTTCCCTAGTTTTTCTTCAAATATCACACAGAAAATTAAATGATTTTATGAAACTTAATATTATTTCAAAAAAAGTCTAAATTCTATTGTACTTTTTTCTTGTAAACACTCTCTAAAACTGATGAAACTTACTGAATTATTCTTTATTACTGTTATTCTTAGGGAATATAAAAAAAATATGAAATATTATTAGATTTCAAATGTGTCCGCACTCGCTTGATCTCTTGGAAATACGCTAGTTTTGAAGGGAATACTCATTATCCTTATCTTATCCCTGGAGGAGGGCTTCTGCTTCTGCGGCTGAAAAGAAAAAATAGCAAAATTCAAATAAGTCATCAACTAATTGACAAAAAGGAAGGGTTACTTGGTGGCTTAGCAAATGGCAAGATAATAATTTTATTGTAAATGAGATTTCCGCAGACAAGGACAATGAATCCGAGTCCTTCAAGAAGCATAGGTCCAACTGCAATGTTTTCCCAAGAAAAATTACCATTATTCACACCGTATGTTTCAGTGACAAGAATCGATCCCATCCACACAACGAGAGTTCTGGAAACATCCACGATTGATCTAGCAAGTGATGAGATATGCTTAGTGACATTAACACCGCAGATATTGAATGCAGAGATTGTGAAAATACCCAGGATAATGTAGAAGGCAAGCATACCTTTTGAAAAAAATTAAAAATATTAAAAAAGATGATTTTGATATGAAAATAGAAAAGAATTGTCTTACCATTTCCAGCCATTTAACGGAAGTAGAGACCAGGATTCTCAAGATGAGAAGATGTGCTACCATCGTAAGTAACTACAATGCACATATCTCCAAGACTCTATGAAGATAAAATAATCAAAAACATTCAAAGACAGTTCATTGGGGCACTTATATTTCTTACAGAAGGACAGTTGACAAGAGAAAGGATAGGAAGGACAATCACATAAAGACACAATCCCCAGAATCCTTCAGTTCCCACGACTTAAAATGGATGAAGGGAATATATAGAGAACAATTTTTCTTCTGAAACGAAGAGGATTCCATTAGTAATCAGAGAAATCAAAATCAGGATGATAGAAATTGTAGCCATTGAGGAAGTCTGTTTTAGATATTAAAAAGTCAAAAATATTGTCATAATTGGATAAAAGAATTTCAAGTGAGAATTTAAATTAATTTATTGTATTTTGTTCATAGTATTCTGGAAATTAGGAGGGAAAAAACAAGATAAATAATTTACATCTGAGGAACTGGAACTCTTAGGGAAGATATAATTAGCCATACCAACAAGAGATATGCCAACAATAACAAATCCGCAGCCAATATAATTGTGTAAGTACAATTTTCTCTTCAAGAAGTAAACAGTGAATACAGCTGTGACAAGAATTACACCACCTCTGACCATCTAATATAGAGATGGGGCAACGTAATTGAGCGCAATGTATTGCAAGTTGGAGGTGAAGAAATCGGCAGTAGCTGGAATAAGAAGCCAGAAGTAATTCATCTTTGGGTTCAGTCCTTGACGGATTGCTTCTTGCTTGGATTTTTCATATTCGCTTGTTTGGAATTTGATGTGGAAAATGAAGAGGAATATGCAAATGAATTCTCCGAGGAACATTGCAGCAGCTTGCATGAAAGGATGGTTAAATTTTGAATCACTTTAAGTAGTAAAGTAGGAATTTTGTGCCTTATAAACTAAGTGAAAAAAGAAGAAGAATTATTGTAAGAAAGGAAAAACATGTGACTTCATTGAATGCTTTCAGTTTACCTAGAGTGTTTGCAGCACCAGAGAAGATCATACCCAGAATGAGGGTGATCACAAATGCTTTAGGAGGAGCTGCCATTGATTTGAATTCTGAAAGTAAAAAATCACCTTTTAATTTTAAACTTTTTCTTTATTATTTTGTTTGTTTTTCTAAATTTAATTTTTTTGATCTCCACAAAAGGGTCCCTAATTTCGGCAATTGGAAATTTGCCTTTGATAGCTAATCCTTTTAGCTTACTAGCCTGAGCAGGCAGGGGGAAAATGATGTCATCTAAATTTAAAATAGGTGCTTTGTTTGTTGTTTAAATTAAAATTTTAAAGATACTTTTGATTTTGAGCTATTATCTCCCTTTTCTATTGATTAATTGCAAAGTCTAGCATATGTTTCTGGTAAATATGAAATCAAATCGTTAGTTAAGTCATCAAATGAGAAAAATTATTAATTAATAAATAAGTCATTTTTTGATACAATAATTTCACTTTTTATTAAAAAGCTAAAGAGAAACTCGCATTTCTATTTGATGAAATATTGAGATATCTGCAAGGGCAGAACAAGAACATGTCACTAAATAATACTTTTTGCTTGAGCTACAAAGAGAATCTAAATCAAGGGTAATAATAATCAAAAAGGAAGAAAGATCATTAATTATGATTTGAATGAGTTTAAGAAACAGAAAGGTTTGATGTAATCAAGCTAAAACTAATTAAAAGTAGGATAAATTAGGAGAGGTAAATAATAACTAAGTTTTAGAAATGGCTAAAAAAGATCAGAAGCAGCCCGTTGCGTAAGCTTAGGGAGAATAAGATGGTAAAGTAAAATAGCCTAAGGTCAAGGAATAAGGTAAGAAAAAACCATAAGTGAAGGGACAGGCACTCAATAAAGAAGTCGAGGCTCCGAAAAAAGTGAAAAACACCAAGAAACAGAACAAAGTAGAAGAAGAGAAGCCTAAAGCTAACAAGAAAGAGAAGAAGTCTAAAGAAGAAGAGGAGGAAATTGAAGAAGAAAATTAATCTGAAGAATGGGAAGATGAAGAGGAGGAAGAAGAAGAAGATGTTGAGGAACATTTTTTCGCTGGTAAAGGTGCTGAAGGTGCATTCAAAGAAGTTGATGAAAAAGAGGATGAGTAAAGCTTGTATGATAAGGCAGGTATGCTCTCGAAAGTAGAAAGTATTCAAGAGGCTTTTAGAAGAAGATTGAAAGTCGAAAAAGGTAAGAAAATTCCTTGGAATGAACATTTATCGTTAGTTAGTGATAAGAGGATTGATATTGTGAAGGGAATAGATGTCTCCGAGGATATTTAAAGAGAAGTTTAATTCTACAACACTACTCTCGTTAATGCGTAGATTGCGTTGAAGTATTTAACTGAAGAAGGAGTAGCCACAAGAAGACCTGATGATTATTTCGCAGAGATGTTCAAGAGTGACAAGATCATGAATAAGATCAGAACTAAGCTTGTGATGGAGTAGGAATCAATTAAAACATTTGAAGAATCGAAATAGAGACAAGAATCGAGAAAACTATAAAGAATTCTGAGAGCGAAGACAGAATAACAGAAATCTAAAGAAAAGAGAGATAATGTTACAGCCATTGATAAGTGGAAAGAAGAGATTAAGAAGAAGGGTGATAAAGCTAAAGATTTATCTGAGTTTATGCTTAACACTGGAAAGGGTGGTAAAGCTGGAGATAGGTAATAAGATAAAGGAAACAATCCACTACCTGTTACTAAAAAGATCTTCAAGCCATCTAAAGATCATGATGAAAAAGATGAAAATGCACGTCCAACTTCGAGTAAATTTGGTGTTGATATGAGAGGAAAAGGTGGAAAATCATACAGAGGTGATGATAAAGGTGGAAAATCATTTGGTGGAAGAGATGGTAAATTTGGAGGAAACAGAGGAGGCGATAGAGGTGGTAAATCGTTCGGAGGTGATAGAGGTAAATCTTTTGGAGGTGACAGAGGTAAATCTTTTGGTGGTGATAGAAATGGTAGAGGTGGTGATAGAGGTAAATCGTTTAGTGGTGGTGATAGAGGTGGTAAATCCTTTGGTGGTGGTGATAGAGGTGGCAAATCTTTTGGTGGTGGTGATAGAGGCGGAAAGTCATTCGGAGGTGATAGAGGTGGTAAATCATTTGGAGGTGATAGAGGTGGCAAATCCTTTGGAGGAGACAGAGGTGGCAAATCCTTTGGAGGAGACAGAGGTGGCAAATCTTTTGGAGGTGATAGAGGTGGAAAGTCCTTCAGTGGAAAAGGCGGTAGACCTTCTTTCGGAGGAAGTAAACCTCCTGGAAAATTCGGCAAATCCATTGGAGGTCCTGGTGGGAAATCATTTGGTGGAAGCAAAGGTGGAAAGTCTTTCGGTGGAAGCAAGGGAGGTAAATCTTTTGGAGGAAGCAAAGGAGGTAAATCTTTTGGAGGAAGCAAAGGAGGCAAATCTTTTGGAGGAAGCAAAGGAGGCAAGTCTTCCGGTGGAAAAGGAGGAAGAAGATGAAATCATAAAAGATGTGTTTGTATTTTTAAATTTATTGTTTACATCATGTTTATTAGTTCATACTCAACAAATAGTTTGTAACTTTATTATTCTAACTTTTTCAAAAAAAAGAGAGAAATCTTTTGTTTCTGAAATACAGTCATTTTACCAGCAAAAGGCAATAGATTAACTCAACAAATAGAGGACAAACACTTGAAAAACAATTTCTCTTTTAAACGAGCTGCTTAAATCAAAGTTCTCTTCTTTTTACTTAGAAACAATCATATTGAATATGGCCCCCCACTTCACATTCACTAGATAAGTTTTTAACATAAGCACAAAGGAAATGACTGTAAAAAGATGAAAAAATAGTTTGTTGCCAAATCTCCCAAGCTATTAATAACCATTGTTTGGTTTTAAAATATCAAGTTTAAATTATTCTTTCCCTTGCTTTCATTATTCACTATTCAGCAAGAATAGCTGTAGGGAGAGGTTTGAGATGAATGTGAGATCATAAAAAAGAACATATGTGATTGCCATTTGTAATTCTTAATTTATGTAATATCACCAATGATTTTTGGTAATTTCATGTAATCTTCCTTGAACCACAGACAAAATACTGAGTTATTTCCGTAATACTAACCATGAACAAAAATTTAATTGAAATCAAAATTCTTATTTTAATTAAATAAATATGTGTGTGAGTGAGTGAGTGATTGATTAATCTTGAATTATTGGAGATAACAAATCATAATATCTTGTGTTATTAAAATACAGATAAGAAGGAGATATTTATTGTCTGA
>Ga0302271_10002371_pt1 | contig 17033 bp, 11 predicted proteins | sample III_Bog_N1_1_FD_198767 | JGI IMG/M metagenome (GOLD analysis project Ga0302271, IMG submission 198767) | Peat permafrost microbial communities from Stordalen Mire near Abisko, Sweden - III_Bog_N1_1 | ecosystem: Environmental > Terrestrial > Soil > Wetlands > Peat | place: Sweden: Abisko...
GAGAATTTTCATCGAGAATAGAAACTTCTAATAAGCAAAAATTAAGAAAAAAGATGACCCTCTCAATCCTCGAATGCTCAAACTCAAGAATAGCAGAAGCTTAATGGGTAGTGCTCTTCACATGAACATCTCCAAAACTAGGAATCTTGAAAATACTGATGTGAAAATTAATACCTAATCAGTAATACAATGCCTGAAATGTGAGAGCTTTAATAGCTTATCTACAGCTTTTCCTTCTTCGTGTATTCCCTTTCCTGAATGGCTTTCCAAGCAATGCCTCATTTCCAATGGTGTTGAAGCACTCTGCAGCACTTGCTCAGTGGATTTCATCCCAATTAAAGTCAATGTTAAAGACCCATTGTATTTCTGCTCAAAACCAAAGAAATTCTACAGGTATTTGAACATCTATTGCTAAGCATTTGATGGCAACTTGTTCTGCAATAAGTGCTATCCTGGGTTTTTCATGGACAATAACTTGATTTGCCAATAAAGGCAACCATTAAAGAAATGCATTGAGTTCCACCAATCAAAGGATGAGTGCTTGGTTTGTCGGAACGGATATTCTCTAGAAACCTAGGTTGTTTAAGGAAAAATACAAAAGTTTTGCTAGAAATCAGATCCACAGAAAGAAGTCCAGAATTGCTAGGAATACAAAGCGAACACGAATATATGCATAAAATGTCAGCAACGTTAGTAGCATTTAAGAATAGTGGAGTACTTGCTGGATAAACAGAATAATAAATGCGAGTATGTCTTACATTGGATGTGCAGATTGATTGATGAGAACGAAAGGAAATGCCTAATATATTTCATACCAAACTGTGAAGTTTACAGTGAAGAGAAGACAAATGGTGTTGGATTAAGATGTCTAGAATGCTAAAAGGAATATTATTTAAATCAATCTCTCGATTAGAGCACTAATATTTGCGTTAAACATCAACAAATCGAGAACTGCTTAGAATACAGCTAATATGAATAAGATTCCTGTGCAGTTTGCAAGGCTTCTTATTATCTGAACTAAAACAAAACCTGCTCTTTCAGCTTGCATTCGTTAAACTGCGGAATATTCGACTAGAGGATGGACACTTGCACTCTATGTAACAAGAAGTAAGTTAATTTTGATTGCCTAAATTAGGTTATTATTAATTATTTTTTGTAGTTTTGTAGCAGTCTAAGGTAGCGGATTATGTGTTTAAAGTGAGATTCTAAATTGCCTTAGAATCAGTATTGTTATTGATTCATTTGGCTCAGACCATTAACTTTGTCTTGAGTGCGCAGCTAACTTCATCGTCTCTGAGGGTTCTACTCGCTGCGTGATGCAAATCAAAGATTCAAATTGTATTCTTCAAAATGAAAATATTCAGTGTATTGAATGTAAAATTGGTTATTTCTTGACATCTTCAGGGGATTGTATCCAATCTACAGGTTCACTTTGCTCGATTAATAATTGTGTTAGACTCCATCCTAGATCAAATCCTGAATATATGATCTGTGAGAGCTGTGCAAGCAACTATTCACTGGATACTGAGTTTAAATGTTCATTCATTGATCCTGATTCAGATATGAAATAAGATACAAAACTGCAAGGAGAAGAATATACAAATTAACTGAAAACAACTTAGAAGGAGACAAGCGATGGTTTGGTGCCGTACACAGTCATTGCTGGTATTGCTGTTTTCTTGATTGGATTTGGAGTAGTCTGCAAGATTATTTCAAATAACAAATAAAGCATGTAATAGAAATAATCTTAGAATGGCTTAGAAGGTTTTGAAGAATCAGAGAGAAGCACTACAGATATATAAATGAGTTCTATTTAGCAAAAGATAATCAGCTAAAAGTAACAATCATAACAGGAATAGCTAGTTGAAGATGAAGAAGGATAGCAGATAATTAATGAATAATAGCATATGCAATAAAATTTAGAATGTCTTTGAATCTTTTTGAATGCAGAGAGAGGAGATAAATTAAAGATATTTTCAAAATTCAAATTACTACATAACAGTTTTTAAATAAAATTAATAGTAATCTCCCTCTTGGGGTTCTGTGCGGTTGACTGTAAGAACAAGCTGTTGTGCAAGGAAGGTGTCTATTAAGTTTTTTTTGACCTGAAATCTATTGTGATTTTGGATTTTATTAATTCAATTGTGAGAATGCATTTTTTTATTAATAATAGACAAATACAAATTAATCTGTTTTCCAGTTATTTTCTATGGTAATAAGTACATTAACAGTGATGAATTCTACTTACCAAGAGGATAATAGTTAAATCGTAAGGCTTATTTTGTAATAATCATTAGTTAGATCTTTGGGTTTATTCCTTGGACGTATGCTGCAGTTATTTACGATTAAAGTAATCTGGAATCCTCTGATGATTTCTGTTTCGTGCAAGAAACACTTTCTTGCTTTTCTCTTTTTGTATCGTTTATGATATATCTACTAACTTCATCTCTTCCAAAACAAATCTAGAATCCACACAAAATTCTCTCTCTTTTACCTCTTTTGATTGATGTGATTTCGTAATACAGAAATATTATTTAATTTGATAAGAATTTGGATTAATAATTCCCTTTAACGCAAGATTCAACAAAGATTTTTATCAAAAAATATTATGATTTATTTTAATATTATTCTTTTTCTAAGCTTGGGCTGTTTCCACCTTGCTGTCTCTGAGAACCAATCCTTTATCCCACACTGCTACAGGACCAATGATCATTCACTGCAAGCCACCTGTAGTAGATGTAAAACTGGATTTCTCCTCAACCACTTGTCCACTGTATGCCAGCCGATTAATAGCATTCAAGCAAACTGCCTTTAGAAATCGATATTAGAAGAGTGCATGCGCTGTGATTGTGGGTACGTTCTTTCTGAAGAAAGTGGGCTATGTATTCCAACACCAAGCTTAATAATTGGATGTGAAGTATTCAATGGAGATTATTCTTGCATCAGACCGAAGAAAGATTTCTCGATGTTCATGGAATCAAGTAGAATAGTTTCTCTGTAATTCGCTAGGGGAACTAATTGCGAAATTAGAGATTATCATAGTAATTAAATACTTTCTCTTCATTGAATATCGCTTAATATTGAGATGTTTGTTTATTTGTTTAAATTTCTCCCTTCAAAGATGGACGATGCGAGTAATGCCACTCTGGATATCAGTTAGATTCAGCATTAAACTGCTTAAAAAGTGAAAATACCATTGTAAATGAGTTTTTTAGCTACTTTTCGAAAAGTGGGGAGCTCAGAAGCAGAAATATATAATTTGTCCCAGATATATTTGGAGTCTTCCCGAAGATACCGTTTTGTGACATCCAGATAAACTACAATAGGACTAACATTGATGGTGAATATATCTCTTCAACATGCTAGAAATGCATAGTCGGAAAAGTGCCTAATGCAAGCAGAACAAAATGCTTAAAAAGCCCTTTTGAGCAGTGTGGATTAGTTTCAGATTCTGATCCAAATATATGCATTTAATGCGAGAACAACGAGGATTTTTATTTGAGCTAAGATAATCATCTACAACAGCTCAGCTGTCTCCCAAGAAAATCCATTGATCCAACTGATAATTGCTTGATTTCTTCGGGAAATCTTCCATATTGCTTGAAATGTGCAAATGGTTTAGTCCCAACGTTCTCAGGATGCGCTTTCAAAGGATGGAGCAGGAATATTGTGAAAGACAATGCATACAATCCTAAGATTTAAGATGCACTTCTGCTCTAACAATTCCAACTGATATCCTCTATCTGCTTATTTTGGTCAGAAGACAATCACTGCAAGCTTTGCTAGCCTGGATGGAATGTCGATGATCATGGTCAATGCTAGCTGTAAACCATAAAAAACTGTGTCATTTCAAGTGAAAATGGTAGCTGCCATAAATGTGAGTCTTTGTTTTATCTAAGCGAAACCAATGAATCCTGCATTTCCCTTACAAATATTTTTAATTGCTAAGAAAGCTCTGGAATGATAGACCGCTGCGATACTTGCTCATCCCTGACATTCGAGTCTCATGATGGTTCTTGCTAGCCAATCTATCAATTTAGTTGCATATTTTCACTAGGAAAAAACAACGAATGTCAACGATGTTTCAGCCTTTACTATCTGGAAACCCCTACCCAATGCAGCAAAATAACTTCATACAATTCCTGTTTGTTCTCAGACGGATTAGCGAATGCTTGCTTGATATGCTCGAAAAACTATTTCTTAGATTAAACGAATTCTGTTTGCATCTTGCAAATGGAAATCATTCATGGGAAATGTGCTTCCCCAATCTTTTATTTAAATCAACTCACCAACGAATGCATTCAATATTCTTTTGAGAACTACGAATTCTGTGCAGAATACCATCCAACTTCAAATGGATGCGTACAATGCTATGAAAAATATTTTTTAACTTCTTCAAAATATTGCAAGAAGATTCTTTTTTGTGAAGTCTCAGATGGGTTAACTGACTGGTGTTTCTGCTCCTCATAGCATGATGCGTTTATCAACGAAATAGGATAAGTATAGAATGTGCAGATTCCTTGTCGTACGAATCTATTTGAGAATATATGTGGGGATTGCTAATTGCCAAATGGGTAACTAGGAATCCCGTTAGATGAGGACTCTTGTGTTTCTAAAGAAAAACTCGATTCTGATTTTCAATTTTTGTGTTTTCACTTGAAATCTATCCTCAGCTAAGAAGATACAGGCTAATATACTAAGAGATACTATTGCGATGTATGCTTGATTATGTTTTACCCTGATTCCAAAGGGTCTTGTGTTCCTTTATTTCAAGCTGACAAGAATTGCCAAGCAAACAATGGACGATCAAAGGACTGCTTGCTTTGCGCTAGAAATCACAGTCTTAATCATTCCTCTGGGTTATGTGAGTTGAATGATAACTAAACTACAACAGGCATTTTGTTCTGCGAGATAATGCAAGATAACAGTTGCATTAAATGCTAGAATCTGTTTTATATTAAAGAATTGAGATGTTTCCCTATTGTTGATCCTGAATGTCTTGTCTCAGATGGAATAAGTAACATCTGTAGGATATGTAAGCTAGGTTATATTCTGGATGCTAAAAAAACCACAACAAATCTATGTGTTCCAGAGTTTTGTGAGGATATTTAGTTGGAAAACCTAGGAAATTGTTTGAAATGCTTGGATGGGTTTGTATTCAAAGATTAGAAGATAAATATTATTGGAGAAGAAGTATAAACTAAACTGGGAGATAATAGTGAGAGCTCAGAGTAAGGAGAGATTGAGAATGGTCCTGTAAGATTTTATGTTAAGCCATACTGCGATATAATTAACGATCCACATTGCCTTGTAGAATCATATTACAATGGCTGCTTGAAATGTGAATAAGGATATTAGATGATTAGACATTCATATCCAAAAGCTTTCATATCAACATGCTTGAAAATGAGAATCAACAATTGCTTAAAAGCAACAAGAAATGGTATGAAGTGCGTCATTTGTGAAGTTGGGTATATTCTTCTTGAAAATGGCTAGTGCTTTATCCTAAAAGGGTGCATTGAATATCTATCTGCTAGATGTACTCAATGCGAGGATAATTACTATCTTAAAGCTGGGAATTGCTGGAGAATTCCACATTGCAGGGAATAGAGATTCAATAAATGCGTAGAATGTGAGTCAGGTTATTCCATCAAGAAGGATTAAGTAGACCTTGAAAATCTTGTTAAAGAAAATGAAGAAGAATGTTATGGGAGCTATGTTTTCAATTTTTCGATATCCCTCTACCAGCTGAGACAAAGAGACTCAGATGAATGTATGCTGATCCCCCATTGCAAAACGAGCGATGGATAATCATATTAGTGTTATGAATGCGAGAAAGGATATTTCCTCCAAAACTAGATTTGCATAAGGGAAGAATAAACTGACTAAAATTGCTTAATTTATGGAATAACTGCTTCCGATTGCATTCAATGTGAGAGCCTATATTTTCCTTTAAATAACCAGTCTTGCGTGGAGATCAGTGGGTTTATGAACTGCTGGTAGAGTAATGGAATCGATAATTAATGCGAATTTTGTTAATAATTCGAATCAGGATATTTGATAAACTCCCAGGGTTTCTGTGATCCCATTCCTAACTGCTTGATCTCTAACGGTATAGATTCTTGCTTACTCTGTGACTCAGGGTATTTAATTGATTTCAAAGAGGGGAAATGTATTGAATAAGTTGAAAGTATTGAGTTCTGTGTCGAATATTCTCTTGATAATCAAAGTAAGTTGAAATGCTCAAGATGCTAGAATCTCCACTATCCTTTTGAGGGCCATTGCACACAACTTGATGAAATAGATATCCATAAATGCCTTGCTTCTGATGGGATCCATAACGAATGTTAACTTTGTGAATAAGGGTTTTTTCTTAGATATGACCTTGTCTTACCAAAATTCATCTGCAGCAAAAGTAAAAAGTTCATTATTTAAGATAACTTAGGGTGCTAATAATTTTATCACAATGCGAGATGCGCTAAATGCTTTAGTAAGTTCTATTTTGATCAATTTGGGGTTTGCAGGAAGAGAAATCTAATGAGTAAATGCTTGGAGTACCATCCATCAAAAGATGCGTGCCTAGTATGCAGTAGTGGATATCTTCCGAAGAGAATAGAATAGAAGAAAAGAAATGATGAAAGGGATGGAAATAGCAGTGAGTTGTATGAGATTATCTGTTTGAAAATGAATGAAAAGCAAAGAGTGAACAACTGCAAGGAATACCTACCCAACACAAGTAATTGTGTCAAATGTAATGAGAAACTTACTAATTTAGGGGTTATTTAGTTTTTTCTCAATAAAACTGCGAATATGTGTGAAGGTGTTCTGCATTTGATGTGCTAAACCATCGATCCTAACACCAAGAAGTGTCTCAAAAGATATATTCCGAATTGTGAATTGTATGCAGAATAGCTAGAATTTCAAGATCAAAGTCAATGCCTGAAATGCAGAAATGGGTATTTCTTGTAGGAAAACAAGCTAATCTGTGTGCAGCACAGATACATTGATAATTGCAGGGAATACAGCTAATCCAAGTAAGACTCATGCGAGATTTGTGAGGAATTATTTTTTGTAGATGAAGATTATCGCTGTTCTCCTAGAAATCCTGAGAATATTCTTAATTGTAGAGTTCATTCCATTTACTCTGACAGTTGTCTCCTCTGCTTCGACAAGTTAGCATTTTATTTCATTTGTCTCTGTGAAATAACAAAAGTTTAAATATATTTTAATGCATTTTGCTTTAAATGAAGATTCGCAGCGGATTCAAATACACGCAGCTGCACACCAACCGAAATTCCAAATTGCGCTAAGATTGCAATAGTAGGAAGAGTATAAGAATCACCGGGACAGAACCATCCTGTACAAAATAACCTAAATATCTAAGTCTGCTTGGCTTGCTATGCGAACTTTATCCTAGCTGAAAACAATCAAAACTGCATCCTTAAGATTCTCGATAAGCACAATTGCTTGTAATTGAATGCTGAGAATCATGATTGCTAAGAGTGTAAAGCTGGGTTTCTCCTCACCAACATGGGAGACTGCATAGAAATTGATTCTTTATGTTTAATAGAGAATTGTTTGAAACTCAGTAAAAACTCCACTGCTGATGATTTCGTGTGTGAAGAATGTGCGAAAAATAATGAGAAAGATGTCAACTCAAAGTGCTCGCTAATTGATCCTGACTCAAATATTCACCAAGAGGAGATTGATACCAGAAATAATACAAATAGTATGGGAAACTAGTAGCCTAAAGATATGATCTACAATTGTTTGAAATACTTCTTAGGAGTATCTTGTATTGTTCTTGGTTTGCTTGGAGTTGTTATCCTCTGGAAAAGACATTTTAGTTAAAGCATTGAAAAGAAAAGCGTTAGAAAAGGTAGTACAACGGATTTTGACGTAGATGAATTATTCAAAAATAGTAATAATTCTTCAATTTAGATGAGCTAGATTCTAGAGAACACAAAAGATGAAGAGAAAATTAGGTAATAGTAATAAGAATAGATACAGAAAGAATGATCAGAAATATAAAATTATTTCTCAAGCAGTTTTTCAATACATCCTTTGATTGATTTCATTAAATGAAATGGTAGTTGAATAGCTTCTCTTGATTTATATGAAAATAGTAAAAAAACGTAGCTGAAGACAAAATAAGCAAATGAAAAAATTGAAATACAAAAGAGTTTATTTCGGTTTTGCGAGTTAAGGTTTAGTTCCTTTATGTGTTTGTATTTGATTTAGCTCTTTTTATTTTTCTCTATTTCTAGTAGGTTGCTCTACAATTGATTCCCTTTTGTTGGGAGGGGAGGGATATTTATTCTCAATAATCTTGATCCTTAAAATGAATTATTAGAAGCTAGTTTCAGTAAGTATATTCTGTTTTGTATCTGTTAGCTTGGTGGTATTTTCAGTTCCAGTTGAAGGAGTACCTCACTGTCTTTACAAGGATGAAATTCACCCAGGATTCTGCAGGCAATGCCAAAAAGGATATATCCTTGATTAAACTCAAAGCTCTTGTCAGCAGCTTTAATAACTTCAAGTACAAAACCACGAAGCTCTGAAGAATTGCATCTAAATATCTACTTTTGGGGAATGTCTAAGATGCGATTGTGGATATGCATTTTCAGAGTAACTTGGGGTTTGTGTGATTACCCCTACCTCACTCCTTGGATGTGAGGTCCTCACAGAGGAGAACACTTGCACAAGGCCTAAAGCAGATTATCTTTTGCTGCAGGATGGAACTGGAAAATTATCCATTTAATTTGGAAGAAATTCACACTGCGAGATTTTCGATCTTCTAGGTAAATTCGGAATAAAATAGATAAATATTAGCAGGAAAGCATACTTTATCCCACATAATATTCATTAACTAAATCACCTACTGACTGACAAAATACATTAATTGTACCTTTGCTGTGGATTAGCTGCAAGAATTGTATGATATTTAAATTCATACAACAATAAATAACATTTCTAGAAACATTAATTTGGAAGATGAAAATAATTATTATTTTTTAATAAATGTACAATAAAAAAATATTTTGCTATTAAGCAGTAATTTGAATTTGGAATATCAGCGGAAAAGAGCTTAATACAAACGAACTCTCTTTGCTTTTATCAATTACTCATATTTGTCTTGCTTTTCCTTTTATATCTTCAGAAGGTGCTTGCTAGCAATGTCACTCTGGATACAAACTGAACAACAACACCAACAAGTGCACACGGATTCCTTAAATAGTTTTCAATGAGTTTTTCAGTTATTTCTCTCATGACGGTGAATTGAAAAGCAGATCAATTTAATTCTTAGCACTATCTTAAGGGCTCTTCCCATAGATCAATCATTGCCTGAGTTATTCCTAAAACTACTAAAATACTCCCTCTTCTTCTTTCTCAACTCTAATCTGCACCGAATGTGCAACTGGTCGAGCTCTCAACAAGTCCCGAACAGCTTGCCTAAAATAACCTATTGATTTCTGCAAAATCATCTCTGACACCGACCATTCTCTCTGTGAAGAGTGCATTAACACTGATCACTTTTACTTAACCTCCAGCTAACTCGACGGATAATAGATTTGCCTGCCAAGACAACAAATCCACAATCCAATCTTTCGATGCTTGGAATACTATGAAGACTCAGAATTATGTAAAAAGTGCTAAATTGGGTTGGTCTTAACTTTTGGAGGATGCTAACTAGAAGATTATTAGACCGAAGAACAAGATCTAAGAACCCTCAGAGACACTTCATACTTAAGATTATTAAGTCTTGACGTGAATTGCGATTTTTGGATACGTTTTGGAGTTTGCGGATAATGCAAGCAAGGCATGCTGGTGAACAACAAAGGAATCTGCTAGATCAATCATTTGATGTCTTGCATATCTCCCAATGATCAAGGCGGCTGTGACCAATGTGAATCTCTTATGTATTTCGATTCAAATAACAAAGCATGTATCCCTATACAGTTTGAAGGTAGATGCCAGTATAGTTCTGGAAGGGCTAATTTCTGTGAAAAATGTCTCTAAAATTTAATTCTTGATGTTTCAACAGGGCATTGCTTGTCTGTTGCAAATTGTGCAATAGTGTCATTAGACCAGACATCCTGTGAGATATGTACAAAGCTGTATTACTTAAGTTCTCCTTTGGAATGCATCGCAATAACAAATTTCAGGAATTGCCTAATTTCTAATGAATTAATCGACGAATGCTTGAAATGTAAGAAAAACTTTCATTTGAATGAACGAGGTGAATGCGTTGCTTCTTCATTTGAAATCATAAACACAAGTGGATTCTGTATCGATCCTCTGTTCTATTTTGATTCCTCTGTGAATTTTTGCGTCTAACACTCGCTCTTGAGCACTTTGGCTTGCGAGAAGTTCAATCTTCAAGAGAATGGGTGCCTTAAGTGCATCACAGGGCACTACCTTAAATCTGGAGATTGCTTCAATATACAAAATTGCAGATTCACTGATGGAATCCATAACTGGTGCTACATGTCTTGGAATGATTTCGGATACATTGATGAAGATGGTCAGCCATAGGTCAAAGAAATCAAATGCCATACGAATGGCATTGAAAATCGTTGCTTGAATTGCCCGAGAAACTCTAAGAAATGTATCCCAAACGAGCAGCTACTTAATGAAGAAATCCTCAATGGATGTGCAAATTTTAAGAAAAAAGAGGAAATTAATTAGTAGGAAGATCAACAAATGTTGGAATCATAATATATTTGCGATTTTTGCTAGAATCTTTATTATCTTGATGAGAAATAGGGAATCTGCTTGCCTTTGCTTGATACTGGTTGCGAAATTAGTAATGGATAATAGAATAAATGCTCTTTTTGCAAGAGATCCCATTAACTCAATGAAGAAACTGGCACATGCGAGGTTTCCATCTAAGAGTCAATTTAATTCTGTGAAACTACTGCTAATGGTGTCTGCATCAAATGTCAAAGCTTATATTATATTCGAAATCATTTATGCCTATAGATATCTGATCCGGATTGTGTTGAATCACTAGGAGTAGAAGATGAATGTTACAAATGCTCAAATGGAAATATCCTAACATCAATTATTAAATTCTACATCAATTAAATCTCGTGTGGCGAGTTCACTGATATTGTAGAAGAGATGCATGAGACTAATAGGAAGAATAGTTAAGGAAAAGACAAAATTATGGATAATCTCAGAATTCATGCTTCTAATGATGAAAGAGAAGAAGAATCAAATGGTACACTCAAAATACAATCATTTGGAAGAGTAACTAAAATAATACCACGTTTTTTCGATAAAGCAAAATTCAAATTATCTTATTCTTTTCTATTAAAAAAGAAGAAGTTATTTTGTGTCTTTTTGCATTATTTCTGTTTGTTTCTGTTAGCTAGCAACTTTGAGAGTGAAGCAACTGGAATGCAAGCTATTTGATCTAGATAGATACCAATGCATGGAGTGCTTTGAAGGATTTTATCTAAGCTGGGCTAAAATTTCTCTGAGTGAATGCAAGTTAATAAATATTCCTAATTGTCTGGCTAAGATTAAGTGCGAAAACAAGTGTAATCAATGCGCTGAGGGGTATTAACTCAGCTAGAATGGCTAGTGTATTAGAATTGAATTTTGTGTAGAAAATAATTTAAATTCTTGTGTGAAATGCGCTGAGGAAGCAGTGTTATTCCAAGGATCTTGTGTGAAGTTAGATAACTGTAGAGATTAAAAAAAGAAAACGTGCAAATAGTGTGTCGTAGGGTATTACCTTTATCAAGAGAAAAAAAGGAAAGAAGGTGATGGTTTTGAAGGCAATATCAAAGAAAAACTGAATTAAAAATAGAAATACCATGGAGAACCTGAGTCATAAAATACAGTGAGTTATTTCTGTGTAAAGATCCCTCATTGCTCTGAGAGCAACGGATTCGATGAGTTTTGCACTAAATGTGAGAATGGGTACATGTTATTCGCTGATTCAATTTGCGTGAAAACAACTAATAATCAGATTAGCCAACCAAACTGTGAATCATTCAGCAGTGAAATGAACTGCATTAGATGTGAGAATCTATTCTACTTAGTAGGTTCAGTTTGTTTTGATATACGAGAATCTAACCCAATGTGCTAAGAAAACGATGGAGTTTCAAATATTTGTAGGAAATGTTCTTTTAGTGGATGGAAACTCACTGGAGAAGGAGCTTGTGAAAACATATTATTCTGTGACATTTCGAATGGCATCAACTCCTGTGTTGTCTGCTAAGAAGGATATGTTGTGAATCTAGTTGGGGAATGCTTGGTAATCGAAAAGAAGATTGATAATTGTGAGATTTTTTTTATGCAGAACAAGAAAGTAGAATCGTATCTAACTGATAAGTAGACTGGCTTACATGAATAATCATAACCACAGTCGTTAGTACCATCAATAGGTTGTGCAAAATGCTCAAGTTTCTTCTTTGTCGATCAATAATCCTCCTTTTAAGACTGCCTAAAATTACCCTCGAGAAATCAGAAATCCTGTGCGTTTTCTGACGGCTTTTCTAAAAACTGTTCTGTGTGTTCTTCAGGGAATATTCTTAATCTAGAGTAGTCTGAGACACCTTTTTGTAAAATCACTAAAAAAAACATAAAACAAAAGAATCTAGGGTGTGAAATAGTTGAAAATATGAGTACCTGCACGAAATGCTATGATAACTATGTCTTGAAGAATGGTTTTTGTCAGTTTAAGGATATAGACACTAAATGTGAAAAGTTCAATAAAAGAAAAGATGAATGTATGGTATGCTAAAATAGATATAAGCTGAAGCGGATTGTAGAGCATTATCATAATAAGACTGTATGTGTAAAGCTGGAGGAACATGAGAGAGTGAAAAATTGCTTTAAGTATCAGCCAAATACTAATAAATGTGAGAGTTGCATTAAGAGATTGAAATAAGATGTTGTAGAATATATACTTAATGAAAATGAGAATATTTGTGAAGATGTACTGCATAAACTGTGCAGGAAAATGGATTTGTAAGATAAAAGTAAGTGTCTTGAAGACTACACAAAGGAAGAGAAAAAGGAGAACATATTGGTTCAAGATGGGTAATTATCTGAAAATCCTTCTGCTAATTTGAATTCCTCTAAACCTATTGAAAAATGTAAAAATGGATACTACTATTCATCTTCTGAGTCCTCCATCTCCAATGAAATCTACAAGACCTGCCACAAGCATTCTTTAATAAGCAATTGCTAACTCTACAGCTAGATTAAGCCTGACACTTGTGAAGAATGCGAATAATTGTTCTTTTTGGAAGAATTAACAAATAAATGTATTAGTATTTCTCATAAAAACTGTAAAATCGGAGATAAATACTCAGACAGATGCATTTTTTGCCTAAATAAGTAACTTATCAACAACAACAGCGATAATAAATTGTTACTGCTATTTTCAAATCAACAATCTATCATTTTCTGTGTTGTTTTTAGTATCCAATATTTTCTGACTGTTTCAAATTGTTTTTTTTATTGTTTTCAAAGTCATGCAATCGATAATTCCACTGGCGATTGTCTGGAGACTCAGATTCTTAACTGTCTGGAAATTACATCGTAGCAATGTTCTAAGTGCAAGAATGATTTTTATCTTTCTGAAAAGCAAGATGAATGTATATGGGGTTTAACTGATCCAAACTGCAAGAAAACCATCCAAAATAATAAATGTATTGAATGCTAAGAAGGATTTCTATTGGTTAGCTCAGGAGATTGTTTGGATATGAGATCAGCTTGCAAGTCAGAGAATTGCTTGAAATATGATAGTATTTCTTTATTATCGTCTGCTGAATTTATATTATGTGAAGAATGTGAGTTTGGTTATTTCCTTGACGAATAAAATCTAACATGTTCTCCATTAAACACAAAAGAAACTAACGATCTTCAAAAGAATCAACCCACAACAGACAGCTAGGAGACAAATGTTATGTGGAGAGTTTTAATGTGGATTAGTATTGGTGTGGTTTCAATAATTACTGTTGTGATTTTGATATCCTTGAGGAAGAGGATTCTAAGGTAAAAAGCATTTTAACAGTTTAAAAAATCAGAAAAAAACTTTTTTGAGGAGACAAATATTGATATTTAACTGGGATAATCAATTGAAATTCACACAAATTGTGAAACATTTGACTAAATATGAACTTAGATATTATGTTTTTAAATAATTTATTTTTTGTGTGAAGTTTGGTTTAAATAATTTAAAGAAATAATATTAAAAGAAATCATAATAATTTTCGATACAATTCTTTGTTGAATTTTACGTTAAAGGAAATTATTAATCTAAATACTTAGCAAATTTAATAATATTTCTGTATAAAACAATTATATCAATCAAAAGAGTTAAAAAAGATAGAAGAAAAAGAGAAAGAGTTTTGTGTGGATTCTAGATTTGTTTTTGAAAAGAATGAAGTTAGTAGAAATATCATAAAATATACAAAGATAGAAAGCTAAAAAGCGCTTCTTGCACGAAACAGAAATCATCAAGACGATTTCAGAATACTTTAATCGTAAATTGCTGCAGCATACATCCAAGGAATCAACCCAAAGAGTTAGCTAAAAATTATTAAAAATATGCCTTACGATTTAACTACTATCCTCTTGGTAAGTAGAATTCATCACTGTTAATGTACTTTTTTCCATTGAAAAAAACTGGAAAACAGATTAATATGTATTTGTCTATTATTAATAAAAAAAATGAAATTAAAATAAAGTTACATTCTCACAATTGAATTAATAAATTTCAAAATCACAATAGATTTCTGGTCAAAAAAAACTTAATAGACACCTTCCTCGCACAAAAACTTGTTCTTACAGTCAACCGTACAGAACCCCAAGAGGGAGATTACTATCAACTTTATTTAAAAACTGTTATTTTTAATAGAAATGTGAACTTGGAATAAATCTTTAATTTATCTCCTCTCTCTCTCTCTTTATTTACACCGAAAAAATGATTCAAAGACATTCTGGATTTTATTGCATATTTTGTGATCCATAAATTATCTGCTATCCTTCTTCTTATTCTTCTTCTTCAACTAGCTATTCCTGTTATGATTGCTAATTTTAGTTGTTTATCTTTTTCTAAATAGAACTCATTTATATCTCTGTAGTGCTTCTCTCTGATTCTTCAAAGCCTTCTAAGCCATTCTAAGATTATTTCTATTTCATTATTTATTTTTTGTTTTAAATAATCTTGCAGATTACACCAAATCCAATCAAGAAAACAGCAATACCACCAATGACTGTGTACAACACCAAACTATCGCTTGTCTCCTTCTAAGTTGGTTTCAGTTAATTTATATATTCTTCTCCTTGTAGATTTGTATCTTATTAGTTCATGTCATATCCGAATCAGGATCAATGAATGAACATTTAAACTCAGCATCCAGTGAATAGTTGCTTGCACAACTCTCACAAATAATATCTTCAGGATTTGATCTAGAATGGAGTCTAACACAATTATTAATCGAGCAAAGTGAACCTGTAGTTTGGATACAATCCCCTGAAAATGTCAAGAAATAATCAATTTTACATTCAAGGCATTGGTTATCGTCATTTTCAAGGGCCACAATTTAAATCTTTGATGTGCATCATTCAGCTAGTAGAATCCTCAGAGATAATGAAGTTAGCTGCACACTCAAGACAAAGTTAATGGTCTTAGCCAAATGAATGGATAACAATCACGATTCGAAGGCAATTTGGAATCTCAGTTTAAATACATAATCCGCTAGCTTAAACTACTACAAAACTACAAAAAATAATAAATCATAACCAAATTAGGTAATCAAAATTAACTTACTTCTTGTTACACAGAACGCAAGTGCCCATCTTCTCATCGAATATTCCGCAGTTTAAGGAGTGCAAGCTGAAAGAGCATGTTTTGTTTGAATTCAGATAATAAGAAGCCTAGCAAACTGCACAGGAATCTTATTCATATTAACTGTATTCTAAGCAGTTCTCGATTTTTTGATGTTTCACGCAAATAAGGTTGCTTTAATCGAGAGATTGATTTAAATAATATTCCTTTTAGCATTCTAAACATCTTGATCCAACACTATTTGTCTTCGCTTCACTGTAAACTTCACAGTTTGGTATGAAATCTATCTGGCATTTCCTTTCTCATCAATCAATCTGCACATCCAATGTAAGACATACTCGCATTTATTATTCTATTCATCCAATAAATACTCCACTATCCCTAAGTCCATCTAACGTTGCTAACATTTCATACAAACATTAGTATTTGCTTTGTATTCCTAGCAATTCTGGACTACTTTCTGTGGATCTAATTTCAAACAAAACTTTTGTATTTTTCCTTAAACAACCTAGGTTTCTAGAGAATATCCGTTCCGACAAATCAAGCACTCATTCTTTGATCGGTGGAACTCAATGCATTTCTTTAATGGTTGCCTTTATTGGCAAATCAAGTTATTGTCCATGAAAAACCCAGGATAGCACTTACTGCAGAACAAGTTGCTATCAAATGCTTAGCAATAGATGTTCAAATATCTGTAGAATTTCTTTGGTTTTGAGCAGAAATACAATGGGTCTTTAAAATTGATTTATATTGGGATGAAATCCACTGAGCAAGTGCTGCAGAGTGCTTCAACACCATTGGAAATGAGACATTGCTTGGAAAGTTATTCAGGAAAGGGAATACACGAAGAAGGGGAAGCTGTAGATAAGCTATTAAAGCTCTCACATTTCAGGCATTGTATTACTGATTAGGTATTAACTTTCACATCAGTATTTTCAAGATTCCTAGTTTTGGAGATGTTCATGTGAAGAGCACTACCCATTAAGTTTCTGCTATTCTTGAGTTTGAGCATTCGAGGATTGAGAGGGTCATCTTTTTTCTTAATTTTTGCTTATTAGAAGTTTCTATTCTCGATGAAAATTCTCTCTTTTTTTGGTTCAAAGTTCAAAGAATCTATCCTTTCCGAAGTATACTCCTTGCAATTATCAATATTCCTATTTAATCCTATGCATCTACCGTACTAATCTACAATAAACCCATCTGCACACATAACACATAA
>Ga0302271_10002372_pt1 | contig 17033 bp, 12 predicted proteins | sample III_Bog_N1_1_FD_198767 | JGI IMG/M metagenome (GOLD analysis project Ga0302271, IMG submission 198767) | Peat permafrost microbial communities from Stordalen Mire near Abisko, Sweden - III_Bog_N1_1 | ecosystem: Environmental > Terrestrial > Soil > Wetlands > Peat | place: Sweden: Abisko...
ATAATATATTTCATAGCGATGGGAGTGTTTGCTTCCCTTTCCCTTGTTTCCTGTTTGAAAGAAGATAGTATTGATACGCCAACAGTTAACGAGGTGAAAATGTATATGACCGATAAAAGCGGTAAAGACTCACTGATTACACAGCCGACAAAAGGGAAGCCCATGCGATTCGTTGTAATCACCGAGGCTGATATTTGTTCTGTCTGGCCTGGAGGTGACCGGCAAATCATCAAAAAGAAGGTAAGCCTTGATGGTGGAGTGACATTTGCTGATTCAATTGATATGTTTAATCATCCGGTTTTGAAGGTGAGCGACTTATATCTTGACTATGGATTGGTTGGTGCCAAAGGATTAAAAACCGCGCAAAATGCTGAAGGTTGGTATTGCACTTACACCTACAAAACGGCAGGTACCTTCGATCTTTCGATCGTGGTGACCAACCATGGTTACAATGGCCCAGATTACAGTCAGGTAGTATTTCCAGGTGGAAAGATTACTGTAAAATAGACAGTCCGATAAGCTGTTATTCATTTAAAACTGGTTCCTTGAAAGAGGAACCGGTTTTTTATAAATATATTCACAGTCTGAAGAGAGATCGTTAATTGTAATACAGCTAAATCATGAAAAGTAAAATGTATTTCACGCATAAAGCACATTTTATTGTGTTTGCGCTTCTTTGTTTCTTTATTACCCATGCTGCATTGGCTCAAAAATTTGTTGTTGCCATCCTTCCTGATACCCAATGTGAAGTCAACTATAATCCGGGGATGTTTACAAGCCAGGTGAAATGGATTGCTGACAAAAAAGATTCATTGAATATTCCGATCGTACTGCATGTTGGTGATTTGGTAGATTTTAACAGCATCGATCAGTACAACAGGGCAAACGAAGGTTTCAAAATCTTAGATAATGGTAGTGTTCCTTATGCGATTACACTTGGAAATCACGACACCGGTGCGGTAGGTGAACATAGCGGAAGTGCAGCACCCGGAAATGTGAATGCCAATTTGAGAACTACCGATCGCTTCAACACTTATTTCCCGGTAAAGCGATTTACTGCACAAAAAGGGAGGTTCGAAAAGAATAAAAGTGATAATGCCTACTATACTTTTAAAGCCGGAGGCTTGAATTGGCTGGTATTAACGCTCGAATTTTGTTCGCGGCAAGCTCCTGTTAAATGGGCTGGTAAAATCATTTCAAAACATCCTAAACACAATGTAATTATTCTGACCCATTACCATCTAAACGCGAAGGGAATCATTGGTCAGGACAATGCCGGATATGGCGACTTAAGCCCTCAGAAAGTTTACGATCAGTTGATAAAGCAATATGCGAATGTTTGTTTGGTATTAAGCGGACATACGGGCTCTTCTGTGCATCGCGATGATATTGGTTTGAAAGGCAATCATATCTATCAAATATTACAAGATTACCAGGGAGAAGATAATGGGGGCGGATTCATCAGGTTACTTGAAATTGATCCCGGTTCAAAAACGATGTCAGCAAAGATGTATTCTCCATTTTATAATCGCACAAAGGATGATTCATCTCAATTCTCGTTTACAGGAGTTGATTTTGTAGGTCAAAAAATTAAGAATTAATAGTAAGCAAATGAAAAATTGTATTTTATCAGTAATTATAATCCTGATCGGTTCTTCCTTAATGGCTCAGAATGCGAAACCGTACTGGAATTCAAAAATCCCGCTCAACTCATATCGATTGCCACCGGCTCCTGCCGGATCAAAAATCAAGTTTACCGATCTTGATAAAGACGGTGATCCGGATGTCCTCGAAACAATGACGATCAATAACACACCGGTCAGGTGGATTGACGATGACGACGATATGAAAATTACAGATACCGAAGGCGATACCGACAGCGATTGTCTGATGATTGACCGCGATAAAGATGGCAAATTCGGAAGTTACAACGATCTGGTTATCGACTGGAACGACACCAACAAGGATGGGAAAGCCGATATGCAGGTAGTGGTCGATTACGTGGCCATGGAAGTTAAGAATGCATGGGGACCAGGTCACTATATGTGGGTTTTAGATACCGATCTGGATAATATTTTCAATTACATCGACTGGAATACATTTCAACTTCGCTGTTGGATACACAACGGTCAGTCCGATTTCTTCGAGGATTATCACGGAAAAAGCCTATTCCTGAAAATGCACACAACAACCGAAAAGATGAACGATGTCAGGCTTAACTGGGAAAATCCATTTCTGTTTTATGATACGGATAAAGACGGTTTGACCGAGATGGCGATCCGATTATGCGATTCACCTACTTTTGTGAATGATAAAACACTTGCGAATGTGCCTGAAAATACAAAGTTGACTGGTAACATCGATTGGGCTTCATTATCGTTCGACATGGACAATGACAACCAGGTTCAGAATGAATTCGATCTCGACATGACGATTCATTTCCGCGGTGGAGGTTTTAACTACATGGATCAGGTTCACAAATTCGATAACATGCGCGGTCTGCCGGCAACCGACACAATGTTTATGGATCCACGTTGGAGGCAGTTAAGCGAATTGATTTATCCCGATCATGAGTCCGCGTGGGACCTGGTTTTCAACCGTGGCAAATTTAAATCGGTATATTTTACATTCGACGAAGACGATGACTGCGCTCGGTGGGAGCGGGTTGAATTGTATGAGCCGAACAACCTTTTCAAAATTGGTGCCCGAAAAGGTGGAATAGACAATAACCCGCAGGCAGATGCTGCTGGCGACCGCGGCGAATGGGACATGGATAATTCTGGGAAAGGAAACCTGTATGTAAGTAAATTCGACGGTCGTATTCACCTGTTTGGTGCCGAGTGGGGTGCCTGGCGAGTTGATCAAAATGCATTCTCTTACCAGGGAATGGGTGGAATATATGATGGTTATGGTCCAGGTCGCTCGCAGGTTGAACCTAAAGTATTCTCAACACTGAAATACACCGATACCGATAAAAACGGATTTCTTGATGAAATTTCATACGATCTGGATGGTGATACACTATTTGAACACACAGTGTCTCTAAAGAAATTAGGAATCGATGATAAGGCGGAAGTGATCAATACAGCAGGTATGAAATACGAAGATTTGGTTGCGCTCAATACATCGGTCTCCGAAAAAATGTGGAGGAATGCAGAAGAAGCATCGGCTGTGGCGGAGGCAGCAGGCATCAATCTGAGTTGGTACAGCCTGATGCGCAGTCCGAAATCGATTCAGCAGAAATACAACTATGGCTATTGGCTGCAGTTTTATCTTTACCGCGATTTAATGGAACTTGCTGTTCGAAACAATAATACAGCTTATCTTGATCGGCTTGATAAAGGCTATTTCAGCGGAAACTGGAAAAGTGTTGGTATGCTAAAGTAACGGAATACATCAAAGATAACGGCCCTAAATTCCCAGTCGATGGTGAATTTAGGGCCGTTTTTCATTAAAAAAGGCTGCCTCATGAAAAATGAGACAGCCTTCCTGATTAAAAAAATATGCAATTAATTATTGGCCTCGGTAGGTTTCAATAATGGATTTGTATTCAAAGCTTTATTCGGAATTGGGAAGAACTTTTTATTGGCAGGTGTTGCTTGTTTATCCCACCATGTTCCTTCGGTAAATTTGCCAAAACGAATCAGGTCGGTACGACGACGACGCTCGCCTAAAAACTCACGACCCCATTCGTCAAGCAATTCCTGTTCGGTAATCTGATCGGCAGTATAAGCTACGGACGCCCAATCTTCGGGTGCAAAATTGCGCACACGAACTGAATTCAGTAAAGTGGCTGCAGTTGCTTTGTCACCCAAACGGAATTTGCATTCAGCCAATGAGTAAACAATCTCTGATAAGCGCATCTCTGCTCCATCAGGTTCCATTTCGTTTGGATCATAATCGGGAAATATAGGATATTTCAGCCAACGAACACCTGTGTTTTCTTCTCCGGTTATTACTTTTGAGCCTTCAAGCCATCTGCCTGCAGGTTTTTCCGAGAATCGTCCAACCTGATCAACAAAAACAAGCGGTTTACCGTTGTATTCTTCGGTACCCAAAATTGGTTCTGTCGTACCCCTTTTATATTGAGGACCATATACAAACATTCCTTCGTATTTGCCATTCCCTAAATAGTTATATGGTTTTTTGCGCAAATCCTTATCATTGAATTTTGCAAAAGGGCGACCCAATGCTGAAGTATATGGTTTCCCATCAAGATCGAGTGACGGCTGAAGACCAATACCGTTCCATTCGCCCCATTGTGTAAAACCAGTTGCCTGGCGGCTGTTATAGTGGAAGAATGGTGTATAGTTGAAACTGCCATCTAATTGGTTTTTAGCATGTGGAAAGTACCAGATTGCTTCCGGCGATTTGTCGTTTTGTGCATTAAACGGACCATACCATGTCGGATCAACTGAATAAGTTCCGTATTTTCCGTCCAGAATATCCTGGCAAACCTGGGCACATTCGGTCCATTTAGGAGTCCCAATATAATTTGTTGCATTGAGATAAAGTCGCACTAAGATGGTGGCTGCAGCTCCCTGGGTCATCCGGCCTTCGTACTTTGCAATCGGCGCTTTGGGTAATTTACTGATATTCTCTTTGATTTCTTTTTCAATCCAAGTAAAATTTTCCAGTGGTGTGGATTGCGGTTTTAAATCAGTGATATTCTCAACAATTGGAATCGTCCCAAAAAAATCGAGCAACATCAGCTGATACCAGCTCCTGATGGTTTTTAATTCAGAAATATGGGTTTGTTTCTCTGCTTCCGTCATACCGAACTTTGTGTAATCCAGTGTTTCGAGGTCTGCCATCGAATTATTTGCATAACCGATGCCTGTAAATCCGCCGTTCCAGCAACTTGCAAGAGTACCCTCTTCCGCAGTCCATGTATGGTTGTGTAAACGTACCCATTGACCACCGTCGTAACCATGGCGCCCTTTTTGGGTCCAGACAAATTGATCACCGGTTAATTCCTGGGCGTACCATCTTTCGGAAGTCGAATACCAATGACCATGCTCATAGGTTCGGAGTACCGAAGCCAAAACAGCATTCTTATTTTGATAGTAAGTTTCCTTTCCAATCCTGTCGAATAATTCTTCATCGAGGTTGGAACAGGAAGCAAGCATTAAAACAACAAGTACAGTGAATATACTTTTAACTTTAAATCGTTTCATATTGTATATATTTTACTGGTTAGAAGGATACCTTAAGTCCTAAGGTAAATGAACGAACAGTCGGATAACTTCCCTTGTCTTCAATACCGGGTTGCAGACCATTAATATTAACCTGAGCAGGATCAAGACCAGTATAATTTGTAATTGTAAAGACATTTTTAACTGCAAAATAGACCCGCATATTACTGATGTACTTGCTAATTTCCTTCAGATCAAGGTTATAGCCCAGATTTACAGCGTCGAGTTTCACGAAATCTCCTTTTTCAAGGAAATAGTCACTATATTCTTTCTCTGACGTGATGGCAGCATTTCGGGTAAAGGCATCTTTTAGCAAGTTAACATTCGAAACCGATTGAAGTCCGTAGTACATCTGTTTCAAATTAAGAATGTCGTAGTTAAAGTATCCACGGAAATACAAGGTAAGGTCAAAATTCTTGTATCGGATAATGTTATTCATTGACAACTGTAGTTTTGGAATTCCATTACCAATGAATGCTTTATCTTCCTCTGTTCTTAATGTAGAGAGTATTTTTTCTCCCGCTTTATTATAGATCAGGAACCTGCCCTGGTCATCAAGACCGGCATACCTTAAACCATAGAAACTTCCCAATTCATGGCCTTCCATGTTTCTGAATGCATTTCCAGGATTTCCCGGAGAAGGCAAGCCGTAATCATCGAAGAATGGACGATTGTACCGGTCGTTTGATAAACTCTTGATAATGCTTTTATTGTAACTACCAACCATGTTAATGTCGTAGCTGAAATCTTTCATTTTAATGACCTGGTAATCGAGGTTTAGTTCGACTCCCCGATTTTGGGTTGTGCCTACATTTACCCAAATCTGATCCTGAATCATTGGAGGAACCGGGGCATCGTAATTGTAGATCATATCTTTCGACATACGCTGATAGATGTCTAAAGCACCTGATAAACGGCTGTTGAAGAGGGTGAAATCCAAGCCAACATTGTAGTTGATTGCTTTTTCCCATTTCAAATCGGGATTTGGGTTATTGGCAGGACCGAAGACTTTTAACCAGGCACCTTCGGCTAAATATCTTCCGGCACCGCTGTAAGTAGCAGGAGAAGTATACCGGTCGAAACCTTCGCGGCCTGCGACGCCAAATCCGGCACGTAGTTTCAGGTCATTAACAAAGGTGGACGATTTCATAAATTCCATTTTCGAAAGACGCCATCCTGCTGATACTGCCGGGAATAAACCAAATTTGTTATTGGTTCCAAATTTGGAGGAGCCTTCATAACGTAAGGAGGCTGAGAAAAGGTAAATGTCGTTGAAGCTGTAGTTTACACGACCAAAAACGGCAGCGAGCTGATTCTTTCCTTTCCATGAACTCATGTCTGCCTTACCTTGTTTCAGGTAAAGCCCTTCTCCCAAAGCGTTGTAGGTTAATGCGTCCGACGGAAAGTCGAAATTTTGAGACCAAAAGCCGCTATTAGTGAAATCCTGGTAGGAATAACCTGCCAATAATTTCAGTTTGTGTGCGTCGATGTCTAATGAATAGTTTGTTGTCCATTCAAAAGTGCGATCGTTCCATTTTTCGTATCTGCGTTCTGCACGACCTCTGCGGTTGTTATCACGCGATTCAGCGGAAGTGCTTGGGCTGAATATATTATCATCCTTATCAGTAGTTTGCTGGGCTATCATAATCTGAGTATTCAGATTGTTCAGAATGTTAAATTTGAAAGTAAGATCCGCATTCAGGAATTTACGTTCTGCACCATTTTGATCGAGATTTAATTTAGCGACAGGGTTGTAGGTATCGTATCCGTAGGGAAGAAAATACTTATTTGGGTCGGCAGGATCGTAAACCGGCATCGTTGGGTTTAGCTGCATTGCCTGGTTGAAAGCTCCGTAATCGGTATATTTTTCCTTGGTATATCGGTTGGCTACATTACCGATCATCTCGAATTTGCCATCCAACGCTTTCTGGCTAAAATTTAGACGTACACCATACTCTTCACGACCGGAAGCGATGTCGATTCCATCAGCCTTGCGATAGTTGACAGAAGCTCTGTAGCTTGTATTTTGAGTTCCAGAGGAAACCGAGAGGAATTGATTGTTTTCGATAGGTGTTTTACGAATCAATTCACTGTACCAGTCAGTACGGGCGCCAAGATCGACGTCTCTTTTCTTCTCAAGAAATTCGTCAGCTGAAAGGATTTCGGGTTTGCGGGCCACTGTCATTGTTGAGACGTAACTGTCGTAAACTACGCTAACCTTATCCGCATTGCGTGTTCCTTTTTTAGTTGTCACGATAATTACGCCATTTGCGCCACGTGTACCATAAATAGCTGCCGATGAAGCATCCTTCAATACGGAGATGGATTCAATATCCTGTTGTACAATTGTTGACAAATCGCCACCGGGAACACCATCGATCACGACAAGCGGACCTGTTCCGGCTTTGATTGAAGACGCACCCCGTATTTGAAGACTGACACCAGCATTTGGATCGGATGGTGCAGATGAAGATACCGACAAACCAGCTACTTTACCATTAATGACTTGCATGGCATTGTTGGCTGATCCTTCGAGGAAGTCTTTGCTTGAAACGCTTGTAATGGAACTTGTCAGCTCTTTTTTCTGTAAAGAACCGTATCCAATTACCACCACTTCGTCAAGGCCGAAAGTCTCATCAAGTAAGACAACGGGAAACGTTGTTTTCGTGCCTACTTCAATTTCCTGCGATTTCATCCCTACAAAAGAGATGACAAGTATTTTCGCGTCGGCAGGTAACTTAAGTGAAAATATACCATCATTAGAGGTATTTACGCCGGTTGTTGTGCCTTTGACTACAATCGTTGCTCCTGGTATTGCCAGTCCTTTGGCGTCTTTTACCGTGCCGGAAATGGTTTTTGATGGCTGATTGCTTAACGAATCGGGTGCCAATACAATTGAATTGAGCGCTTCTTCGATGGCAACCTGCTTTATTTCAGGCGTTGCATTTGCATTGTTGGAGTAACTCCCGGATGCGTAAATCAGGGTTGAGGTAAATAGAAAAATCAGGGTTAGGCTCAAAATGAAAAACATTCGATGCCGGAAATTCCCGGACGGAACTTCCTTTTTTTTGAAAAATCTTCTCATAAAATTGATTGACTTAAATTGATAATTAATATTCATATTTAAACTCATCCGTTCGGATGCAAAAGTTTTAATTATTCTATCTGAATCAACTTTTTGTTAAGACTGCAAGTTAAATTCAATCATCAAATCACGATTTTCTTTGCCAACATCGAAAATCACAATGTTAATTATTTTACTTTTATTGTAAAAAAATCGTTGCAAATATACAGGCATAAATCGACTTATTTAAGGATTTTAGCCAAATAAGGGCAATTAAGTGTATGATAAATTTACATTGTCGTCAATTTATGTAAAAATAATTTACAATTATATATTGTTGGAATCTTTGTTATTAAATGAATTAAGCTATTCAAAAAGGAACATCAAGGCGATGCATTATTTGCTCTAATTTTATCCGGAAGATTGAATTATTTGATAAAGTAATGTTGGAATTACTTTATCAGCATGTGAAATTATATTAATTGGCTCATTTTGGAATGCATATTTCGTGTTTCTCCCGACATGCAATTGAGGCAATTTTTACCTGTTAATTGAAGAGGGTGCCCCGAAAACCGGAACACCCTCTTTGTATCAATTCAAATTATTTTTAAATCACTTTTATTTAGTTCCGGCGACCTCCTTTTTATCGGGATACAACACCAGACGGACATAATTGTCACCGCTTAGGTATTTGTTCGCTGCGACTTTTAATGCTTCCGGCGTAATTTTTTTCAACGCTTCCTGATATGAAAGTATTTGTTCCGGATTTTCATCATTCTGGAACTGACCATTCAGATAGCCAAGCCAGAAACCGTTTTCTTTCAACTGTACCTCGGTGACGCGGCGTTCTTCTGCCTGTACTTTTTCGACATCAACCTGTGTCGCTCCGTTATCGCGGATCTTTTTTATTTCGTCGAGTACCGAAGCAATTAGCTTTTCAACATTATCGGGAGAACATCCGAAACCAATTGAAAATGAATATCTATTCTCAGGATATTTACTGTACGAGGCTCTCGATCCTACACCATAAACACCGCTCTCGTCTTCGCGAAGTCGCTCGATCAGTTTGATATTTAATACTGCTGACAAAGCGTCCAAAAGATTATTTTCAGTTTCATTGTATTGATAAACCCCGCTAAACGTCAAACGCACTGTTGATTTTTGTTCCTGACCTTTAAATACCTGCTTTTGTAGTTTGCCGGTTGGGATATTAATACCAAGGTCGCGTGCACTTTCAATACGTTTAGTTGATGGTAATGCTCCAAGGTATTGTTCAAGTAAAGGCTTCAGCTTTTCATTTTCAAAACTACCTACGAAAGTGAAGGTGAAATCAGATGCATCGGCAAAACGATCTTTGTAGATTTCGAAAGCGCGATCGAGGTTGATTTTATCATATTTTTCGATACTTGGTCCCGTGCGGCGAATGCTGTAATTACCGAGTACGGCCGATATTGTGTCGGAAAAGACCGATGGCGGATCGTTGCTACGGTTAGCAATCGATGCTTTTTCCTGTGAGAGTAATCCTTTGTAAACCTCAACGTCCTTACGTGGCTGTGTAAAATATAAATAGACCAATTGGAGGGCAGTTTCAAGGTCTTTTGGAGTAGCACTCCCCGAAATGCCTTCGGTGCGCTCGCCGATATATGGTGAAACACGAACTTTTTTGCCAGTAAGGTATTTGGTAAGCTGGACTGAGCTATAATCAGCAACTCCGCTATAATTTATCAAGGATGAAGCACGGTTTGCCGATTCGTATTCTGAATCGCTGTAAAGTGATGAACCTCCCGGGCTGAAAGCGTTAAAACTAATCTCGTCGTTTTTGAAATCGGTTGGTTTAAGATTTACTTTAACACCATTACTAAGTGTCAGTTCAACAACCCCGATTCCATCAAGTTTCTTTTCTGATACCACTTTACCGGCGACCGGTTTTTTCGCAAGTAATGGTTTATCTGAAACGTTATCGACATAAGCGGTAATTTCACTATTTTGAACGTCGGAAACCCAACCATTAACAATCGCCTCGGTCGGTAATGCTGCGGCTTCCTTTTCGGGTCCCAAAATAATAATATCGCGGTTTACATCAACCAGGTATTTTTTAACCACACCATTGACTTCATCAAGCGTTATGCCGCCAAGGTTATCCTTATAAAATTGATATTCATAAGCGATTCCCGGAGACGCTTCCTCTTTTAAAAAGAGATTCAGGTATTCGCGTACATAATTCTCTGAGTTGGTTTTATCTTTCTCTTTATAAGATGATTCGATATTCTGCATTAACGATTCTTTGGCTCTGTCAAGCTCAGTTTGTGTAAAGCCGAATTTTTGAGCGCGCTTTACTTCTGTCCAAACCGCTTTAAAACCTTTTTCGAGTTCGCCGGGTTTTCCAACTACAACCGCAGAAGCGACATCGAGGTTAGCCAGGAAGCCACCAATTGAACTTCCGCCCTGGATAAACGGTGGATTGGCTTGTTTGCTGAGTTCCCCCATCCGTGCACCAATAATGCGGTTATACAGCGACCTGAGTATGCTTTGGCGATAATCAGCAGTAGTTATTAGTTTACTCTCAGGTAGTTTGATAAAAGCCTGCACTACCATTACCGGAAATTCTTTATCGGTTGCTGCAAAGAATTGGTTTTTCTGCGTTAATGGAATCGTATAATCAATTCTTGGTTTTGGTTTGGCAGGTGATTTCAGGCTGGAAAACAAATCTTTGATTGTTTTCTCTGTAACGTTTACATCGATATCCCCAACTACAATCAATGCCTGAAGGTCCGGACGATACCAGTCGGTATGGAAACTGCGAATTGTGGCAGCCGTAAAGTTCTTCAAAACTTCTTCAGTACCAATAGGAAGACGATTGCTATACCGCGACTGGTTCAGAAGAATGGGTAAATACTTGTCTTGCAGCCGTTGCTGGGCGCTTTTTCCCAATCTTTTTTCTTCGAGGATTACGCCGCGTTCCTTTTCAATTTCTACGGAGTCGAGCGTGGCATCCTGTGCCCAGTCGCGCATAATCTGGAAACCATTTTTTAGAACTACAGGATCGTCGGTTGGAATTGGTAATTGGTAAACCGTTTCGTCGAAACTGGTAAAGGCATTCAAATCACTTCCAAAACGAACCCCGGCTTTTTGAAGGTAGCTAACCAGCTCATTTTTAGGAAAATTTTTGGTGCCATTAAAGCTCATGTGTTCCATGAAGTGAGCAAGTCCTTGCTGATCATCATTTTCAAGAACTGAGCCAACCTTGGTGGCGAGATACATTGTCACCCGGTTTTTAGGTTCGATATTTTTTCGGATGTAATAGGTAAATCCGTTAGGTAACTTGCCTACCCTAACGGCAGTATCGAGCGGCAATACGTCGGTTTTTGCTACTGACGATTTTGCGGCACTCTTTGGAAGTTTAGCCTGCGAAAACGAACTTGCCGGCAGGAGGACAAATAATGCAATTACCAGAGACAGTAATTGCAGCCTGATTTTTTGCTTCATAGGATTTATTTAAATAAGGGTTTATCCGAACAAAAATAGAAATTATATCTTACAATTTTACGCATTCTAAATCAATGAGAAAATTTTAATAATTTGATTATATTTGACATGCCTATTTTATGGTATATTTGTCTTCATCAGTATTTTAAACTTGTATTTTCAGGTTCAATCAATAATTCATTTCCGATATATTCATCTTGAAACGATTAAAAATGCAAATCAGATCTATACAGCAATCAGACAATCCCGCGTTGGCAAAAATTATCCGTACTACACTGACTGAATTCGGAGCAGATCATCCGGGTACCGTTTATCACGATGCTTCGACAGATGCACTGTTTGAGTTGTTTCAAAAGCCACATTCAGCTTATTACGTCGCCGAAACAGATGACGGACAAATTGTAGGTGGTGGTGGAATTTATCCGACCGATGGATTGCCAAAAGACACTTGCGAATTGGTGAAAATGTATTTGTTGCCTAAAGAGAGAGGTAAGGGACTTGGAGGATTGATTATTGAAAAGTGTCTGCAAACCGCCAAAGAATTGGGCTTCGCAGAGATCTATATTGAATCGATGCCCGAATTAAAGCAAGCGTTGAAGGTGTATGAAAGGTTTGGCTTTAATTATTTGAGCGCTCCATTGGGGAATAGTGGCCATTTTGGTTGTGAATTGTGGATGATTAAGCATTTGAATGGTTTTGATTCTAACCAAATTCATGGTTTATAGGACTGTTATCAATATTATAAAATAATTGTTTTCGGCAATAAAACAGCGCATTAGCAAAAAATTATAGAGCAAAGAACATATTTTATAGTTTAACCATCGCGATAATTGTCTAAATGATAATTGGCCAACGCCAGCCCAGCATATGAAAGGAATGTGGGCTATTCACAATCAAATAATATAACATAAAACAAATATAAATAGATTGAATTTATATTGTTTTACAAATACATAACTAATCTCAATAAATCAAAAATACAAACATAACGTATTTGACATAGTAAACAGTATATTTATAAAATTACTAAAAATATGATTAATTATATGACAGATATACAATTAAATAGAGTATGTATTAATTTATAATAATGTACAAAATAAATAATGTGTGAATGATACAACGATCCTTTTTAATTTTGCAACTTATTGCTTTGTAAATGACCTCATCTTTGTGTCGTGATAATTATATCACAAATTAAAGTTAAATAAAATGAGGTTTATAAAGTTATTACCAATCATCGCAATGTCAATGGTTGTATTAATGTCCGGTTGTAATAAAGACTTAGGTACCGATGGATCTTCCGGTATGTCATCATCGGTTAGTTCTACTAATAAGTTAAAAAGTGGGTTGTTGCCAGGTATAAATCTTGGGGTTGCAGGAAATTTTGCAATATTGTCAAAATCGGGTATTACAGATGTATACAGATCAGCTATTACAGGTGATATCGGAACAAGTCCAATCACGGGTGCTGCGCTTCTGGTAAGTTGTGCAGAAGTAGCAGGGAATATATATACGGTCGATGCAGCAGGACCACTTCCATCGAGGATAACTGATGCTACCATGTTATCGACAGCTGTACTTGATATGCAAGCAGCATACACAGACGCTGCCGGACGTATCAATCCTGACTTCCTGAATTTAGGAGCTGGTAATATTGGTGGAAAAACACTTACGCCTGGTCTGTATAAATGGACAAGTGCGGTTATTATCCCAACAGATGTAACTATTTCAGGCGGGCCGGACGATGTTTTTATCTTCCAGGTTGATGGAACACTTATAATGAGTTCTGCAGTAAAAATTAACCTTGTCGGCGGTGTTCAGGCTAAGAATATTTACTGGCAGACTGCCGGAGCCGTTACTTTCGGTACCACCAGTCATTTTGAAGGAATAATTTTAGGACAGACAGCTATTAATTTACAGACCGGCGCAACCTTAAACGGAAGAATGCTGGCACAAACTGCTGTAACACTACAAATGAATACAGTAACAGTTCCAATGAATACAATTGCAGTACTTCCTTTGCCAGTGGCTATCGTTGCAGTACCAGTTGCATTAAGTAACTCGGGTGTCGATCTTAAATCTGCCGGCCGGTTCGGAATTCTTTCTGCTACAGCGGTCACCAGTGCAGGTTCAAGTGTGATTAATAATATGGATATTGGAATATACCCTGGGATTCGTGCTTCTATTACCGGATTCCTTCCTGCTATTATTGTAAATGGAGCGATTTATGCCTCTGACGATATAGCTTTAGGGACATCAGCGATGTTGATACAGTCCAAACAAGACCTGAGTGATGCCTATCATTTTGCTGAAGCAGCACTTATTCCCGCACCCATTTTAGTAGCAGGTGATCAGGGTGGTAAAACACTTACTGCCGGGATCTATAAATCAACATCTTCATTATTAATCCAGTCTGGTAGCCTTACTTTAGATGCACAGGGTGATGTGAATGCCGTCTGGATCTTCCAGGTAGCGTCTGCCTTAACAACAGTTGGTGGTGCAGGTGGTAATGTAATCCTTGCCGGAGGTGCTCAGGCTAAAAATATCTTTTGGCAGATTGGCAGTTCAGCAACTATCGGTGATTATACCTCATTCCAGGGAAACGTCCTGGCGTTAACGTCGATAACGATGAATTCAGGTTCAACCATCGTAGGCAGATTACTTGCCAGTAACGCAGCTGTAACATTAACAAGTTCAAATACAATTACACTGCCTTAATCATTAATAAAAATCAATTTAAGGAAGGCAACTCATTCAATGGGTTGCCTTTTTTAATTCTATATTTTGCGTATCGTAAATTTATTAGCAGATAGTTCCATGTGTGAATTTTGCAATTGTATTCAAAAAAAGTGTAACAAATCCTTTTTCAAATGCCTCAATTTTACAGTGTGATAATGAAGTCGCAAGTTAATATTAGAATTATGAAACTTAAGGGCATATTAATAGCTTCAGCAATGTTTATCGTTGTACTGGTGACCGGATGTAATAAAGAATGGATCACAACGATTGTTCATGGATCACATCAAATGCAAAATCTGCTAAGATCTTTTCAAAATATGGGGCATTGAAATCAGAACATTCATATCAGATATAATACTCAATATTGTTGATCCAACCTGCTTTAATCGCATGTATAATCAGTTCGGAGGCATTGGAGACATCCACTTTTTTGAAGATGTTTTTCCTGTGTGTATTCACGGTGTGATAACTGATATTCCTTTTGGCAGCAATCTCTTTTGTCGTCATTCCATCTGCAATTAACTTAACAATCTCAATTTCTGAAGCCGTGAGGTGTTTTGGATCTTCTACCGCATATCTATTCTCGCTAAGGTCGAGAAACAGGTCAAGAATTTCATCGGAATAGAACTTTTTACCTCTCAATGTTGATTCAATGGCGTTAAAGAGTTCCTCTTTTTCCACCGTTTTATAAATTATATTTTTGATACCCACCTTGGTAAGTCCTGCAAATTCTGACTTGGTAATTGTGTTGGTTAGTATAAGTATCGATATTTGAGGATACTTCTCCCTGATGTTTTTTAAATCGTCAAGGCCATCATAATCAATGTTCGAGAAATCGGTGATTAACAAACCACTCCTGGTATTATCGAGAAGCTTGTAGAGATCGTTTTGTGAATCTGCAACTCCGGCAAGAATATATCTCTCATCGATACCGATGAGAGATTTTATCGCTTCCACAACCAGGTATTGGGAATCAGCAATGATCACATTATCAATTTTATTTGTACTCATAGCGATACTCGTAATGGTTGTTTGTAAGTCCTTCTTTTTAATTCAGAATAATTTCCGGAAACAAAGATGGGTTAAATTTGATTAAAAGCCTGCTCCAGGTCGTTAATCAGATCGATTTTATCTTCGACTCCAATAGAAACCCTGATCAGTGAATCCTTAATGCCAGCTTGTTCCCGTTCTTCTTTGGTAATCGAAGCGTGCGTCATTAGTGCCGGATGTTCAATCAGTGATTCAACCCCGCCAAGGCTTTCAGCTAATGAGAAGAGTTCGAGGCTTTCAAGAAACTGAACGGCCTCCTTTTCACCGCCTTTAATTTCGAAGGAAATCATTCCTCCAAAACCTTTTGTTTGCTTGAGATTCAGTGCATATTGCGGATGACTTGGAAGACCGGGATAATAAACATGCGCTACTTTGGGATGATTTTCGAGGTATTTGGCAATTGCCAAAGCGTTCGACTGATGTTTATCCATCCTTAGCGAAAGCGTTTTCAATCCGCGGAGCACAAGATAACAATCGAATGGCGAAGGAACGACTCCAAGCGAGTTCTGTGTAAACTTGAGCTGTTCGTAAAGTGCCGGGTCGTTAAGCATGATTGCACCGCCAATTACGTCACTATGTCCTGCAATATATTTCGTAATACTATGAACAACAATATCGGCACCTAACACGATAGGGTTTTGAAAATAGGGCGAAAGAAAGGTGTTATCGACAACTACCAGTACCTTTTGGTGATGTGCAATCTCCGAAATAGCCGCAATATCGCATACTTTAAGTAACGGATTGGTGGGTGTTTCGAGCCAGACCAACTTTGTATTCGATTGAATGGCTTCCTCTACAAGATGTGGCTGTGTTGCATCAACCAGGGTTACCGTAATATTGTATTTCTCCTTCCATATGTTGAATAAACGTTTGGTACCGCCGTACAAATCGTCGAAACCTACGATGTGATCGCCGGGTTTAATCAATGTGAAAAGTAGCGCAGCTTCGGCTGCCAGACCGGAGGCAAAACCTAAACCATAATTGGCCTGTTCGAGTGAGGCATAACGCTTTTCGAGTGCAAATCGTGTGGGATTACTGCTGCGCGAATACTGAAATTGCCCGGGATTCTTCACCTCTTTACGTGCATAAGTCGATGAAAGGTAAATTGGTGCTACAACTTCGTTTCTACTGCCCTCGAAAAATTCTGGCTTTTCGCCAACATGAATTGAACGTGTGTCGAATGAATGATTTTGTTCTGACATTTGATAAGAATATTGATAAATAAATGGAATTTCAAAAGAATAACCCGACATCTGTCACCCGATATCAGCAAATGATTTTCAGTGAATCAACAAAAAAGGGGATGATGTGGTTTAAAAATACTTTATAAACACATTCGCATTCGGAGCGATTGTGTCTTCAAATAGCAGCAATCCGAAACCGCATTTGTGGTTCCGAAAATTCGGGGTGAATTATTTGCTGTATCTGCTTTCATTAAAATTTGTTTTTACGCTGCAAATATCTGAAACTATTTTAAACCAAAATATACCTATAAT